>Ga0181359_1000067_pt1 | contig 19914 bp, 21 predicted proteins | sample Fa13VDMM15SD_FD_141229 | JGI IMG/M metagenome (GOLD analysis project Ga0181359, IMG submission 141229) | Freshwater viral communities from Lake Michigan, USA - Fa13.VD.MM15.S.D | ecosystem: Environmental > Aquatic > Freshwater > Lake | place: USA: Michigan | collected 2013-09-24 | reverse complement strand
CGCCGAAGGCCACCTTCCCGTCGTTCCTGCCGGCCAAGGCCAACATCAAGCCGGGCGATGCGTGGTACGTCAACACCGGGTCGTTCATCGTTGACCGCTTCGTGGACGGCAAGCCATCGGCCAAGTCAGAGAACGTCGAGTATGTCCTGTTCATGATGCTGGACGACATCGGCACCAAGTCCAAGGAGCCGCCGCTGGCCCCGACGTGGATCATGGAAACGTCCGAAGGGTCGTTCCAGTGGGGCTACGCCTTCAGCGAACAGCCGTCTAAAGCAGACTTTACCGCGGCCATCACCGCCATCGCTGACGCGGGCTACACTGACCCAGGCGCGACCAACGCCGTCCGCAACTGCCGCATCCCCGGCAGCGTCAACCTGAAGCGGGGCAGGGGCAACTTCGAGGCGCGGCTGGTCGAGTTCCACCCTGACCGCGACTACACGCTGGACGAAGTGTGTGCGGCGCTGGGCGTCGTGCCGCCCGAATCGGACACCGCTGAGATCAAGAGCATCAAGATCCGCGACACCGGCCAAGACAACGTGCTGGCGTGGCTGTCGGACAACAGCATGGTGCTGTCGCGCGTCAACAACGAGGGCTGGTGCGGCGTCGTCTGCCCTAACCATGCCGCACACTCAGACGGCAGCATTGAGGGCCGCTACAAGCCGCTGGATCGCTCCTACTGCTGCTATCACGGCCACTGCCAAGACCTGACCAGCACGACGTTCCTGAAGTGGGTGTCGGACAACGGCGGCCCGACCGTGACGCCAGGGCTGCGGGACGAACTGATCGCCGAACGGATGCGGCTGATGGCCGAGAAAATCTCGCCGACTGAAGCGTTCCCAGACCAGGCCGCCATCACCGTCAAGGAGGTGGAGCGCAAGGAAGCCGGGCGGCTGTTGAAGACCGAGTGGTTCGACCGCTTCGCCTACGTGCAGTCTGACGACAGCTACTTCGACATGGTGACGCGCCAAGAAGTGCCGCGCAACGTGTTTAACGCGCTGTTCCGCCACGTCGATTGCCGGTCGATCCACAACAACAAGCGACAAGTTGCCGCGTCGGTCTACTATGACGAGCGCCGGCAGGAGTTTGGCGCCAAGGCGCTGACCGGCATCACCTACGCCGCCGGCGAGGACGTGCTGGTGGCGCGCGATGGGCTGGTCTACGGCAACCGCTGGGTCAACGCCCGCCCCGACATGAGCGCCACGGCGTCAGTCAGTGACGCACAGGTCGCGCCGTGGCTGGATCACTGCCGCAGTCTGATCGAAGAAACATCCGAACTTGAGCATATCTTGGATGTGATGGCGTACAAGGTTCAGCACCCGAACGTGAAGATCAACCACGCGGTGCTGCACGGCGGCGACGAAGGCAGCGGCAAGGACACCATGTGGGCGCCGTTCTTGTGGGCCATCGGCGGCAAGCACCAGCACAACAGGTCGATCATTGAGACGGGCGAGATCAACAGCCAGTGGGGGTACAACCTGGAGGCTGAAGTCCTGATCCTGAACGAACTGCGCGAACCGGAGGCGAAGGAGCGCCGGGCGCTGGCCAACAAACTCAAGCCGATCATTGCCGCGCCGCCAGAGACGCTGCTGATCAACCGCAAGGGCCTGCACCCCTACGAGATGCTGAACCGGGTTCAGGTGGTGGCGTTCACGAACGACCCGCTGCCGATCACCCTGCCGACGCAAGACCGCCGCTGGTTCTGCGTGTGGTCGCGCGCGCCGCGGATGCATCCCGACGAAGCGGCGGTGCTGTGGGATTGGTATAAGGCCGGCGGCTACGAGAAGATCGGGGCTTGGCTGCACTTGCGGGACGTGTCGGCGTTCAACCCTGCCGCCGCACCGCCGGTCACCGAGTGGAAGCTGAACATGGTCGAGCAGGGCATGAGCGTGGCCGAAAGCTACCTGGTCGATATGATGCGCCTGCGCGTGGGGCCATTTATGTCGGGCGTTGTCGGCGGGCCGTTCCACAAGCTGTGTGATCTTTTGGTCACAGAGGGTAAGGTTCCTGCGGGTGTCAAAGTGCCGCAGGCTGCACTGCTGCACGCCTTCAAGGAAGCGGGCTGGACGGACTGCGGGCGTCTGGGGTCGGCTGACTTCCACACCAAGCGGCATATCTTCGCAGCACCGGAGATTGCCAGAGTTCATACCAAATCCGACCTTCGCCGGATGATAGAAAACATTGATACCACCGGGGCGAAGGTGATAGGGATTCATCAACAGCGCACCCCAAACCAGCGCGGTTGATGACGGAAACCCCCGGCGTGCCTCACTGCGCCGGGGGTTTCTTTTTGCTTGGCCCTTGCAACAGAATGTTTGCACCCATAGGATAGCGCCATGACCGAGAAAGAGATCGAAGCCTACTTCGTGAAGCGCGTGAAGGCGCTGGGCGGATACAGCTACAAGTTCCGCAGCGTGACGCAGCGAGGCGTGGCCGACCGCATTGCCTGCCTGCCAAACGGTCAGACGTGGTTCGTGGAAATGAAGAAGCCCGGCGGGCGGCTGTCGCCGCTGCAAGAAATATTCGCCGAACAGATGGCGACAGCGCGCCAGCACTACGCCGTGCTGTGGTCGAAGGAAGGTGTGGATTCGTGGGCCAATCGCTTCGCTTAAGACCATACCAGGACGACGCCGCCGACTTTCTGTACGAGCGCGACCGGGCGATGATCTTGGCGCCGGTGGGCGCTGGCAAGACCGCGATCACGCTCACCGCCATGCAGGCGATGCTGAACGACGGTTTGGTCAAGCGGTGGCTGGTGGTCGCACCCAAGCGCGTCTGTACGGACGTGTGGCCGGTCGAAGCACCGAAGTGGTCTAACATCACGCCGGCGCTGGCGGTTGGCACCCCGGCGCAGCGTAAAACGGCGTTGGCCAGCGCCGCGCCTGTGGTCGTCATCAACTACGACAACCTTGATAAGCTAGAAGATTTGTCAGGTTTTGACGGCGTTGTGTTTGACGAACTGACGCGGCTGAAGAACCCCAGCGGAAAGCGGTTCAAAGCACTGGAGAAACTTATGTCTACGATGGCGATACGTTGGGGATTGACAGGCTCGTTCACGTCAAACGGCCTTGAGGATGTGTTCGGTCAGTGCAAGATCATCGACCAAGGCTTGCTGGGCCGCGCCAAGGGCGCGTTCCTCCAGCAGTACTTCCACTGCGTCAACCGAGACTTCGGCCGGTGGACGCCGGCGCCCGGCGCGCTGGAACAGGTCATGGAACGAATCAAGCCGGCGACGTTCGTGCTTGACCCAGGCGACTACAAGGACAAGCTGCCGCCGTGCCATGTCGTTGAGACGCGGGTTCAGCTTGCGGATCGTGGGCCATACGAGAAGATGAAGCGCGACTACGTCGTCAAGTTCGGCGACGACCGCGTCATCGCCCAGAACGCCGCGTCGGTGACGACCAAGCTGCAACAGATGGCGTCAGGCTTCGTCTACAACCGCGAGGGGCCGCTGCCGGTGCATTGGTTCAGCACCCACAAGTTTGACCGGCTGGCGGAACTGCTGGACGAGAACCAGCGCGCCAACACCATCGTGGTGTACAACTACCAAGAGGAACTGGCCGAACTACGCAGGCAATTCCCGCACGCCCAGACCATAGAGGACAAGGACGTGATTGAGCGGTGGAACGCCGGCAAGGTCGAACTGCTGCTGGTGCATCCGAAGTCCGCCGGCCACGGCCTGAACCTTCAGCACGGCGGCTGCCACATGGTGTTCGCGTCGCTGCCGTGGTCGCTGGAACTGTACGAGCAGACGGTCGGACGCCTGCACCGCGGCGGTCAGCGCCATGCGGTGTGGGTCTACGTGATGCTGACCGAAAAAACGATTGACGAACGCATCTGGGCGGCCCTTCACGAAAAGCGTGCCGTGTCAGACATAGCGATGAAGGAGTTGAAGAATGAACAAGGTTGATTGGCGGTCGCTGGCCGCCACGCTCACGTCCATGTCGGAGGCCGAGGTCAAGCGCCTGCTGGACGACGAGATGGCAACCCGCCGCCGCATCGGGATCGTGCGCCGCCTGCACCAGCGGTACGCCATGCTGCGTAACGCGCGGGAGCGTGCCGAACTGATGGCGAGGCTGGGCGCATGACGGACGCAGTTAATCCCGACCACTACAAGGTTGGCGGCATTGAGACGATTGACTACCTCCAGGCCAAGCTATCGCCAGAGGAGTTTGCCGGCTACTGCCGCGGCAACGCGCTGAAGTACATGAGCCGCGCCGGGCATAAGGACGCCACGGTGCAGGAGATCGGCAAGGCTATCTGGTATTTGCAGTGCTGGCGGGACAGTCTGATTCACACAGACACACCCACGTAGAGTTGTGCGTCTCGATTGCCTTCACCGTCTCAGCGGTGTCCGTCTTGCTGTCGTAGCTGATCGGCTTGGCGATGCGGCAGTAGTCACCGACGAGCGCGGTCGAACCTGTCACGCAGCCGGTCAAGACGAGCGGGATCGTCAGCGTCCATAGCGGCTTCAGCCTTGGCAACATTCGCATCAAGTTGCTCCTGTGCATCCTGACGCCCTTGCGCCCGCAGCTTGGCGTTTCCGAAATCGGTAAACACCCGGTCAAGCAGCGACAGCAAGAGCGTCAGGAGTTTGATCACGCCTCAGGCTTTTCCATCAGGAACACGGCGGCAAGCCCAGCCAGACCAGCAACCGCAGCGGAAATGGCTTCCCACTGCACGTCGGTCAGGCCCAGCGCCAGCGCGAGGCTGGCGACGCCGGCGTAGGTGCTTGGCTCTTTGAGCCGGTTCACAAGCCAAGAAACAAACTTCATGTCATTCTCCTTTGGGGTATTGCTTCCACGGTAGTTCCCAATGTGGGCCGTCCTTGAAAGTTCTCCAGTCACCGCCCCAGACAATCGGGACTTTTTCGTGCGCCGCTGCCGCCTTCACGATCTTGGCCAGACGGTTATACAGCGGCCAATCCCACGACACGGTGCCGCCGATCATCGGCGCCAGATCGACGGCGTGGCCGGTCAAGTGCCGAGAGTTCAGCGTGCGGGTCGCGCCCTGCGCCAGCAACTGCTTCTGCCTGGGCAGCGTCCGCAGTCCCTCCAGCACAGTGAAGTCCAGACTGGACATGGCAGCAGCGCGGCGGACAACGCGCACCAGATCAGGATGCACGTCCTGCAAGCGGGCGATAGACCGGGGGCCAAGGACAATGCTCATTGCGTAACGCCCATGCGTTTTCCGTACCGGAAGGTATAATACCACAGAAGGTCAATCACAGCCCAGCCTTTCTGCGCTTGTACGTCAGGAAGTCCGCGCCTTCCTGCACATCCTCGAACACGCTGACCGCCGGGGCAGCGCCGTTGCGCGGCGTGATGACCGTGACCACTGACTGCCCGCTGCGCTGCTCTGCGAACTGGCCCTTGAGTGCGTAGTCGTCGCTTTCCTTGTAACCCTTGGCGCGCACCAGCGTGTAGCGCCGCCCACCCGCAAACTCGCCCTGGCCGGTGCCAAACGTGTGCCGGTGGAACGCGGCGTAGATGTCGGCGTGTTCGTCGATCATCGCCGCGCGCTTCAGGCCGTGCAACTCGTTGTACATTGAATGGCCCTTGAAGTCGTGCCGCGCCCAGACGCGGGTGACGCCGCCGCACGGCGACGCCAGTTGCAGCTTGGCGTCCCAGTCGCGCATCAAGATGCGTTCGGTGTTCATGCCGTCGAAGATGCGTTTGCCGTAGTTCCACGTATCATGGTTGCCCAGAATCCACACCAGCCAGTTGACGCCTAGATGCTTCAGCGCCCACTCGACCAGTTCCCAGCCTTCTGATACCGTGGCGGATTGTTCGCCGTACAGGCGCTCTAGCCTGCCCACCCAGTTGTTGATCGAATCACCGCCGTTGGCGCCGTACAGCCCTTCGGTTTCGGCGCAGAGGCGCGCGTCACGCTCAAAGCCGACCAGATCGCAGTACGGGTCGTCAAGGTGCGGATCGCCGAACCAGCAGATGGCGTATGGCCCTTTGATCGGTATCCGCACGGTCTGCCAGGCTTGCGCCTGTGCGTGTGCGATCCGCAGCGCGTTGCGCTTCTTCATCAGCGCCAGCCGCTCTGCAAACGGCAGATCGGCTGGCGGCAGCGGGTCTGCCTTGGGCGTGTCGAGCGACAGAACCGCGGCTGTCCGCGCCACATGGCGACGGCAGGCGTTCTGCACCGCCGCCCGGCTGATGTTCAGCCGAAGTGCTGCTGCGTTCTGACTGCCGAGATCGGCGGCTAACTCAGCAATTTTGGCGTCGCCCTCTGGGTCAACGTCGTACTGATTGACTGCCATGAATCACCCTACAAAGCAGTCTTTCAAACAGACCGCGGTGGTTAGCTAATCTTCATTACGATAGTGACCAGCAACATGATGATCGTACCGGCCACGCCCACACCGATATTCTCCAAGCGTTTCAGCCGCGCGCAGATGCCGTCGTACCGCAAGGCACACACCTCCTCATGCGTGTTGAGCCGCGCTTCGGTCTGGTCGATGGTCGTCACGTCAGCGCCTCATCCTGTTGACAGATACTCTGTTGTCTAAAACTTGGTCGGGCGGCGTGTTCATAGCGTTGAACGATGAAATGCCCAGCATTGACTTTGCACCAAGAAGACCATTGTCCGCCAACCGGCGGCTTACTTGTGCGCGGTCAGCCAGAGGGAGGGTCATCAACAATTCTTCGGCGCTTTTGCCGTTACGAAAACCTTGCGCCAGCGTCTTCTGGATTTGTTCATCCAACCCTGAGTTTGACAAAATTTTGGTGAACCTTAGCAACGCATCTGCTGCGTTGTATGTCATTCCCAAAGGCGAATATTTATGGAAAATATCTACTTCTTCCCGTGGAAATTTAAGTAGATTTTTAGCCAGGTTTTCGCCTTCGGCTGCTTGCCTTGCCATGTTTTGATTAAGTCTAACTTCGCTTGCGATATTTTGCAGCGCCGGCATACGTGATGGGCCAGCCGCGCCGCCTGGCACACCCATCATTTCTTGAATATCAAAGTTTTGACGCCCACCGCGCGGGAACGCCGCTTCAACCGCGCCGGTAGTGCCGCGCGCGCCGCCAACCGTAGCCGCAAACTCCGCTTGGCCCGCTGGGCCTTTCTCAAACATACCCGCCAAATTACCAGCAAAAGCTTGGCGTTCTAGATCGCTGGCGCCGGTCGCAAAAGCGGTTTTAGCCGCTCCGTATCCTTGGCCGCCAGCGGTTTCAATGGATGTGTCGATAAGCGGTTTGATCTGGGCTACTACGCCTGCGGCGGCTTTGTTCACGCTGCCCACGTCCAACCCTTGGTTGAGCCGCGTGATAGTTACGTTAACACCGCGACGAATGGCGTCTAGATCGCCGGCCCGAATGATAGCGCCTTCACTTTCAATTTGGTCTGCTACGTCAAGCAACGCTTTACGCTGAACTTGGCCGGCACCTTCTGCGTTGGCCATTGCGCGAATTTGGTTTGCGAGAGGCCGCGTCTCAAGCGCGCGGATACCTTGCGCGGCCAAGTCAGCGATTTGTTGCTGCGCTGCTGCTGCTTCACCGCGCAAGCCAATAGCGCCAAGCGCAGCCTGCTCACCGCGTTGCGTCATGGCGCCGGCGATACCGCGCTCACGGCCAACAGCCGCAGGGTCAAATGCTTTCCCCAGCGCCGCCATCTCATCTTCCATTTGACCAAGCCGCGTTTCTGCCCGCTCTGCGCCCAACGTAAAACGGCGGGCCAATTCAGATTGCGTTGCGGCATCCTGCGTTGCTTGCGCGCTTTGCGTTTCCAATTTAGGGATGACTTTGCCGCCGAGGTTGGCTCGTTCAAACGCACGTTCTTGGGCGGTGGCGTATTGCTCACCAAGCGCGCTCTTGCCTTGGGCCAGCACATTACGCGATTCGCGTTCCGTACCGCCGCGCGCCATAGCGTTAAGCACATTTTGCTGGGCTTGTGTTTCGGCGCGCTCAAGCGGTGCGTAAATATTTTTGCCCGCACCTTCTGAAACCGTTTTGAACAACGCTTGAACAGTTGGTTCTTCAGCGCCGGATCGCGCCACGACTTTGGCAAACGACGTATCGCCCTGGGCGCTGCGCGCAAGGGCGCGCACCTCTTGGATGGTCATGTTAAATGAATCACGGAATATGGCGGCAGCCCGCTGAACCCCAAGCTGCCCAGACAGACGCTCCCAAGTAGGCAGCAAGACTTTGTCCGTTACAGTACGGAAAGTTGCAGACCCTACCGTTGGCATAAGCGCACCTATAGCGGTGCCTAAACCTACGTCCTGCCCTGAAGCAGCACTCATGCCAGCGCCTGTCGTTGCGCCCGCTGCGCCGCGAACAGCTATATCTACAACACGATCAACAAGTTTTGGGGCTTGCGCCAACCCTGTTTTTACGGCTGCGCGTGTCGGCAACAGACCTGTCGTAAATCCGCTAGACCCCAGCGCGGTCGCTGCGGTCTTACCTAGCTTTGTACCGCCAGCTACGCGGGCAACAGTTTTGCCTGCAAGACCGGGGATCGGCGCTGTGCCAAACACTTGGCCTGCTACACGGCCACCACCATATGAATACGGTCGTTCCGCTTGCACGGCTTTATCGCGGTCTTTGTTGGCTTGCGATCCAGCTTCTACGATGGTCTGGAAGTTTGGTAGACTTTTAAGGTTACCCGCAATCTTAGCCGCGTCAGCTTTGCTGTAGCCGCTGACGTTTTCAGCCGCCCAAGCTACGGCTTCCGCTGGCGAAAATCCAAACTTATCGACGGCATACGCAGCGGCTTTGACCAGCGTATCGGACACATCGCTAAGACCGCGCGCGAAACCTTTACCGAGCGCAGTACCCATACCAACAGGCGTGCTTTTCGGTTGCGCTGCCAAGCGTACACGGGCACGGGCGCGGGCAAGCGCGCGCTGCTGCTCAATTGTCATCGCGACCATAGTTTGCGATCCTCCGGTGACATTGCTTTCCATTCCGCAGCAGGCACGCCGGGCGGCGGCGGCCCTATCGGCGCGGCGCTCGGCGCATCATCAGCATAATCATCCAACGCTACGCCATTCTGTTTAGCAAAATTGCGGATTGTCTTCAGGCGCGTTTCGTAAGTAGAGTCAGCGCCGCCGACGCTCCGCAAAAATAGTTTCTGCTCACCCAATGCGTTCAGCGTACCAGATGTGCCTTTTTCAATCAATTGACGCAAAAGTTGAGCCGCTATCGCTTCAATAGTATCTACGCTTGACTTTTGTTCTGTGCCGCCCGGCAGATACGCGCGCCCCTGCCGAAGTTCTTGCGCCCGATTTGCCATATAACTTTGCTTTTCAGAAACAAGATGGCCTTTTTTCTGGGCATCCACGACCGCGTCGTACAAATCTTGAACCGCCCTATCCCGCGCCAGTTTTTTCTCCGGCGAAATCTCTCCCGCTTTAGGCTTTGGCGGTTTGCTGGTGCCGGGGATAGGCACGCCAAACTGAATGCCGCCGCCAGCCGCAGGCGCGGCAGCAGGTGCGCCAGTAGGACGCTGACCTGTTTCAAACTCGCGCATAGCCGCAGCTACCACCGGAACTTGTGCAGCAGTGATCGGCGCATTTGCGTCGATACCAGCGCGCCGGGCGACATACGCCTTGTAGTTGGCGACAGCCGCCGGCGCGTTTTCACCGCCAGCCGGCGAGTAGCGGTCGATGATTTTGTTGATCGTGTTAAAGCCCTTGGCAACGTAAGAACCGCGCAGCAAGTTTTCCTGCGCGGCAACGCCTGCTTGCGGCGTATCAAACGTAGCAAAACCGCCGCTGGCGCCGGCGTAACCGGGCTGTGAACGCGCAAACCCACCATCGCGAATCGCGCCAGGGTTGGTCTGAAGCGCCGTAGCCACTGGTGTAACACCACCACCGCGGGCACCGCCGACCAACCCACCGCCAGCCGGCGCCATACGCTTTGGCATGGGGATGACTTCGCCGTCCGCGCCTTTGACGTAGGTAATCTCTTGGCCGGTGTCGATGCGAGAGCCGGGCAATTCCTGAGCCACAGCGCCGGGTTGATATTCCGAAACTTCCAGTTGGCGCGTGCCGGTGCCGGTGTTCTGCTCGATGAACTTTTTGCCCAGTTGCTCTTTTGCCGACATTGACTGAAACAGCGTCTGCCGCCGCCACGCCTCAAACTGACCGGGATCAGAAGGCAGCGTGCTGATCGTCTGGTCAACCGCAGACGCAGCGCCGGGGAATTTTTCTTTAAGATAGTTTGCGACAACCATTGCCTGCTCTGGCGTAGACGCTCTTTTCAATCCTTCGGTGGTAAGATCATAGAAACCAAGAACAGTTTTCTGTTCTGCGGTTAACGCTGCTTCTTTGGCTGCCGTCAATTCAAAGGGTGCTTTAGCCGCCTCCCGCGATTCTCGCGTTCGCGCGATATCCAACTGTTGCTGCTGCACCGCCGCCTGGCGTTCAGCAGCGCGCTGCTGCGACATCATGTTGATGAACTGCGCGCCCTGCTGGAGCGCAGGCGCCAAGAAGTTGCCTTGCGGTGCGCGGGCTTGAAGGGCGATTGCTTGATTGGCCATTGTCCGTCCTTAATTAAGGGCCGAAGTCACTGTATATGGTTTTTGGGGGGTTCTTAGCCATAGCGTTGTAGTAGTTAGCCTGCGCCTGAAGCAGCGGGAACGATGCCGCTGCTTGGCCGATGCTACCCAACGCCCCGCCCAGCGCGTTGGCGCTGCCGACGTAACCAGACGCGCGGGCTTGCCCCGCGTCCAGAGCGCCGCGTGCTTGAGCGTTGCCGACATTGTACGCACTTGCTGTTCCGGCGTTTGCCAAGTTCATAGCGCCCTGCTGGGTTGCCTGCGCGATGTTGTATGCGTTTTGCGCTGTGTTCTGGCCTTGGCCCAACGCAAGATTGCTTTGCGTTCCGTAAAAGTCCGCAGCGGTACCGCTCATCGCTTGGCCGCGCGCTAGCGCGTTAGCTGCCGTTGCTTGTCCGCGACCAAGAGCGGTTCCGGCGGTCTGTGCGCCGTACTGTCCTGCGATGTTGGTCAGATTATTTGACGCGGCTTGGCCGGCGCTAGCTAAACCCCCAAGCGCGTTCAGACGCGCGCCGCGCTCGACCTGGTAGCGGTTGAAGGCGTTGCTGTATTCTTGGCTGGCCAAGTCCTGCCCGAACCGCTGGATACCCTTCAGCGTGCCACCAGACAGCAAACCGCCGCGCGCTGCTGCGCTGCGTTCCAGCGCCTTCATGCCCTCCGCTTGGCGGAAGGCAAAACCGGGGTCTTGCTGAAACTGGTCTACGCCAAACGGTTTGGCATACTGACCGAAGTCGGCAGCGCCCGTGTCGCCGCCGATACCCAAAAGCTGCATGATCTGGCTTTGAGCAGAAAGACCACCTTCTGCGTATGGCCGCTGAAATCCTTGCTGCGCGTTGAAAGCGCGGTCATACGCGCTTTGAGCGCCAGTAAACGCTTGATCGTATGCACCTTGGGCAGTGTCAAAAGCCCCGCCTAATTCGCCGCGCGTTTCTTCATACTGCGCGCGCGAAAAATCCTGCGCGGCTTTAGTTGCTGCGTCTTGAGCGGTCTGCGCTATTCGCGCTGCTTTTTTTGCCGCCGCGATAGCTTTAGCCGACCCAACTCGCTGCGCCTCTAACGCCAGCGCCGCGGCACGTTCCTGCGCTGCGGTCGCCGTATTAGACGCTTCGACTTGTGCCCTAGATGCTTTTTTAGACGCGCCGCTGGCGATTACGCCGCTGCCAATTGCGGCTACCCCGGAAATTGCTGCTGCTGCTGCCAAACCCATATTAATGCTCCGTCAATTGCATACGGTAAACTTGGCTGTAATCTAGCGCGCCCAAACGCTTATATAACATGGAAAGTCTAGGGCCGGAACCCCGTTGACCGGCCTCCAAAAACACTTCATCTACACCACGTTTTTTCAAATCGCGCAACGCCGCGCGTTGCAATTTTAAGCCAAGACCCGGAAACGTTGGATCAGCGTAAAACGTTGTGTGCGTAGCCGTTGTCAAGTTTTCACCCGCCATCGACGGCGCGACAAGCGTCATAAGATAGCCAAACATACGCCCATTGCAGCGGGCGGTCATAATCTGCATAGCCCCTGCGTCATAGATGCGCTGCATCATCCCAAGGTTCTTGTTCTGCCAGTTACCTGGCGGCTCACCAACAGCTACCAGATGGTCGTCAAACAGCTTTGCCGCGCCGTCTAGCCAATCATCAAAAGTTTCTGTTTGGAACGTAATGCCTTCAGGTTCTACAGGTTTACGGGTGGCCATAGCCGCAAGCGTTTGGTGCTTTGCAATAGCGGCTACCTTTTCCAGCGCCGGCGAGTATGCGTGTGCGTACCGCATTAGCGCGGGCATATCTATCTGGATGTTCATCGGCGCTAACCGCGCCCAATGGTTGTGGTCGTGCGCGTAAGGAAGGCAATGTTCAAACGCAGCAGCGCATACCGTCTCATCGGTTAGATCGTCAAAGTTGATTGAAAGAACGTTAGCGCACCGCGCTTCGATCTGGTCTAGCTTGCGGTCTAATTTGATTATGGTCTGCTCAAGCGCGGCGCGGTCAAAGGACAGCCCCGGCAGACGCATCAAGCTATCCACCACTTCGCTAACCGGGCGGCGCACAATCAGGATGCGCGCGCCGGGCGCAAAACGATCTAGCAAACGCCACCACGGCGCGGCGGCTGTTTCCGCGGTGCCGATGTTAGGCTGAGAAAACCACGCCGTTACGTCATCAAGACTGCGTGTACGGCGTAGCTCCTCATGCCCGCACACCCAATCGCCATACGACAAAAACCGCGACAGCCACGCCGTGCGCGATCTAGGCAACGCAAGGACGACGAATGGCGGCATTAGCTCACCAGACGGCCCGACGCGCGGATGTTGATCGCCGACGCCGTGCCAGCGATGGTCGAGATGAAGCCGTTGTTGGGCAGCACATGGCCGACCAGTTCCGGGAACGTGTAGGTCTCGGACGGCTGCAACGTCTTGGTCTTGACGATCAGGTTGTCGTTGCTGGCGCTGCCCGTAGCCGTGATCAGGTTGACGCTAATCGTTGCCGGGCTGGCGCTGTAGTTGGTCGCCGTGAACTTGTCGATGATCGTCTGCACACCGTTCGAGATGTACTGCGTTGTTTGAGTGTTCTCCGCTGTCTTAGCGGGGATGATGTTGCTAATAGAAACTGCCATGATGTTCGCCTTTTAATTTAAAACGCCCGTAGCAATGTTGTTATTTCCAAATGTTCCGCCGCCGCCCCATGTTGCCCCATTATACCAAATTTTACGTGTAGCCGAGGTGGTAGTAAAACAACCAAAATTAACAGTAGTGATATTTAGCTCACTAAAGTTAGTCGCGGTATCAACGGCAATTCCATAGTCAAAAGCTGCCACATTTGAGTCTATAATAGGCAGGATATAAGAACGAGCAACACCAGCAAGTTCGACTGCATTTGTTCCACCGACATTTGCGCGGGTAATGTTTGGCTCTAAGCGTAATCCAAGGGAACTTTCCGCTTTCAGCCCGACCCGTGCATCCTTGATTTTAACAGCAGGGCCAACCGTTACGCGGTTTGAACCCGCAATACGCACACCAAAATTTGCCAAACTGGAGTTAAGGATAATATCGCCGCTGTTAATTGATAGAACGCCTTGGCAGTTGTTAATCAATACTGCGTCGCCCGCTGCGTTTTGAGCGCAGTAATTATCATCAATGCTTATACCGCCGCCTGTGTTTATGTTTTGCACCGTTAAACAGTTAGAAGTGTGCGCGTCTAAGACACATTCGCGGATGCGGACGTCTTGGTGTGCAGTCAAAGGCGTAACTGGAACTCCCGCAGCGTCCGCGCCATCAACAAAAATTCCAAAGGAAAGTTGACTATCTTCAAACTTTTTAACCCATGTGTCACCGATGTAGCCATACAGGTACATACCCATAGTAGCGGTTCCAGTGCCCCCCGCAGTCCCACAACTGTCAATAGTGATTGAAGCATTTGCGCCGATGAAACCAAAGCTAGTTGAATAGCCGCCAACCACAAACGCGGTGTAATAGTCTGGGTTGCCGTTAACTGCGCCGGGGTCAGGGCGGACGCCGCCGCACCGAATGAGCGTGCAACCAATCGTTGCATTGATTTTGTAGTGGATGGCGCTTCCGTAGTCGAAGCAATCCTCCATACGGCCTTCATACCAACCCTTAATGTTCCAACCCGGAATTGCGTCCTCACGCCGACCAGACGCAACAGGCTGATACGTTGCGCCAGCACGGATTGTGTTGATGCCGCTAATGTTAAGACGACGAGCGCAAGAAAGAACCGCCGTGGTATTAAGAGTTCCCACTTGAACCAGGGGTTGGTTTGCCGCCGCCGCGCCGATCATCACAAGCCGAGTGCCGCCAGCGCCTTCCGCGCTACCCCCAGAACCAATAACGTCACGATAAGATTTATCGAGAATAACCGTCCGGTTTAGGAAGTAGTCGCGTGGGCCAAAGCGGTTAACTAGGAAAATTGCATGGCACGTCTCAATCGCGTTTGCGTCATAGCCGAACCAATCAACCCAGCCTTCGGGCGTCAATTGGTTATTAATATCCACTTGGGCTATACCAACGGCGTCCAAAAAGATTTGTTCGCAAGGCGCATCTATCCCGCCCGCAAATGCCAGTACGCCGCCCGTGCGACGGATTTTAGCGTTTCCCGCAAAAATTACGCGCGTGGTAAACAAAACACCCGCAACGCGATATGTTCCTTGGGGTATGATGACAGCTTTGCCTGACGCAGCGGCAGCCGCAAAGGCCGCGGTATCGTTTGCAACGTCGTTGCCTACCGCGCCAAAATCTTTTACAGAAACATAGTCCTGTAGGCGGCTGGTAACAGTTCGCGTTACGGCGTTTGCGCTTCCTTGGTTGTATAGGATGTCAGCCGCCGTAGCGTTAGATGGCAATATGCCAGGGATATTATCTTTAACCCATAGGGATACATTGCCGCTCGTAAACAGTGAAAACTTATATGTAGCTGCCGAATCCAACCAAATTTCTGATGATACGCGGCCTGCGCTGTCTAAGACAATTGGGTTGGCGTGCGGGGTCGCGCCGCTGTTGCTGGTGTACGTTACCGCAGGCGTGGTTGTGCCAGCCGCGTAGGTGTACAAGAGACCGCCCGACAAAGGGTTGCCGCTGTTATCAAAAAATTGCCACCCAGCGCCGCCGAGCGATGAAAGATTAACCGCCATTACCAATCCTTCTGTTTTGCAGGCCGGCGCGTAGCGCGATGATACGGCATAAAGTTATTTTTGTAAATCGGCTTGTTGGGTTATCCGAGCCTTGTACGCGGACACAACATCTTCCGTCCAAATTGCTGTAGCTACAGCCTGCACGTTTTGAGGCATTTCGCTTACATCGCTGCCCGGCGCAAACGACCGCCGATGGAAAGTCTGCGCGATAAGTTCGTCATTGTTAAAAACGCGCGTAGCTTCGCGGACTTGGATAGCGCCGGTTTCGACAACTTCAATTTTATCAATAATTTTTTGTTCTGAAAAAGCCATTTCAAACCTCAAAATGTTGTCGTGTAATTTATCTGGAAACCATACACGGTTCCCGAAGACCCAAGATCGGCGGGAACCATATTGCCGTCTACGTTGTTGCCGGAAACTTTTGTTCCGAAAATAAACGTATTGCCGTTGTCGGCACCCGCCGCAATTTCAGCGCGCGTAATATTAAAAGAACCGCTTGCTGAAGACCCTATGATAGCAGGCGCGCGGTAACTACCTACGTTGTTAACTACAAAAGGTAGCCCGTGAAATTGTATGCGTGACCCTGCGGATAGGGAGGCAATGCTAGTCCAGTTTAGTGTGCCTGACACTTGCACAAACGCGCCGACTTTAACATACCGAAATACGTTACCCCCGCCCATAGTGGCGCTGTTACTCGCGCTGTCTTGGATCGTAATTGTGCAGGAGCCTTCTTCATAATCATCAAGCGTATTGGGGTCAGTAGACGCCGATTGGCTGGCGGGAAAACTAATGCCAGCGCCGGATGCGCTTGCCGAAGCACCACCTACGCCGATTGTAGAACCAAAAGAAGGTTGCGTCGAAAGGACATTGTTGCCTGAGCCAGTTGATGTTGTGACGCCTGTGCCGCCGTTACCGACCGGCAACGTGCCTGTGACTTGCGTGGCCAGGCTCACGTTTGACAATGTGCCGCCCAGCGTCAGAGAGCCGCTGCTGGTAACAGTGCCCGTCAGCGTGATGCCGTTGACCGTGCCTGTGCCGCTGACGCTGGTGACGGTGCCGACAAAAGCGTCGTTCGACGTAATTGTAAAGCTGGGATACGTTCCTGAAACAACGGTCGTACCGGCGCCGGTGAGGCTGACGATCTGATCAGGGGCCGTGTTTGTGACCGTAATCGAGCCAGCACCGTTGGAAATATTAATCGCGGTGCCTGCCGTAAGCGTGGTTTTGGTCAGCGTATTCCCGGTTGTGTTGCCGATCAGCAACTGGCCATTGGTGTAGCTGGTCTGGCCTGTGCCTCCGTTGGCGACGTTCAACGTGCCGCTCAGTGTGAGCGTTCCGCTGGTTGTGATTGGGCCGCCGGTAAACAGCAAGCCGGTTGAACCGCCAGACGCATCAACGCTGGTCACAGTGCCGCCGGAAGGCGGGGGTGTGATAGCGGTCGCGGTAAACACATCATTGATCTGCTGTTGCAGCGATGCAGCCAGATCAGATGTGTTTGTCTGGGTTTCCTGCGCCAGCGACGCCAACATAGCGTCATACGTGGCCATCAGCGAGTTAGCGTCGGGCGTGGTTCCGACTTCTTGCTGGTTGGTTTCCGTTGCGGTCAACAAGGAAAGAAAAAACCGATACCACTCGCGGCTGATTGCGCCCGACCGCTCGTCGATCAGCGCGACGCGCGGCGGCGTAAGCTGTGTTGGATTGATCGGCGCGAGTGCCATTAGGCCCGCGTCCCGCTCAGAATCAGTTCGGCGCCCATGATGTAGATACGCACCGGGTCAGTACCCGACACCTCGTACACGCGGTCACGAATCTTCATCGTTGCGCCTAGGCGGCGCCAGATTGTGCGGTTACCATACTCGCCGATGCGCCCCATCGACTTCCAATGTTCGTTTGACCATGTGTGGCCACCGTCATCAGAGAAACGCAGCATGACCTGTGGGTCAGCGCCCTGCACTATTGGGCTTGGCGCTGCGGTGCCTTCTACCACAAGAAGGTTGCCGCTTTCCGTTATGATCGGCTCACCGCTTTCAGTCAGCAAACCAAAAGCATCCTGCGGCGAAAAACCATTCAGCCCGACACCCGTTTCGCAATCTAGCTGCATTGCGTGCTGGATGGTGCGGGTCAGGTTGTTAGCGCCGGTTGGCAGCGCCCGCCACGACCGCAGCCACTTTTGAATTGCGCCGTCGTCGGCGTACACATCCAGATCAAAACTATAGATTTTGTTGTTTTGGTAATCGCCGATAACGGTTTTACCGTTGAAAAACATTTGGCTGTTGCCGCGGTGGCGGTTGAACTCGCCGTTGGAAAACGAAGCGCGTTCGTGCCAAGCGCCTGTCGCAACGTCGAACACCCAGGTAGTGTCGGCGCTGGGGAAGTTGAGAACGTAGAAGCTGTGGCCGTCCTGCTGGTAGGTGTAGCCCACCGCGTCCGACAGATCGGTGTACTGCTGGAGTTGCCACTCGATAGCGTGGGTCGAGATGCGCTGACCCATGTAGCCTGACGCCCGGAAGACCATACCTTGGCCGCGGGCGTCCTTGCCAAGCCAGTAGATTTGGTTGTCCATCTTGGCGATGGAGTATGGCGCAGCGCAACCAAGCTCGTTGTACGCGCCTTGAATACGCGCCAAGGGAAAATCAAGCAACCCGGCGTCGTACCAGACTTCGGTCGAGTTGGTGCCGTAAACCCAGACTTCGCGGTGATCGACAAAGATTGCCACGACGTTGTCGGGGTTGCCTTCCGCGCTGGCAAATTCAAGCGGGTCAACGCTGGTGCCATCAAGCAAAGACGTTACCCAAATTTTCTGCGTGCCAGGCTCGTTGAAAATGAAATAGCCGTCGAGATAGCCGACCGTTCCGGCGCCGGGGAAGTCTGGATCGGTGATCTGCTGGAACACGTCGGTAGCGGAGTTATAGATGTAGCCGTCTGGGTTAGCGGCAATAAAAAGCTGCGTGCCGTTGTCAGCCATGCTGACCGGGCCGCCGCCGCCGACTGACCCTTTGGCGGTTGCAATCCAGTTTCCGTCAATCTGAAACAGCGTGTTGCCCGACACCGCGTAGCCGTAGTTGCCAAATTGCCAAAGACCGCGGATGGGGCCGGTGCCAGCCGTCAACAGCCGCACTAAACCTGGCGCGCGCTGAAGGAACGCAGGCTCTTTGCCGCCTTCTGGAACGACTTCCGGGAAGAGGTTGACCATGCGGTTGTCAGCGGCGTTGACGCTTCGAGCGACATACGCCGACCCAAGGATCGGCGTTTTCATCAGTAGTTGCCCGCAAATATGTTGAACCGCTGGCGGGTTGCCACGATGCTGTACGGCATGGACATGATGTCGTCAGGGTTGTTGATGCGCTTCAGGTTGCGCTTGCTGGTCATGGCAATACGCTGCACTTGGGGCGACGGCTCCACGCCAAATTCCGGCGCCATCTCGCAAGCCAGATTGTAGCGGAACGCCCGCAGATAGCCTGGCGGAAACGTCAGTTCGGTGGACAGCAACGCGGGCTTGGTCAGTTCTTCGACGGAGATGAAGTGCCACTCCAGCGCGCGGGTAGGCCGCGGGTAGATGTACATCTCGATGTCGGGGAACGTGTTGTTGACAAAGATCACTTGGGGAAATGTTGACGTGACCGTCTTGACCGCAATCCCGTTATACTGCTGCTGGTTGATAAATTTGATGCCGTAGCTGATGCCGGTGCTGGCGTCGCGGAAGTAGGTGCTGTCGTCCAGCAGCACCGGGCGATTGCCAACGAAGTCGCCGGTAGGCCCCAGCGTGCGCGACAGCAAGCCCGCAGGCCATGTGAACACCTGATCCTGCGTGGCAAACACCGCGAGGCGCTCTGTATTCCAGCTATCAATCATCTGGTTCATGGCGTTCAGCGCGTCTTGCGACGTTTCCGCTGACGGCACTTCGCCTTCGGCCAGGACACCCAAAAGCCGCAGCGACCCGTTGATGATGTCTCCAGCAGTCGTCATTGGTTAGCCTTCCAGCTTCGCGCGGGGGCGTCCGCGCCGCTTCGGTGCCGCCATCTCGTTGACGATCTCGTCCTCGTCATCGTCCGTCACCACAGATGACGTGTTTATATCATAGCGTTCCCAGCCGTCGAATGCATCCAAATTCGCTTCTTCGTTGGAGATCGCGACCTTCGCGCCGTGCGTCGGGTGAACCAGATAAATGACTGCCATAAAAAATCCTTAAAATGGGCGGCCCGAAGGCCGCCCACTTCGTTAGGCGCAGTGGATCAGCGCGAAGTTGATCACGATTGCTTCCGACAGCGTGCCGCCGGAGATGTTACGCAAGGTGATGCTGACCGAACCGGCTGACAGCGAGTTTGCAAACACGTTGTAAGAGCCGGCAGTAGCCTGACCACCAGAGATCGTGAGGATCACGGTGTCGTTGGCCGAAATCAAACTGTTGTTCAGCGTGAACGTGGCGTTGGTGGCCGTGGCCAACGAAGCGTTGTTCATGGTAATGCGGCCAGCCGACTTGTTCAGCGTGACTGCCGTGCTTTTGTCCGTCAACTGCGTGACCGTGCCTTGAGCCTCTGCGGTGTAGCCAAGCTGTTCGTCGGTCAGAATGAACTGAGCGCCGACGATGTCTTGGTCAAGGAAGGCAACACCGATAGATTTGGTATTCGCCATTGTTTGTCTCCTGAAAAGGTAGCCCCGACCCGAAGGCCGGGGCTAACCCATTAATTGACGCGGTACAGCGTCCAAGCGCCGGCGGCAGACTTGCGGGCGATCATGGTTGCGCCGGTCGTGACCGGAACGGT
>Ga0181359_1000066_pt1 | contig 19957 bp, 34 predicted proteins | sample Fa13VDMM15SD_FD_141229 | JGI IMG/M metagenome (GOLD analysis project Ga0181359, IMG submission 141229) | Freshwater viral communities from Lake Michigan, USA - Fa13.VD.MM15.S.D | ecosystem: Environmental > Aquatic > Freshwater > Lake | place: USA: Michigan | collected 2013-09-24 | reverse complement strand
AGAGAAATCGGCGCTGGATACCTTTAGGTTATTCATGCGCAGATTCTAACCGCCCCCCCGTGTGCCGCGTAATCTTGCCGTGGCAGGGGCGGCAAAGCACGCGCAGAAATTCTTTGGGCACCACAGCGCTCTGCCCCGGTTGCAGCGGGTAGATGTGATCAACGGTGAGGTTGGCGGGGCTGCCGCATCTCTGGCACCACGGGTGTTCACGCCGCATCTCAGCGCTCAGGCGCCGCCATGCAGGATCGGCGTATACCTGCGGCCCACGCTCCCGCTGCCGCTTTGCCGTGATCTTCGCAGCACAGGTACCGCACCGATTGCCTACACGTTGAAGCAGCCCGCACGTCAAGCAGGCACGCGCAAACCTAAGCGGCACGGGGTTTGAAATCAGGCAGGGGCAAGCGCTCTGCCACGATAAAGCTCAGGGCTTCGCACACCCGCTCGCCTTCGGTATCAAATTGCGCATCAAACAGGGCGAAGGCCTCACCACCCAAGATGCCATCAAGGTGCGCCACCAATCGATCAAGCGCATGATGGTGAATGTGCATCAGCTCATGGGCTAATACCCGGCGCTGCTCACGCGGCTTGAGCTTGAAGAAATCGTTTGAAAGCCTGATGGTTGCCACCCATAGATTGTCACTCACCTCAATGTCAGCCCATGCGTCATCGGGCGGGAGGTCATCACTCACCTTCAATTCCCAATCGGTGAGGCGCATGACGGCGCGGTTGGCGTTGAGGTATGCGGTGACCGCATCGCGCAGGCTTTTTGGTATAGCCGCCCGCACGTGGGAGGATTCACGTGCGGGCGGGGGGCCGCCACTAGGTGACGGCGTGCGGCGATTGTATGCCATCAATCCCACCGATCAACGATTGACACACGCTTTGTGAAGGCGTTTGATTTTAGCGGCAGGGGTGACGCAGGGCGAAGCACGCAGGTTGCATCAGGGCACGATGGCGTTTTTCCGCTTGACGTATCGCCGCCAACGCACCAATCACAAAACCTGTTCACCAACATTTGCAGGCGGCGTGCCTCTTTCTCTGCCGCGCTCAGCTCAGGGCGCTTGATTGAGGTGTACGGCTTCGGCAGATTCTCCCGATCAATCCAATCATCTTGCTCAAATGGCCCAAAGGCTTGGGCGAAGATGTAGCAGAATTTTTCTGAGGGGCGGCGCTCTGCCTTTGCATACGATCGAATGGTGCGGCCTGTGATGTTCACACCACATTCACGCATGTGAGCCGCAACCTTTTCTGAAGCCACCACCGCCGTTGAGCCGGGGTATGCCTCCAACACGCGCTTATTGATTACCTCAGGGCGCAGGCTGCGGCTCATGGAATCACCACCAACACGATGGGCATGACGCCACGGGAGAGGGGCACGCGTAGCGCCTGCCATACCTCAGGGCTGAGATCAATCAGCCGCTGATCATTAGGGTTGGCGCGCACGCCGTAGCAGGTGCATTCATCAACCACCTGAACGATTACGCTGCGGCCTGTGAGCAGGCTGATCACCTCAACGTTCCATGACGTGCGCCAATAGTGTTGTTTGAATGCCCGCACCTCAGGCCCAATGGCGCCGTAGAGCGTGATGCCTGCGCGGGTGTACCACGTTGAGAGATTGCCCCGGTCAGCGTCATACCATGTGGCATCGCCTACGAAATAGCCAAGCGGCACGGCGGGTTGATCGGCCACCACGGTTGGCAGCGGTGCCACGGGCTCACCCGTTGGCACAGGGTTTGTGAATGGCGCAACGATGAGCGCCACTACCCATGCGATTTTCATTTGGTGCCCTCCCTGCTTTGTAGCAGCTCGATCAACGCCTGCCATGAGATCACGGCCATGCGGCGCGCTTTGATGCCTGAGCCGGGCGCATCTTCAATTACTAGCGCTGCCACCTCATCAGCCTTTGGCTTCAATTCATTTAGCCATTTGTCATAGCGCTCAGAATAGGCACCACCTTTCTTGGCGCTGATGATGATGCCGATGCCGCGGGCGTCAACCTTCCCCCCGTATTGCCCCACGCGCTCACCTGCCAACCCTGCTTCGGTGAGCTCAGCGGCAATGCGCCTTTCAAGCCCGTTGCCCCTTTGCCTATTATTCTTCCCCCTGCGGCGGGCTGCATTCTGCGCGTCAACGTCAAGATCGTTGAGGCGCGTCATCGTGCCAATACCCCAAGCGTCATGGCCGTGAGCATGCTGATTGCAAACCACACCGTGACGATGGGCAGGTTTGCCCTTCGATCGGTGAGCCCAATCCAAGCCATCATCAACCCAATGGCTGCGTGCGCCACCATCAATGCAACGGCAAGCCCGGTCATTTGACGCAGCCTTTGTGGCGCCAATGAAACCGTGCGTTGCCCTTTGCACCGTTGAAGGTGATGACCTTCACGCGCTGTGCCGGGAAGGTTGGCTTTTTTGCATCGGCCACCTCAATGCTCTTGCCGCATTCGGTGCAATCGGTGACGCTCCAACGGGGGGGCAACGATGGGCCGCCGCGCTTTGCCTTTACTCCCGCCATCAGGCTTGCCCTGCTTCAATGATCGCGCCCAAGCGCGCCATCATGCCGCTCATGGCATCGTTGAGATTGTCACCCTCAGCGGTGAGGGTGTTGCCGTCATAATCCTCACAGGCAAGCCTGACGCGCCCGCTCACCGTGTCAATGGCACAATTGGCGTACCGAAAGCCCACCATCTCCGCCATCATTTGTAGATCGCCTAGCTCGCTCATTTCGTACCTCCATTCATGGCGCCAAGAATAGCGCTCAGGCATTCTTGGGGCGTTAGCGCCTGCGTGTCAAGCACCAATTCAGCGGGCAGGTCACCCGCCCGGCTTTCGGTGATGTCAAATTGCCACGGCTCAGGATCGCCTGCCTGAGGCCGCACCAATCGCACAAACAGGGTATCGGGATACCACGCCTCAATGAATGCCCGTTCAGCGTCAAGCCGCACGTCATCGCACACCCACAGGTGAGGATCGCCCACCCATCGGGTGCCGTCAGGATCACGCCCCTCTACCCGGCGCTTCCATGCCCGAAGCCAAAACAGGGAATCCATTTGCCTCAAGGCAGCGCCAATGTTTTGTGCAAGCTCACGCCCTGTCACTAGCGTGCTCAAGCCCAATTGGTGTTGCGGGTATTTGGTTTCTTTGTCATAGGTGCCAAAGGCAAGCCGTGCCACCTGCTTGATCGAATCGGCAATGGCCACCCGATCGTAGGTGCCCCGCTCACATAGCATTTGCGCCAATGTGGTTTTCCCTGTGCCTGCTCTACCCATCAATGCAACGTTTCTCATGGCATCACCCTTCGCAAAATCTCGCCTGCGCTCAAGGGGGTTAGGGGGTTATTCTCTCTCTGCTCTATCTCTGCTCTCTCTCTAGGGCGTTTCGTTTCCGTCAACCCCGCCGATTCTGAACGGCGCCGTGCCGTGAACGCGGCCTGACGTTGGGTTGAAGTGGGGTCAACCTGATACCGATGCCAACCCAAAATGGCAACGATCCCGGCTTGATCGATCCCCAACAGCCCTTTCGTAATGAGGCCGCTGATCGCCTTGCCGTACCGGGTACCGATGCACGCCTTCAAATGCTCACGGCTCTTGAAGATGCCGCCGCTCCGAAGCTGCTTTGCCTCCGAAATGGCGGTGATGAATGCCCGAAATTCGGTATCGGTGAGGCTCGCAATCTTGTCATCTTTGTGGGCGTTGGCTTCCCATTTGATCCATAGGCTCATGCTCTATTCCTCCAATCTGGTGAGGGCGGCAATGCCCTGCCGCCCCCGTGAATGCGTGATGCTAAAAGGGCAGGCTCTCAAGGTCAACCTCAGAGCGCTCAGGCTCACCGATAGGCGCTGCCGCCTGCGCGTTCACCCATTCGATCGCAGGCTTACGCTTGCAAAATTGCCCATCGGTGCGGCCAGAGCATGCCCAAAAAGCGCCATACGTTTTGCCCGTGGTTTTTGATACGCCGCCCGGCTTTCGCTGCCACGGCTCCCGATGATCGGGGCATTCCCCTTCAGCGAAGAGCTGCGCAGCCTTGAGCACCACCGTTTCATGCCCTGCGGGCGCTGACACGGGGGCAGGGGCTGCCGTAGGCTTCAACGCAGGGGCTGAAATGCGGGGCGCTGAGGCCCGTTCACCTGCGTAGAGATACCGTGCCACCCCAAACAGGCTTGCACAGCGCCTGAGGGCATCGGAGGCTGCCTCTTTGAGGCTCTCGCCGCTGCCGCCCGTTTCGTACCCGAAATCTTGACGGCGTGCCACGCTGCCATCGGGAAATCGAACGGTGAGCATACCTACCACGGTGTTGGAATCGCGCACGGGCTCACAGGCGAAATCCCAAGCATCAATGCCCAACACCTCATCAAGGCGTGCGGCAACGGTGCGGGCGTCAACCCATGTGAGATCGCGCCCACCTACGCCGGGGCGGTGCCTGATTACCTCAGGCGGGAATGGTGCCGCCAATGCGGCCAGAATTTCAGCGTGCTTCGGCATGTGTGAATTCTCCTTTCAATGCTTTGATGCTCTTCAGAAACCGTTGCGGCACCCTATTGCCCCATTGCGTCACCTCCATCACCTGTTGCGCTTCGCGGGCTTCAATCCAACCGATCACGTCAACCACCCGATAGCCTGACAGGGGCAATGGGTAGGCAAGCACCATGATTCGATCGCGTGCAATCTCACGCTCTCGCACCTGCAACCCATTGTTGGGCTTCAGGATACGGCGCACCTCAATGCGCTGCCCCACGTCAGGATCGTTGCGATGGGCGCCGTGATCGTCACGGCTCCAAGCCAACCCGTGCCACCGGTGCCCCGTGAGCTTCGCAACGGCGTATTCGGCAACCGCAGCCACGCAATGTGAGGTCAGCGAATCATCGGCTTTGGTGCGGTCAATGCCCTGATAGTGGCGCGCATCGCCCACCCCTGCATTGGCCGCGTCACGCGCCTCACCCACCGCCCACGCGGCTTCAAATTCAGCCTGCGTGAGGGTCACCATCTCGCCCTTCGGCACGTAATCAATCATTGGTGCCACCATCACGCACGATGAATCGGCGCGTGCCCGGCTTTTCTTTGGTGAAGCGCTTGCACGCCTCATCAAAGGTTTGTGGGGCAACCGCTTGCAGGTTTTCCGAAATCGCCTGCCAATCAATCACCTGCGTTGGGCGGGATTGGCGCCAATAGATTGCCCAATTGCCCCCCGCAATGCCGCCGTTTTCACCGATCGCCTCTTTGATGATCATTTCCAACGCGCCCTTTTTCTGCTCCAAGAAATGCAATTCGGTATTGCATTCCCTGAGCTGCTCATACACACGCTCAATCTTTTCATCGGCGGTCAGGATCACGTCACTAGCCTGAGGCGTTGCCATCGCATAGGCGGCAGCATCTAGCGCCTCCATTGCGGGTGGCGTTTTGGTATCTACGGCCTCAAGAAAGAGCATGGCGCTTCGCTGAATCTCAGCCCAAAGCTCAGGGTCAAATTGCACCCGCTCAATCTTGAACACCAAACCACCCAAGAGCGCCACCACGTCACACCATTGAGCCCCAACAATCCCCATTTGGGTATTTACCTGCACCACTACCTCAGGCGGTACCGGGTACATGCTCCAACGTGGTGAGGCTGAGGTTTTGATTTCAACGATGCCCTCTGGCTGCCCCGCAATCGTTCGATCAAGGCTTGCCATGATGCGCGGGTGCCTTTTCAAGCGCACGATGCCATTTGATTTGCGGAGCTTCACGCCCCGTTCAATTTCGTAGTAGTGCGCCACGGCATCTTCAAGGATCACGCCGCGGTGGGCCGCTGCCCCAACCACCTGAGGTGGCACGGTGCCTGTTTTTTCAGCCCACAATTGATAGGGCGTGCGGTACGGGCTCACGCCCATGACCGCTGCCATGTCTGAAGCCCCAAGCCCTGCCCGGCGCAGCTCATGCCACGCCTCAGAGCGCTGCACAGCCCTCACAAATTCAAATGCCTTTGCCATTTCAAACCTCTTAAATTCTTGCTTCAAATTCTTCACACGTTTTGCAAATTTCGCGCTTATCCCAACACCTTGAACATTCAACCCCCTCACCTGTCCAATCTTCATACGGCTCAACCGCATCGAATCCTTCAACGCATGCAGGGCAACGCTCGCTTTGATGCCATACCCCACCGTGTTTGCGCACGCCTTTTTTGGTCATGTTTTAGGCCTCTTTTTGCCATCGGCGGTGCACCTCTACGATTCTGCGCCCGATCCATTCGGCAACCGGGGCAACCACACCATTGCCGCAGGTGCGGTAGCGGTGTGAATCCAACCCGATCGGCAATAGATCATCGGGCTCTTCGGTGCCACCTAGAATGGCATGGGTGGTGCGCGTGTCGCCCACGTCAAAGCCGTTCAGGGTATTTGCCACCTCACCCTCAACCCATGTTTCAGAATCCTCAGCCGTTTGCGCACGGGCTGCCTTTCTAAACACGGCAGGTGCCCCGGCACTATGCGCAAAGGATTGCGCCTGCCCTTCGGTGACCTGCGCATTTGCCCCAAAGCGTGAGGGGAATGAAAGCACCGTTTCATTTGGCGCCTGAATCAACGTCATCGAACGGTGGCTGCTATCGCTAGGCCAGAGCGCTGAAAGGCTGTTGGCAATGTCAACCTCATTGAGGGTGAAGCTGCCGTTGGTTTCATCAACGCGGGTTTGATACCCAACCAAAAAGCCTTCACCACGGCTGAGGGCGGCAATGTCTTGATTGTTGACGCCCGGTTTCCAATCACGGGCTTGCAAGGTGCGGTGAATGTCAGCCCCTAGCGTTTCCAATTCTTCGCGATTGTCCAACCATCTGGCCAGCCCATCAGGCGTTCGCATTCGGTTGGCGTCAACCGCCTCACCTGTTGCGTGCTCTCCGATCCCGTTGCCAGAGCCTGCAACGCCTCTTGCAGCGTAGGTGGCAGGGTTTTGCCACGGCGATTCGCTCGCCTCAAGATGCCCGCAGCCGCCTTCGCACTCAAACAAAACCTGCGCGGCGCGGTCAGATTCAAGACTTGCGACAATGAACACGCGGCGGCGGCGTTGGGCGATTCCGAAATGTTGAGCGTTGAGAATTCGCCACGAAACGCCATACCCGATGCGCTCCATTTCATAAAGAAGCCGTCCGAAATCAGCGCCTTTGTTTGAAGTGAAGAGCCCCGGTACGTTTTCCAACACCACCCATCGGGGCTTTCGTTCGGCCATAAGGTCAATGAATCGAAATGCAAGGCTTGATCGGCGCCCTGCGAATCCTGCGCGCTTGCCTGCAACGCTGAGATCCTGACAGGGGAAGCCGCCGCTCCAAATGTCTGCTTCGGGGATTTCATGCGCGTTCACCTCCGTAATGCTCCCAAGATTGATGGCGTTTGGGAAACGCTCAGCCAACACAGCGTTGGCATACGGGTCAATTTCGCTCACACTTAAGGTTTGAATGCCTGCGCGTTCAAAACCTAAATCTAGGCCGCCTACGCCGCTAAAAAACGATGCGTGTTTCATGCCTTGCCCCTCCGATCTTTCTTTGCCCAACCTTCGCCCTTGAACACCACCGATGCCGCCGGGATTTGCAACACCATTTCAGCCTTGCATTGGGTGCAGCTCAACGAAACGCTGCCTGTGATGGTGTGGGTGATGCTTACCCAAATGCCGCAATCGTTGCAGCGGTATTCGTAGGTTGCCATTACCTCAGCCCTCCAATCACTACGGCGCAAATAATGAGCGCCAAACAAACCGCAATCGTGTAGCGCTGCCGCTCCCGGCGGCGCTCAACCCTCTGCAACGCCTCAAAAGCCGTGTGCTTTCGCAGGCCGTCAACCATGAGCGGCTGCCCGCTTCGATTGAGGGCGCTCACGATCCCACCATGATGAGATGCCCAACGATGATGCCAATGGCTGCATACCCGCCGATGATCAGCCCCCACGCAATGCCGCGCTTGATCGCATACCAAATCATTTTGCACCTCCCACTAGATTTTCACGCCCCTTCACGGGCACAAAGCATTTGGCGCACACGGCGATCAAGCCGCCCTGCGCATTCTTCACCACCTGCAAATACCCGTGGCGGGCAGATACGGGACAGAGATTCCAAAAGGCTGAGCTCATGCCATCACCTTGCCAATCTCAGCGGCAGGCACGCAATCGCATGCATCGCAGGCCTCAGCGTCAAAATCCCCAATGCGGGCGGGGCGCCATTCATCGCGCCTCATGCCGGGGTTTGCCTCAAGCACCTCATTGATGCAATCAACGCAGAGCCGATCGCCCTGCTTCACCACGTATTGATACAAACCCGTTGGGCTTACCTTCGCGCTCATCGTGCACCTCCAACCATTCGGGCACGCTTGATGCGTGCCGCTTTCTTTGCCCAAATGTCTGCGTGCTTTGTGCACATCGTCACAAACATTGGCTGCGTTGCGCCTTCGGGGTAGTAATCCTCACCGAATGCATCGGCTGCGCGGTTGCACACGTGCACCCCGCGCCCCATCGCAACGCTGATGTTGCGGCGGGTGATGTATTGGCACAGGTGTGAGAATCGTGCGCCGCTCATTAGGCACCCACCTTTGCGCTGTATGCGCTCTGAGCGCATGGGTGAATTTTTGCAATGCGTGCAAGAGCATGGGCCTCATCTCGAATCTCACCGCCATAGCCGCCCATTGTGTGAGCTGCATCGGCAATCGCCTCAGAAATCGTTGCGTAGGTTGCCACGTCATCTTTGCGGTAGCGGTTGAGATGCGCGCACCCGGTCACGCAAATAATGTGATACCCGCTCTGATCAAGCACCATGCCGAATGTTGCGTTTGCCATTTGTTTACCCTCCAAATCAGGCGCCCCGTGTGGGGCTGATTCCCTGACCTCCGAAGAATAAGGCTAACGGGCGGCGGGTGTCAACCCCCTGTTTCAGGATCGGGCAACCCCCCTGCCTGAGCCGCCTCAACCACCACCTTGAGGCACCCCCCGCACAGGCTCTGGCTGAGCACCCAAGCCACCCCGTGCGGCCCCGTATTCGCTACCTGCTCCCCGTAGGCGTAAAGCCTGCCCGATTCCCCACAAACCGGGCAGGGCTTCAGCTCATAATCAGCCGTTGGCATCTTCAAGGCGCACAAGGTATTCGGCGGTCACGCCACCCTTGCCGAAGAAAAGCGCCCATTGCGCAGGCGTGCCGCTTGCCGCCAACCATTCTTGGGCGTAGCGGTTTGAAGATTCAATGCTTGCATTGCCCCACACCGTATGCGCCCCATCGGATAGCACCAACCTTGCAGGCGTATGCCAATGGCCGTAAAACAAGAAATCGAACGGCTGCACCGATAGATTCCAACCCTGTGCACGCTTCGCAATTGCGTAGTACGGCAGCCCGAAAGCGCCGCCCCTGAATTGATCACCGTGAACAAGCATGGCGGTTTTGCCGCCCGGCAGATTCAGCGTGTCATACCAATGGCGCCCACCCATCGTGAGGCTCTCGCGCCAATCAACGCGCTTTTCATTCTTGAGATGCTCAGCCGCCACGCGGTACAAAATCGCATCGGCATTTGATTCATTCGAATGATCACCGAAGCGGCCCAACCGCCCGTGGTTTCCGATCGCCCCGCGCACGGTCACCTTTGGTGCAAGCGCTGCCATTGAGCGCACAAATTGTGCAAGCATGCCTGCCCCCTCAAAAATCTGCACGTACAAACCGCCGCGCTCTACCTCATAGGCTTGGCTTGGGAAAATGTTGCCATCGCTTTCTACGAAATCTCCCAAGAGCACGCACGCAATTTCTTTCACCGGGGTGCCGTGCAGCTCAATGAGCCGCTGCACCTTAGTGGCAAGCAGCGCAATGCGTGCCTTCGCAATGTCAATGCCGTAGGTTTCTGATTGCTTGCCCAATTGCCAATCACCCAAAAGCACCACCAATGTTTCGGCTTCGCCCTTTTTGCCTGAGGCTTTGGGCTTTGGTACGGGCGGGATCGTAATGCTCAGCGCCGCATCTTTTGCGGCCTGATACACCGCCGCCACCAATTCTTCACGGGCAGCATCGCGCTTTGCCAATTGGCGCAGCGCACGTTTGTGGGCTTCGGTGACCTCATGCAGGCGCTGCTCAAGCTGCAGCTCTTCGCTCATGATTTGCACGCGCACTCACCACGGCGATGCCGGGCGATTGTCCAAAACGAAAGGGTGAAGCCACGCTTTGCAAGCCACGCCATTAACGCCTTAGCGGTAATCGCGGGATCGGCAAGCCCTGCCTGCAACGTTTCCCAATCCTCACCTTGAAGATGCACGGCAGCCATGCCGCACGGTGGGCCTTTGCGCGGGCGGCTCAAAGCCCGCAATTCATCAAGCGCATTCATCGGGTACCTCCAATCTACGTGCCACCTGTTTGGGTGACTATCCGCAGCCTACACCCGATCCTGTGCCACCTGTGTGGCAGCGTTTGTGTTAGGGCTTGATTTTTGGCTTGACGCCGAAGGCCGAATCTGAGGGGTTGAGGTAGCGCACGATCACGTTGAGGCAGGCGCTGAGCCCACCGCTCACCACCGTGCGCATGTCATCGCCCGTCATGTCAAGTAGGGGCGCGCCTGTGGCAAGCGCCACGGCAATGGCGGTGGCAATGAATACGCGGGCAGCCTCAAGCAGCGCCTCATCAATCCCGGTGTTGTCTTTGATGTATCGAATGAAAGCCATCATTTTTGCGGGGGCACCTTTCACCTTTGAAGCAGCCGCCGCCGCATCTGTTGCGGCTGTAAGCGCCCTCCCGCTGACTGCCTCCCAATTTACACCTTCAAGCGCCTTGCCCACCTGATCTGCCACGGTTGGCATCGCAGGCTTTGGCGCGGCCTTCGGGGCTTCAGCCTTTGCCACTACCTGCGGCGCAGGCTTTGACGTTGCGGCGGGTGCAGGCGTTGGCACAGGCGTTGCAACAGGCGCCACGGGCGTAGGCGCAGCGGTGCGCGCCGGGTGCGTGACGATGAGCAGCGCCTTGAAATCGGCTTTGAGCTTGCCCGCCTTTACCTTGCTGTTGGCAATCGCCCGCAATTGCTCTTCGGTGACAGGCACCGCGTATTTCTCAGCGGCGGTTTTTTCATCGCGTGTTGGGCACGCCCATTGCCAACCGTCAACCTGATCGAATCCCGCTGAGGTCATGTGCCCGTACCCTTTGCGCAGGTGGGCAGGATCGGTTTTTGCCCACCATTTCGCCCAACGGTCATGCCACGCGCTTACCTTCAAACCTGCGGGGTAGAATTGCGGCCCTGCCTGCACCCACACCATCAGAGCGGCGCCCTGCTTCGCTGCCTCTACGGCATCAGCCCATGATTTGGCATAGCGCGCTTTTCCCCCAAGCACCGCAATTGTTTTGACGGCCTCAGGCAGAGAGCCCCCGGCATCGCTCACGCCCTGTTTGTCTTTTCGCCCTGTGGCTTTCTCAAAGGCTGCAACGCCCTGCGCCGCGGTGTAGGTGACGGCATACCCGCTCGCCCATGATACGGCTGCGGCGCATGATGCCCATGTGCAATCGTCAAGAATTTGTTTGGCGCCCTTCAATTGGGCTTCGGCATCGGCGTAGAGCTGTGAGGCAATGCGGTATTTCATTTTGATTGCCCTTGTAGCCACGCCAAAAGCGCGCCGATACCCCCAACACCTAGCATGGCGCCCAATGCGCGAAGCACGGCCAACCCGCCTTTCATTTGATCGATCTCTGCCTTGAGCGCGTCAATCTTTTCGCTCTGCGCGTCAAGCCGGGCAATGATCATGTCAGCCTGTGTCTTTGTCATCGTGATTCCAATTCAGAAATGCGGCGCTCAGCATCTTCAAGCCGCACCAATAGCGCCGTAGTCAATGCTGCCCAATCCAATGCAAGCGGCAAACCCTCTGCGTCATACTCAACGGCGCATTCAAGGCCCGCCTCTTCAACCTCTTCGGCAATCATTCCAAGCAGGCGTTTGTGATTGTCAACGGCGTGAAGGCTATTGAAATGCCGTGGCTTCAAACGCTTTGCCGCTTGCAATGTTGCGGCATCGGTATCTTCAATGTTTTCTTTCCATCGGCGTGATGATGTAGAAATGAGCAATTGGCTGCCCGCTGCGCTTGATGATCTAAGGTTTGCGGCGGCAGCGGTTGTTGGGAAATTGCCAACGAAAAGGTTTGAGCTTGTTGCCGTGTTCGTGCCGTCATCATAAAGGTATCGGCTTGCCGTAGAGCCGTCCATTGGGTAGAAACGCTCTGCGTAAAGGTAGGCGTAATCGGTGCCGCTGCTGCCGTTCAAAACCTGAACAATGTTTGGCGCGCCCGATTTCAGCCCTGCATAGAATGTGTCGTCTTTATCACGGAACAAAATGCGCGGGTTTGTGCCGTTTGCAACGTTGACATCTTGAATGTAAACATCAGAGCCGGTGGCTTGCAAAATGAGATCCGATGTGGTGGTTGAATCTGATTCAATCGTTCTTGCGTGAATCACCCCATCACCAAAACTTGCGTTGTTGATGTTCACACCGCTTGGGGCTGTAATGTCAACGGCATTGCCTGAATCAATGTAGAGCCCGGTGTTGCCCGTGGTGATGTTCATGAGGTCACCGCTGTAAATGTCAACCGATGTCAGCCCTGAAAGGTTTGTTGCATCGCCCAAATCAAGCACGCCTGATTGGCTGCTTGAATACAAAGAGAGCGTGTCATTGTTGTTGATGATGTAGGCAGGCCACCCGCCGCCGCTCTTATCGGTAAGGATCAGCTCAGGCAAGCCGCTGCCAACGCGCACTTCGGTGAGGTCAACCGTTCGATCCGCTGATTGCGTGGCAACCGTTGCAATGGTGATGGTGATTTTCAAAAAGGCAGCGTCAGCCGGGGCGGTGGTTTCGGCAAGGTCAGGCGTGCCAACGTAGAAATCGGGGGCGGTTGCGCCCGTGGGCACCTGCAAGAGATTGAAGGTGTACAGGTCACTTTCAAAGGCGGTGCCCGTCACGGTTGCCTGATCTGATTTGTAAAATTCGCAGGTGATCTTTGCATTTGCCTGCGTGCTATTAGTGCCGTTTTCAAAGGTGGCTTCGGCATAGAATGAGAATGAGCGTGATGCTGAAGATGCCACGGGAATGAATCGGCTCAGCGTGGCGCTCTTGCCCGTTAGCGTGCCGCTTGCCACGGTGAAGCGCAACACATTGCCTGAGGCCGCGCCCGCATCGGCAACCAATGCAGCGGTGATTGCACCCGCGCTGTTTACGTCGGTAAATGTCCAATAAGGCAACGGGTTATCGGCGGTAATGGTTGCCGTGTCATCAGCCGGGGCAATAGCAAAATCACCGTTGGCAACGCCCGCTTTGATTTCGCGTAGGGCGGCAGGGCCAAAGAGCAGGGCGCTTTGCCCCAAGCTCTCGCCGCTCAATAGCGTTGCGCCATCTTCGCTGATGACGCCGCCGCCTAGCGTTGCGATTTGCTGTTGATCACTACCGAATTTCTCAACCATTCATCACCCCTGCAAGAATTTTTTGAGCGGGTTTCGTGGTGCCCGCTCGCACGTGAGATCGAATTGCCGAATCATAGAGCCCGGCTCAAACGTCATGGTGAGGCTTTCAATGCGGTAGATTCCGCTGAGGTCAAGCCCTGCCGCCTGAATGTTAATCCATTGCCCTGCCTCCCAACCTGATTGCAGGGCGTAGGTGCTCGCACCTGTTTGGCGATACCCATTGGCAAAGCCATAGGGATTGTTAGTAGTGTCAGCGCCGCGAATGCTGAGGCTAATGCTTCGCTGTGGTGCGGCACGGTTTGGGTAGGTATTGGTGCCGAAATAGCGCTTTGAAAAATCGGTGATCTTGGCTGTCCAATAGGTGGGCAGGGCAGCCTTCGCGGGCTGTGGCGTCACGCCAATAATGATTTCAGGGCGCGGCCCGTTGCGCGTTGTCATGCCTGCACCATCAGGGGCTGCCTGATCGTATACACGCCCATAGGGATCATCAACCGTGTACACGCCACCTGAAATCTGCGAATCCCAATCTGATGCATTGGTGTTGAAGGTGAAGCGCGCCTTTTTCACGATCGAATCATGATCAAGCACCACGCTGAGGTTTCGCGCCTGAATGGTTGCCGCTGCCGATGCGGAGCCGTAGGGGCTATAGGTTGAGGTGGTCACGATCTTGAATGGTGCGGTGGCGTAGGTTGGTGCGGCAGAGCCAAGCCGGGCGTAATTGATCTGACCGCTAGGCGCCACCCAATAGCGGCGCTGTTCACCATCAATGGCTTCGGCTGCCTCTTTGATCGTGTCAAGGCAGGCGCGAAGCGTGCCCGGCACCATCGTGAGCTGCCCAACCACCGCTGTTGCACCGCTATAGGCGGGCGTGGTATTGGTTGCCACAATCAGGCGGTTGGCTGTGCGGCCTGTGGTGCCGCCGCTGAATGCCTGCGCCGCATCAGCCTTTGAAACCAGAGCCGTGACCGCTGCTTGATCGGTGCCACCCGCTACGCCAATGAGAAAATTTGAGGTGTAAACGGCGCGGGTGCCTGTTGCCTGCCGCCCTTTGTAGACAATGATTTTGTCTAGAAAGGCTGAGGCTGCGGCGGCCGTCACCGTTGCCCGCGTACCAATCCCGTTTTCGGCAAGCTGCGCGTCAATCGATGTGATGTACCCAAGAAAGGTGGTGGTGCCGCTTACCTGAAAGCGCACCCGCGCATTGTCATACACGTTGCCTGATTTCCACCACGGGCCTGCGGGGCTTGGGGTTTTCACCTGCACCACGTCAAAGGTGAGAGAGCCGCCCTCACCGTTTGCATCTTGGGTGAGGCTTACGCTCTCAGGGTCAACCCACGGCACGGTTGGGCTGCCCGTTGCATAGTCATCAAGAATGTTGGCACCGCTGTTGACGCCATCAACCAGAATGGCAAACGGGTGCGTTGCCATTTAGCGCCCCGGTGTGGTGGTGGTGATGATGCGCCCCAATGAATCCTTCACTACGCCATCAACCGCCTTGCCGCCAATGTTGATCGTGTATTTGTCTGTCATTGGATTGCCCGAAACGCCCGTGCCTGAATTGGCTGCCGGGGTGATTCCAAGCGCGCCACCTACGCCGCCAACCACGCCACCGATAAAGCCTGCAATCTGCTTGATCACCCAACCAATCGGTGAATCCATAATTGCCTTTGATACGTTGATGACGGCGCCAATCGCCTCACCAATAAAGCCAATCAGGTTTGCAACGATCTTGCCCACAAAGCCCAAGATGTTGCCCATTGCCTGCACGCCCACGGCCAATGGGCCTTTGCCATCGCCCCAAAGAATCCCAACCAGCTCAGCGATCTTCGCGCCTGTCTTACCTACAGCATCAAAGATCATGCCGAAAACAGGAATCAGGCTATTCACGATCGGCCCGATGACGCTCATCACCGATTCGATCACGCCGCCCGGCGCGGTGAGCTTATTGATAAAGCCACCAACCGCAGGCACCAGATTGTTCATGATGAATTTGCCCACGGTTTGAATGATTGGCATGATTGCCTTGAGGCCTTCGCCTACGGCAGGCAACACCTTATCGGATAGGATCGTGAGCCCTTCGGCTGCAACGGGCAAAAACGCCGCGCCGAAATTCTCCATGATGTTGCCCATCTTGATTTGTGCTTTGGCAAATTTGCCGCTCACGGTATTTGCCGCGGCTTCGGCTGAGCCGCCGTATTTCTTAGTCACCGCATCAAGGGCAGCAATACCCTTTGCGCCTTTCTTTACCTCAACGCCCAACCCCTTGAGCCCCTTTGTATTTCCCTGATACGCCTTACCAACCAGAGCTGTTGCCTCTTCAAGGGAAATGTTTTTTGCCGCGGCAACGTCAGCCGCCACATTCTGAATCTTGATTGCGTCATTGAAATTCTTGGTGAATTGCGTTGCGGTAATGAGGCTCTCGCGCACGGCATCATCGGCAACCGCGAGATTCTCCATTTTTGTGGTTTGGGCTTCAACGGCGGCGGTGTTTGCATCGGTGAGCATGCCGCGCGTTTTGAGCACGCCATTGAGCCGGGCAACCTGCTTTTCCTCATCGGCTGCCGCCTTTGTTGCGGCGATGGTAAAGCCTGCCACGGCGGTGGCAATGCCAATGGCGCCAAGCGCCGCGGTTTGCAGCCCGGCGCCCACGGCCGCACCTGCATTCTTTAGGTGGCCAAAGCCCTTGCCGATTTTGCGAAGGGTAGGCGTGGCGTTATCAACCGCCTTCACCACCAAATTCATCAAGCCTTTATCCATCACCTACCCCTGCCCTTTCGGTATTTGATCACGCCGCTCAAGAAAGCCTGCACCGTTTTGTTGAGCGCTTCGATCGCACGCGCCTGATTGGTTGGCGCGGTGACGGCACGCTTTACAAAATCGTTGCCGCGAATGGCTTGCACGCTGACTCTACCGCGTGCCTTTGTCATTCTGGTGCCTTTTGTGCCGCTTACCACAAACCACCGATACCATGCGCCTTTTTGATCGCTTCGGCTCTTGCCTGCACGCACGCCCACCACGGCGGCGGGGCGATCTTTGAGCGCCTTACGGGCAGCCACCGCATTTCTCAAACGCCCTGTGCGCACGGGCGCCTGAGCCTTTACGGGCTTCACCATTGTTTTGGCGGCGTTGAGGGTGGCAAGCTGAAGCATCGCATTGAATTTACGTGGGTTTGATGATTCAAGAAACCCAAGCCGCAGGTCATCAACCGCGCTCAACGATTGCGGCGTGACAAAGATTCTCACCTTTTCGTTTCCCTTAGCGGCCACGCTTCACCTCTTTAGGTTGCAATTCGGCATGGAGAGCCCACGCCTTCAAGACATAGTGTAGCGGCTGCTCTTCAACCTCCCACGGGAATTTGCCAAATTCTTTGGCAAGTATGTAGAAAATGATTTCGGGCGTTGGCTTGACGCTTTGCCCCAAGCTCAATTGCCGGGCGGCAAGCCTTACGCTTTTGGGAGTGTTGCGGCCTCACCAATGAATTTGGTTGCCGCTGCCTCTAGCGCCTGAATGGGCGCATCAAGCGGATCATTGGTTGGGTTGCCGTCAAGATCGCGCCACCCTTCAATGCTGAGAATCATTTTGGTGTACGCCTGCAAACGCACGCCGATCGAATCACTCTCAAGATCAATGAGCACGCGGGCGCTGATGCGCGTGAGCGGCCTGAACGTTGCGTGCCACCCTGCAAAATCTCCATCAAGGTGCACAATCACGGGATCGGTTGCGGTGCCTGCCATGTTTCCCCCTCTCCCGCCTGCGGCGGGTTTACATTATGCCGAAGCCGGGCGTGCCGCCAACGGCGATGAAATCCAACACTTCACAGAATTGGTGCCATCTGATGCAAGCTGAATCGTGACGGTTTCCAAAATGAGGCCGTCGCTTTCGCTACCGATCACGCTTACGTTTTCCATCACGCCAACGATTGAGGCTGTGAAGCCATAGCCTGCCGAATCAACACCTGAAACCTGAACGTATTTAGTGGTGCCAATGTCGGCAAGCGGGAAGGCCGAAGCCTTGCTGCTATTCGATGCAATGGTGAGCTCAAGCGTTCCATCAAGCGCGCCCGTGTAGGCAACGCCGCCTGCGTTCACGTTGGTGCTTGAGCCGTTGAGCACCTGCAGCGGGGCTGCGCCCGGCATGAGGGTGAGGCTCCAATTGGTGGCGTAGGTTGAATAGGCGTTGCCGCCGCCAACCGTGGTGATGAACGATGAATTGGTGCGCACACCAAACAGGCGCCCCGGCACAAAGTATTGCTGCGCAAATGCAGCCGTTGAGGTGTCGGTGGTGGTGGCAATGTTGCGCGCGCTCCATGTCACGCCCGCCTGAAGCAGGCCGCTTTGATCAGCCGAAAGCGTCATCTCTGAAGGCACGCAGCCATCAACAATGTACTTCTGCACGCCATCGGTGAGGTAGAGCGAATAGGTTTTGATGGTGTCAACGTCGGTGGCGCTTGGGGTGTAAACCCATGAGTAAGGGCCAGAGCCCGTTGGGGTAATGGTGGCAAGCGCATCAAAATAAATTGGCAGGTTGCGTGCCGAAACAGGCGCATCGGCAAGGGTGATCACAGGCGCCTTCGCGGTCACGGTTGCCGAAGCGGCAAGGCGGCGTGGGCGAATACCTGCGCTCTTATCATCGGCAAGGTCAACGGTCACGCCCGGATCGATCACGCCCACAATGTCGGTATGTAGCAGCTCACCGTTTGCATCGTTGAACGATGACGGCGTGCCATAGGCTGATTCGCTCTTTGCCACTACCTTTGTGAACGCCTTTGCGCCTAGCGTGACGGCCATTTATTCAACCTCTTTCAATGTCTTTTCCGCTTTTGCGGTGGGCTTATTGTCTACGATTTCAACCAATCCCGAAGCCGCCAACGATGTGGCAACCGCGGCATCAATCTCAACGGCATCATCGGATTCAGGCAGGTACGGGTTGCCCTCAGGGCGGGGCTGCTTCACCTTTACCTTCAACATGTCAGGCACTAACGTTCACCCCTTCAAGCACGCTCACCTGAAGGTCAGCGGCAATCGTCATGTACGTGGTATCAGCCCACGTATCGGTGCCAATGGTAGTGCTTGCAACGATCGCCTGAGCTACCCCGGCTGTGTTCAATTGCACCTGCCCGTCAAAGGCGCTGCGCAGCCATGCCCGCCATGTGAGCAGGTCAGCGTATTTGCGGCCCATGTCTGCCTGCTCTTGCAGGTACAAAATCACGGTCACGTTTAGCACCGTGGTGCGGCTGCCGCCTGTGCCGTAGGCGATCGAATCCCCACCGGGAATGCATACCGCCGCGGGCACCACGGCGAGATTGTCAGGCGGTGTGGCGTAGGCGTTGCGCAGGGTGTATCCGCTTGGGGGCGTGGCTTCTAATAGCCGTGCCGCCACGGCCTCATGAATTGTCAAATCATTCATTTACAATCTCCTGAGGCATACGCTCATTCTTGCCGATGATCTCCCCGGTTTCCGCATCACGCACAATTTCGGTGACCATACCTGTTTTAGGATCAAGATAGGCGGGATCAATGATTACTTGCATCAGGATACCTCCGCATACACGCCGCCAACCGTTTGCGATGCTGTAGGGATTGACGATGTTGGCAAATCGGTTTGGTTGGTTTGCGAATAAGATTGCGCGGGTGTTGCAATGTTGGCGCCGTTTTGCCGTGCGGTGGCTGCCATAAGTGCTACCGATGATGACGAAATCTGCAAAACGGCTATGTAGTATTCGGCGCCCGCCGTCATGGTGTAGGTTGCAGGGTACCCGCCTGTGGTATCCAACGCCCTTGTGTATTTGGTTGACGCTGTTGCAAAAATAGTGGTATCCGATGCGGTGCGTGCCACCAATGTCATAGTGCTGCCGCTGCGCGTATAGATGCCGAAGCGCACTAGCGTAATAGACGTGGTGTTAGCGCCACAAACAAAAGCAATGTTCGATACCGCAATGGTTTTGTGCGGGATTATTCTTGAATAGTAAACCGCTTGGCTGATTGCTGATTGGGAAGTGCCAATAAGGAATCGCGGCACGGTTGCAACAATGCCAGCCGTACCAAAGGTGTACGCTTCCCACCCTGCCGTGGCAATGTCGTAGGCGGCTTTGATAGCGGTGGGCGTTGCGGCAAGCACGCTGCTAGTAGTGCTCACCGAATCGCTCAGCTGCACCACGCCTGCGGCTGATGTTGAGGCGGCGCTTACGCTGAGGTTTGCGCTTGTGCTTGATCCTGCATTAGTGAGCGGCGCATTGACGGCAACCACACCTGATGGCCCCTGCGGCCCTGTGTCGCCCGTGTCACCCTTTGGGCCTGTGGCACCCGTGTCCCCTTTATCACCTTTCGCCCCCGTGGCTCCCGTGGCTCCCGTGGCGCCTGTCGCACCGGGAGCGCCCGCTGCACCTGCCGTTCCGGTGGCGCCCTGCGGCCCACTAGCGCTAATGGAGAGCGTTTGCAAAATAGGTGTGAGCGTCACCGTTTGATTGTTTTGCGTAATCTCAACGCTTTGTTCAACCTTAGTGATTGTCACGCTCATCGCGTCACCTCAGGCGAAACGCTTGCAGCT
>Ga0181359_1000063_pt1 | contig 20697 bp, 27 predicted proteins | sample Fa13VDMM15SD_FD_141229 | JGI IMG/M metagenome (GOLD analysis project Ga0181359, IMG submission 141229) | Freshwater viral communities from Lake Michigan, USA - Fa13.VD.MM15.S.D | ecosystem: Environmental > Aquatic > Freshwater > Lake | place: USA: Michigan | collected 2013-09-24 | reverse complement strand
CCAAACTATTTTTCTAGCATCTTTATGCGAATTAAACATTCCTACTGTTAATTCTCGAATTGTAATTTTTGGAAATTGATCTGAAATAATTTTTATAATATTTTTTGTAATTAATGTGGTGTTTTTTGTTTTATCATTAAAATCTCTAGCGTGGCATGGATATATTTCCAAATCAAGTCTATTAAGATCGGTAGCAAATTTACAAAGTAACCATAACAATAAAGATGAATCTATCCCAACAGAAAGATGAACTCCAATTTTATTAATTTTACTTTTAAAAAATTCATCAAACCAAGATATTTTTGTTCCATCAATATCAATTATTAAATTCATTTGATTAATTAAAAATTTAGTTAAATTTATTTAGTTCTTTAGTTTCTGAAATCCAAGTCCTAAACACAGTTTTGTCACTATCAATACAAATTAAGTGATTGGTTCCCCTCCTGAAAACACTTCCAATTCTTCCGTTACTTTCTACAAGTGACCCAATTTCAAAAATATCACCAGCAATATATTGTTCTCTAATAGATCTTTCATCTACAGGAATAATATTCAGCATCACATAACGATACAATTCCCCATTTTGCTCTAATGCAAGTTTGGCAATCTCTTGTGCTCTACTTTTTCGTACTATAATATTGATTGCATTATATCCACTTTCATAAATGGACTGTAGGACATCATAAATTGTTTCTGCATTAACATCGTCAACAATAATATCGCCAAAAGTTTCTTTTAGTCTGGCGATATCTGCATCTCTACTTGGGAAGATATAATAAGGAGAACCTTGAGCAGTTTCTTCTACAGCTGCTAAGATATTATTAGTAACTTCATCACTGTCAAACTTATCAAAAGCAATTGTTAATGGCTCCTTACGTGCCATTGCATCAAACTCTTGTCTAACTTGTTGATTTTGAACTACTTTCTGCAGTTTTTCATAGTCTGCTGTTCGTGCAGTAGTTGTAGAAGTTTGAGATCCACTCGTTTTATCTTTCGTGCTACTTCCAGAACTTGTTGTCGATTGGGAAGATTTTGTTTCATCTTTATTGCCACCCTGTCTTGGGGTGAACATCTTAAGTTGACCATTTACAGTTTTAGCTTTTAACGCTCCTTGTTTATCGTACCAATCACCGTGCCCGTTTCCTACCAACCCCAAACGCTTTGCTTGCTGCGATGCTTGGGTGGTTCGTGCTTCTAGAATGAATTGGTTGAACTGCTTCACTAATTTTTTGATAGATTTGAGTTTTATTCTTCTCAATAAACGCTAGTCCTAGCGTTTTATGTTGTAAATATTTAGTCTTGTCTTCTTTGTAGTTTTCAATAGACGTTAAATAAAATCGCATAAAATCTTCAATTTCACGCTTCATAATTTGCTTCCGTCTTCTTAAAGACTTATATGAAGTAATTAGTTCATCTATAAGTTGGTTCATGATACTGGTTCAATTCTAATAACTGCTTCGTTCAATCTAACACCTGAAGGATCTGTTCCACGACCTTTTAATCTAATATCTACATAAGTTTTATCAGCAATTTCATTCACCAATTTATCATCTATTGGTTTTAACTCTCGTTCATTTAAAATATAGTTTGCAGTTTTATCATTAGATTTTCCAAAAAGCGATTCACCAGTCAAGGACTCTCTTACAAGTTCTCGTTTAAATACTAAAAATAATTTATCTCCTTCAGGATTTTTTCTTGAACCTAAAATACCTTGAAGTCGTTCATTTAAACCACCAGATCTTTTTGCTTGATCAAGAATTGCTTTAATTACTGGTTGTGGTTGTTTCTTTGGACCTTCACCTAAAGTTTGAGATAATTCATCAAGAACCATAGCAACTTTTTTTACTTCTGCTGCACCCATTCCTCCTGCCATTGCAACTTTAAATAAAACATTGTTCAATACATTTACTGTTCCTTGAATTCCAGAACTAGAAAGTTGATATGCATCACCCCATTTTAATGAACATTTAAGTTTCATTCCATTTTTTATACACAAGACATCTGTTTTTGGTTCTGGACTAGAACCACCAAGTTGTCTAAATGATTTATAAAATTGTTGAGGATTAGATGGTTCAATTTTATCAATCATTGCATTAGCAGCTGATTGAACTGCCCCTTCTATTGGTTGAAATGATAATTTACGAATTTCATTTTGTTCGCCAAGGGTAGGATTGATAATCCTATTATATGCTGCAAGCATAATAGCATATTCAAATTGCTTTCCCCTGTCGATTGCCATAAAAAATCCCCCATACGGGGGTATTTATCTAGCGATCATCTGCTGTTCGATTTTCCGAATAGTAAGCATCAAAGGCTCCTGCAGGATAACGCTTTGAAAGTTTTTTGATATTCATATCAGTCAATTCTTCCAATGAAATATCAAGAGCAAGACATGCTTGAGCAACATACCAAAGAATATCACCAAGTTCAATCTTCAAATGCTCAAGATTATCTTCATTAGCAGGTTTGCCTTGAAAAATAATTTTTTTTACAATTTCCATAAACTCTCCTGCTTCTGCTGAAATTCCAACTGCACCAGTAAGAAGGCGATGAATTTCTAAACCACCATCTTCAAGTTCTTGAATACGAGCAACAAATGCATCTTTATTACTAGAAGCAGGACTAGTTACTTCAGAAACAAACTTTTTATATTTTTCAAATGCCATTAGAATTTAAAATCATTGAATTTAGCTTTAGATGATTTATCATCACCCGTATTATTATACTCTGCATCATCTCCTTTGTCAAGAATATTATCTTGAGCTTTTTGTTCGCAATCGTAGAGACGCATCTTAGCACGATCAATACCAACAACAAATCTCTTGTTAATAGTAGGATCATTATATCTATTCTTCAATTGTTTCACCATAATCTGTCCCAACTGCTCCAATTCTTCACTACTAATCAAAGCAAACATCAAGTCAGCAGTAGCAGGAAGACCAAAACTTTCTGAAGTATCCGTTAGATTTGGATCGGAACTTGTAGATCCACTTCTAGTAGTTTGAGTAGCAGAGACAATAGGCAAATTAAATTCAACTGCCAAACCACGCAATTCTTCAGCAATCGCTTTAATATATGAATAAGAATTGACATTGACTGCAGAACGATACCTAGAAGAAGAACAAATATTTAAATAGTCAACAAAAATAATGTCTGGTCTAAATGATTTCTTTAGTGATAATTCATTAAGAAGTGATCTAAAATGTCCAACATGTGCAGATGCTGTAGGATATTCTTTTACGATCAACTTCCCGTTAGTACGTGAACTGAGTGCATTGATTTTTTTAAAGAATGTGTTTTTTGGCAATTGACTAATTTCCCCAATGTTAGTATTGAGAAGATTTGCGTCAATTCTTTCTGCAATCTTTTCTTCTGCCATTTCAAGTGTGATGTATAAAACATTTTTTCCTGCAACGAGAACGCTGGAAGCAAAATGGCACATGAAAAGAGACTTACCTACACCAGTACCAGCAAGCGCGATATTAAGAGTTTTGTTAGAAATACCACCAGCAGTAATCTTATTGAAGTATTCAAGATCAAATGGGATTTTACTTTCAACCTTATGATAATATGCATAGCGATCTTGGTAATCATCTATGTAATCGTGCCCAACATGATTGTCAAAACTCACTGCTAATGCATCAGACAAAATAGAAGGAATAGCATCTCTTCCCTTTTTATCATCTTGTCCATCAGCAATCTTGATACTTTCCATCAATGCCAAATAAATGGCACGTTCCTTACACCACTCTTCAGTAGTATCAATTGCCCATTGAAAGTCTACATCAGATGGTTCTAATGCAACAATAAGTTGTTCACATAACTTAAATTCATCTTGAGTTATGTCTGTTCTCTTTTCAATTTCAATAAACAAAACTTCCTTCAATGGAAGACTATCATACTTTGTTATAAAAGAACTAATCTCTTCAAAAATTACCTTGTCAGTTCGTTCTTCAAAGTATTCTGTTTTGATAAAGGGTAATACTTTACGAGTATACTCTTCACGATTTAGCAAGTTCTTCAGTATCGTCAGTGCAACTTTCTCCGCCATAAGTAAACTCCATTTTTGCTGCAGCATCCAAATACTGCATTAATTCTTTAGTAAAATATTTTTCTGGATTGGCATAAATTGACTTAGCATATGCTGTAATACCATTAATTTCATATCTAGTACCAATCTTCTTAACAATTCCATGTTTTTCAGCAAGATCGAGTAGACCATAATAACGATCCAATCCACGTTCATCATAAAAAAGACGAACTTCAACTTGCTTATTTTCTTTAGTTAGACGTGATTTATTAGTCTTTGCTTTGACAATATTTCCAACGACTTCTGTTCCTTCCTTTTCTTTTGATTTGCTGAGATATATGATTGTAGAAGCAGCATACTTAAGACCACTACCGCCGCCCATTTCTTTTGTGGGAAAATAAGATCCAATGACATCGTAGGTATGATTAGTGACAATAAGAGGAATATTTGCTTGACCAAGTTTTAAAGTTAGCATTCTAAATGCACCTTTAATTAGTGAAGATTTGGTCATATCCTTCACATCTTTATCGTTTAAAACATCATTAATTTCCTTGTTGGTTGAAAGCATTCCCAATGAGTCTAACACAAACATACATGGTTTGCGTTGATCTGCGGGTTTTTTTAAGAATATATCTACAGCTTTAAGTGCTTTATTACGAAACTCTTCAACTGTTACAACGTTGATAACAACTAACCTATTAGTAGGAACACCACGACTTTCTAAAAGTGATTTAGTAATTGCTGCTTCAGTATCAAAATAAAGAACATAACTATCAGGATTAGTATCCAAAAAGTTTTTAACTACAGCAAGACTAAAGAATGTTTTACCTGTTGAGGTTTCACCAGCAATTGCTGTAATTCTGTTTCCAGATACACCACCGTAAATAGATCCACTAACTAACCCATTAAAAATATAGGATCCAGTATCTACATACGTTTCTTCTTCATTTATATCTGAAGCAAGATTTGTGTATTCATCTTTAATTTCCTTTAAAATGTCTTTTAGAAAGTCCATAGCACAAGTTTGTTTTACCTATTATAGCATTATATAAAAAAACTATCAAGTGTAGAAATTTTTTCTACCGACCATTTAATACTATCAAGAAGTGTCTTCAATGGATCTAAGAATGCTTTATTAAATTGTAAATCATAGTCAATGTAATTCATTAGTCCAAGTTCTATTGGGAATTCATTGATAAATGAAATAATATTTTCATGTATTGGATTTGGTTTTTTTAAATAGCAAAATTTAATTTTTTCACCATTATTAATGGTATTATACTTTTCAGTAAGTTTCTTATCTTTTATATGATAGTTAAATAAAAGTGCTCCTCTTACATGAATTGGAGTTCCTTTTGCATAAATTGAAAGATTACTTTTGTACTTATCTACATCAGATACTGAACGCGGAAATGCAATCTCATTTGGAGATAATTTTTTAAATTGAATTCTAGATTTTTCAATAAAATCTATAACATCATTTTCAGTCCCATTCATCATCAATTTAAGTGCCTCCTTGATCATGGATCGACACGGTGCCGGAGTTGAAGATTTTACTGCTTCGATGCCCATGATCTTGAGTTTTGGTTCACTGTACCGAACTCCTTCAACGTCCCATGCATTCAAAATATAACGTTTCTTAGCAGTCCAAATTCCACGGTCAGCAATTGTTTCTCGCTTCATAATCATCTTCTGATCATAAGCATTTACATATTCTGCTAGTTCTTCATAAGAATTTTGAATATATTTTTCAAGTTCCACCTTACATACTTTATCAAGAAACGAAACAATCTCTTCAGTAGTTTTCTCTCTTCCTATGTATACACTTTTGACCAAAGGACCAAGATTGAGATATATGCTATCGGTATCAGAAGCAATCACATAATCAATATTGTTAGTTTTAAGAATGTTGTTTATATATAAATTCATCTTTGCTTCGATCCATCGTATACTAAGTTGACCCCCAAGAGTAATTGCTTCAGCATTATCTAACTTATAGTAACGGAAATAATTATTCCCAATAGCACCATAAGCACTATTAAGCTGGATCTTTTTTGCCATCTGGATGTTGTTACATCGCGCAATTTCGCGTTCCAGTACTTTAGTTTTTTTCTTCTCATATTCTTTTTTTGCCTCCAACATCTTATTTTTGAAGACTACACGTTCATTATAAATCCTTTCCATCAATACTGGAAGGAACCCACGTTTCTTTGTTGTAAACTGCGCTCCGTTTGGACATACAGTTACACCGTCAAGACTACTAAGATCAACTTCTTTTTTTAAAAGTTTATCAACACTAACACCAGCAAACTTCTTATCAAGAAGTGTTTCTGGAGAAATATTATATTGCATGATTAGGTGTGGATACAGACTATTCAAGTCAAAACTTACAACCCAATCATAGATACCAGGAATAGGTTCCTTTACATAAGCACCAGCATATTTTTCATTTTTACTTTCAGATTTTTTGGGTGGAATAACGATATCCTTCTTTTTCAAATCATTGTAGATAATCATATCCCACATGCGAACTTGATAAAAAACGTCGTGAAAATTTACCTTAGCATCAAATGCCATGGTAACTGCTAACTCAACGAGCTTCATTTTTTCCTCAAGTGCGTCAACAAGTCGCACGTCTTGAATATTGTATTCTACAAACTTTTGCCAATTTTTTGTATAAAACTCTTTGAAAGTATCAAATTCTGAGTGATCAAGTTTTTTCTTACCAAGTTCTACTTCACCAATATAATCAAGACGATAACTTTCCTGTGATTTATAAGTAAATTTCTTATAAAGATCTAGATAATCTAGAACAGTAATACCACCAATATCATAGACTAAATGTTGACGACCAGCAAGAGTAATTTCTTCATTTGTAACAAGTCCCCACGGAGAAAGAATTTTTACCGACTTTTCTCCAAGAACTCTTGCAATACGTTTTGCAAGATATGGAATATCATATAATGTACAGTTCCAACCAGTAATTACTTCTGGACTATTGACTTGCCAGTAACCTAGAAATTTATTGAGAAGATCATATTCATCTTTACATTCAACATATTGAACGTCTGGATCATCGTTTTTAAATTTACCTTGCCCAAAAGTAATAATTCTTTTGTTTGAATAATTTTGCAAAGTAATGCAAAGCATTTCTTCATCACATTTTGCAACGGTAGGAAATCCACGTTCAGATGCAACTTCAATATCAATTGTTACAAGTTTCATCTTTTTAAGATCAAACTCAATATGATCTTCGGGATACTTTTCAGAAATATACTGATAGATATATCTTGTATTTCCGTAGATCTCAAATCCTTCTACGTTCTGGTGTGTTTTGATAAACTCACGACAATCTCGTACACTACCAGGTTGAATGGACTGTACGTACTTTCCTTCTAATGTTTTATACTTAGTTTTATTTTGACTTGGAACAAATAATGTTGGTTCAAAGTTTTCACGGGTAATAAAACTTTTACCATTTTCAAATCCTCGAACGAGAAATTCGTTCCCCACCATTTGAACGTTTGTATAATACCTCATTCAGCAGTCAACGATTGATATTTGTCCAAATACTCTTTATTAGGATCTACAATGGTTAGAATGCTATCAGAATGAATCATAATTTCAGGTTGATTAGTAAACTCATTCATCCATGGAATTAAACCGTTTTGAGAAACTATAAATGGTTTAATTAGTTTACAATCAGGCTCTCCAAGTTCTGATGATACTTCATCAACTCTAGCAATCAAAATAATATTAGTCTTCAAAAACAAAATTTTGATCATGGCAAAGACAACTTTTTCGTCTTTAATTCTACCACTGATGTACGCACTTTGTCAATGTATCCACTGTTACGTAGTTCTTTAAACACAAGATTTTCAAATCCATATTCTCCAAATTTATCTAAAGAAGAATTTCTTGCGGTATTTAATTTCTTTAAAATTGCACGAAGTCCAGTTTCATTATTACCTTGGATCAACGTATCAATTTTATTTTTAATGTTGTTTGATTTTTTTTGCAGTTCTGCTTCGTCAAGTTCTCCTTCAAACTTTTGTGGATTTTGCATCCACTTGTTTTTTAGTATACTAAAAACTCCTTGACTTTTTCTTCTGATAAGACCAGGTTTTTCAATATAAGGTTCTACATCTGCACCATAAACTTTTACGTCATGCGTTAATGACCATAAAGTTTTTTTGTCCTTGAAATAATCATCTAATAGTTCAGGATCACACTGAGGAAGATACTTTGGATCAATAACTAAATGAACATCAACATCTGAATATGGCGTATAGTTATATCCAGCATTACCACCAAGCATCAATACATCTTTGATTGCCTTACTATCAATCCCAACGTATTCCGCAAAAGCATCTGCAAATTTAAAAAGGGCAGTTCTGATATTTGATTTCAGAACGTTGCCCTCCCAAAATGTTGGATTGAGTTGATCTCTAAATTTTAACGTCAGATTTTCATTTAGTCGTCTAAAATCTGACGCTGAAATATGTTTTCTTATCCGACTATACAAAACACTTCATTCGTTTGAAGTATTTAGAGGTAATCTTTTCTCCTTTGTGCTTCAGGAATAATCTTCTTGAAGTTAACAGAAACCAATCCATCACTATGAGTAACATTGTCAACTTTTAAGTCATTTGGCATTTTCCATACACGACTGAAGCGACGGAATGCTAATCCACGATAAATGTATTCAGTTTCATCATGAATGTCTTCACGCAATCCTTCAACGTAAAGATTATCCTCTTCAGTGTAAACTTTGATCTCTTCTTTTTTAAAACCCGCTACTGCTAGTTCAAGACAGTATCCTTCCTTTGTCTTAAGAATATTATGTGGTGGATAACTTTTATTTGTAATTGCGTCTAGATACGTCCTGGTTTCAGGCACGCTAAGTGTAATTGAATGTGAACCAAACATAGTGACCTCTTTGAGCGTCTAGTGTTAAATGTCCCTTACGGCGACATTACTAATTATATACTAATCAATAAAAAAGCAGGTCGTAAAAACCCGCTTGTTATATTCGGTTATCCTGGTTCAGTTCGTTTTTTACCAATATTGTATTTGGTTTCCAACACCCATTCACTTTTTTCCTTATATGGAATCACTTTGATTTGATTTAATGGCGCAATATCAGAAATAGTATCTGGTTTGATTACTTCAACTAATCCCCAGTCAGCAAGGAGTTGAATAATTCTATTTCTTCTATGCACATCATTGATGCTAAGATTTGTGTTTTTACCATCTAGTGCAAAAAGTTCTTTGAAATGAACAATATAATACTTACCTTGCTTATGCAGAATATGGCAAGATTGATATAATTTTTTTTCCTTTCTTGATGCAACACCGATCCTGGTTAGTGTCTCACGAACCTTGAGAAAATCATCAGGTTCTGCAAGAACAACTTCAACCATCTTATCAGGAGACCAATGATATTCTGGTTCAACGACAACACTCATTTTATTCCTCCAGTATCAAGTTTTTTTCTAATAAACGTTAGTTGATCTTCTGTTAGAAGAGAAAGAACTTGCCTGGCTTTTTCATTACTATAACCATAGTAAGATTTGACGCATTCAAGATTTTTCAATTCTTCCTTTTTAATCCACGGAGAAAATCTCCGTTTTGATCTCAAAGTATTTAGCAAAAAATCATACTGCAACTTTTTATTAAGATGATGATTAATGTTCATTTCGTTAGCAAACATTACAGCATCAACATGTCCAGATAAACATCTGTTGATAATATATGGAAGATACTTATTTTCAATTGTAGGATCTTCATTAATCAAATTGATCTTAGAAGTATTAATACTATTCAACCAGTCTTTTAGTTCAACCATTTATCAATGCCTTCTTTCTGTGTGATTGATTATCAATTGACCGTACCCACCTAAGATTATCTACATGATTATTGGCAGGATTATCATCAATATGGTCAACAATTGCTGACTTTCTAACCCATTCTTTAACATCTTCTGGAGTTTCATTCCAACATTTTGCAACTTGATCGGGAGGATATTCATCAATTGGTCTCCATGTCTCCATTACAATACGATGACGATCTATTGACATTGCTGGTGAATGTCCTTTACCTCTTGCCCGATGATTATAATCATCAAATAAATCTTTTGGTATAGAAAGTGTGTATGAATGACATCGTAATCGTCTTTCATCCATTGTCAATCTAGCTGACCATTTAACTTTTGGTTTTAAGAACCTTCCAGATTTACCAATGGTACTATAAACGTCACCATTTTGATTACAATAATAATTAGGAATTACTTTTCCATAACGAACGACTGGTTTAAAGTCAGAATTCAAATTAGTAATCATCTTTCAATTCCATACAAATCCTCGATTTTTTTTAAAGTACTTACGGTCGCCAACTGGACTATAAATTGATACATTTCTATTTGGAAAATAATCTTTCTTTTCCCCTTCCCTATAAAGATCTAATGTTATACAATGAAGACCTCCATCATGAAAATGTCTATGTCTAAAAGGAACAACAATTGGGTTTATTTTATGTTTTTTAAAAAATTCTTCAACTTCTGGTATTAGATTAGAAACACAAATATGATTTTCATCTAAAACCAAACAATTTACATCAAAAATAGTTTCAATAGTAAATCCAGTTAGATCTGAAAGATAAGTATCAATAAAATTAATCAACTGATCATTTATCTGTTGTCCTTCAATATACCATCTTCCTCCAATTTTATCTTTCCATTGATGAAGACTACTCATTAGTTTCCCATCCTTTGCATGTCCAGGAAGATAACATATATCCCAATCAGGAAAAGATTCAGCATATCTAGATGGATCTTTGACTGTCATAAGTGCTCCAGGTTTTATTGGAGCAAAACAACCATCACTATGCCCACCTTCATTTACAATATTATATCTTAAATCTGTTCCAAAATCTACTGATTTAAATTTATCCAATTCAAATAAAGCACCTTCAATATAAAGATCTTTACCTATTAGTGTCATACAAGGTGCTTTGATTAAATGCACCATAGACTGTTTTGCGTATTTTTTAAAGTAATTTATTTCTGATCGTGTGAGTTCATCTAGTTCAGATAAATCTTCACTTTCAATTTTTTCTAATGATGGCCAATTATTTGTTTTTCTTACTGTGTAATATCTTTCATACAAGGTTTGTTTTTGACATTCAAATAAATTATCTAATTCAAAATCTAAAATTATTTGATCCTTTTTATTATAAAGAGATAGTTGTTCAAAAATAGAAGCATGATCTCCATGAGTAATGTATAATTTATCATTAATAACTAGAGCACAATCTCTAGGTTGAAGTGGTGATCTTGGAACAGACCTAACCCTACTAAAAGGATTTATATAATTTACTTTACCATCTTTAATATACCTATCAATAGTATCATTAGAATTTAGTTTTGGTTGAATAACATTGCAACCAAAATCTTCTAAAACTTTTTTAAAATATTCTAAATCCTCTAAAGTTTCTTCGGCAATTTTAGAAAGACTATGCCGAATATAATCATTCTGAATTGTAGAAAAGAAATGTGGGTCGTAAAAATTACCCAACATGACGGACTTTAGTTTGTCCCAAGGAGCCCAAAATTTATACTTATTTTCACTCATCTCAATAAAATACGTTGTTTTAGTTCTTCACTCCAATTATCATAATAAGAAGTTTCTCTTAATTTTTCCCTAGTGCTCTCAAGTTTAATTCTATCTTGAATAATTAGCATTGCCCACTTGCCCTGATTGACAGTAAACCCATCAATCTCTTCTATGAGTTCAGGATGCTCCTCTAAAAATAAAAAATTTGGATAGTTTTTATTATATTCCTTTGCAATATTTGAAAGGTCATCTCTATCAATTGATTCAAAACAATAAATTTGAACTTCTTTTAATTCGGATAAATTCTGATTAATATATTCAAAACTTTCAAACAGTTTGACTGTTACTTTATTTTCGATCCATGCTTTTTTTGCATATGGACATGGTGGTAAATTTCCAAATGCTTTGTTTGGTTTACTCAAAACATCCATTACCCATTTTTCAATATCATCTTTCATTATCTATTAATAACCTCAACGGTATAACGAGTTGGTAAAAGTTTACTTGTAATTACAGGTACACCAAAAAATGGATCAACTTCTTCACCGCAAGTAAAGATGTCAATTGCTGCTTGACCATTCTCTGGCCAAGTATGAATTGATATATGACTTTCTGATAGTAAAATTACAATGGTAACTCCATGAGGATCAAATTTTTTTACACAATGATCAACATAAGTTGCACCAGATTTATAAGCAGCATCTTTTAGTAGTTGCAGTAAAAAATCAGTATCATTTAATTTTTCGTAGTGACAACCATATAGGTTTAGAAGACCGTGTTTTCCCATTTGTAATTGCAAAGTAATAATTCTTTTCTCTCTTGCTGATCCTTCATATAATCCCCAACAGAGCGCATGGTATATGTATGCGAGTATTCAACTGCAATCCATTTAGAATCGGCAAATCGATTCTTCACAAGTTGATCAGAATTATAACTAATCATTATATCCATATCAGTAATATCACAATCAACAGCAAACTTATCGTGATCAAATCCTTTGTGCATTGCTCCTCTATTGCCATAGAGATTATCCTTAATGTCATAAGGAGGATCAAAATACACAAAAGAACCTCTGTTTCCATCAATCAAAGAATCATAAGAGTAATTAGTTATCCACCACTTTTCAATTATTTTAGAATACTCTGGTAATTTTTCAATTCCTCTTTCTGAAAAATTACTGACTGATGCCTGAGCAGAAAAACTTGATGCTTCAGTTAGTCCACTAAAAGAACACTTATTCAAAATATAAAAAGATACTGCCCTATCAAAGTCCTTTGACTTCTTGTGAGCAAGACATTCTTTTGCTTCTAAAAATAAAACTTTTGCCTTATCTGGATTAAAATAAGATTTTTTTAAACTCAAAAGTTGTTTTGATAACTCTTCTCCTTCATCTTGAAGAGTTTGCCAAAAATTTACCAGTGGTTCATAAAGATCATTGACCCAAATATTAAGATTAGGATACTGTTGAGTAACATAAAGTGCAACAGATCCTCCTCCAAGAAACGGTTCACGATACTCTTGGTACTTAGAAAAATCTGGAAAGAACTGATTTATTTTATTTGTTGCTCTTGACTTCCCTCCAGGATAACGAAGAGGTGTTTTCAGATTTGCCATAATCAAGAATTAGTTTCTTTTTGTCCGTAATGTAAAAAGAAGTTTGTAGAAAAACTAATTCTTTCTACATCAGCATTAAAGGGATACACATAGTGGATCAACCATGCTGGAAACAAATAGATATCACCCTCTTCTGGTGCAACAGGACCAAAAGTATGCATATTATGAGGAGCCCATTGACCATATTGCCATTCTACCATACCAGCAGTAGGATTTCTTCCTCGTTGTGTAGGATGTTTCCATTCATCTTTTAGTTCCTGTGGAACTTGTGCATAAACTATGCAAGAAAAATCTCCTGCATGAATGTGAGGTGGATTCCATTCGCCTTTACGTTGAACATTGACCCAGGGGCGATCAAGTTCAATACCATCTAATTTATGATCTTCTGGTGGGTTATATAATCCAACTTTACTCATTTGAATAAGGCAATCTCCAAGATGCTCTTGAAGTTCGTTGACAGTATCAACTTCAGTATGAAAAGCAACTTCTCGATCAATGTTGCCTGCAAGAAGATGATTGTTTTCAATATTTGAATTTTCTGCAGCATCAATAATAACTTGCCGCAATTGTTCTGATACTTTGTTCTTATAAATTACTGGTCCAAAAGGACGAATAATATATCCAGGTTCAATAGTCATTTGAATTCACAATTGCACATAATTTCAGTTAGTGCTGCCAGTAAATTAATTTCTTGATCAGCAACAAATGCAGTTTGATATTGATACTTAGCAATAATTAAAACTGCTTCAGGAATAGAATTTGATTTTAGTGTATCAAAAATACAATCGTAAATGTTACGAAGAATTGTATTAGGATCGTTATCTAAGTTTTGTACAATCCACTTACGAACATTGGCAAATTCTTTTTTAGAAAGATATCCAACAAGTTCTTTTGTATTAACATTAGACAATAAACTAAGAATGCCAGTGTCGATAGATCCACCAGCAGAATATCGTTGACATTCATTTAGAATACGACGCCAATCTGGAAAGTGTTGATTGATTATTTCAACAAGAACTTTTGGATCATGTTTGACACCTTCTGTCTCAAGAATATTCCCGAGACGCTTGAAGAACTGTGCTGCGATTGCAGGTTTTTCTTTTCCATTGATGGTAAAATCAATCCCTGCACATCTTGAGTGCAGGGGTTCAATGATTTTGTTTTTGTAATTGCAGGTAAAGATAAAGCGACAGTTGTTATAAAATGCCTCAATATTTGCCCGTAAGAGGAGTTGTACGTCGTGGGTTGTGTTGTCAGCTTCATCAATAATGATGACTTTGTGCTTTGCGTCCATTGACGAAAGCGATACGGTCGAAGCAAAGTTCTTTGCTTGATTTCTAACCGTGTCCAAAAATCGTCCTTCATCTGATCCATTGATTACATAACAGTCTGTTTTTAGTTCATAGCACAATGCCTTAGCAACAGTCGTTTTACCAATACCAGGAGGACCTGCAAGAAGAAGATTTGGAATTTCTCCTTTAGTAACAAAGTCCTTTAGAGTAGATTTGATTGCATCAGGAAGAATACAATCATCAATTTTTTTGGGTCGATATTTTTCTACCCAAAGAAAGTCATTACGATCCATAAACACTATCAGGTTCAAGTGCGATAAAGTAAGTAAGATTATAACGCTCGCTGTAGAACCTAGCAAGTTTACTCTTTGAGATTACAACTTCGTAACTACCAGGAATTAATTTAATATTTTCAATCTTGAAATTAAATGAAAACTCAGCGTCAGTTTCTCCAACAACAATTGAATACTCATTAGAGGTATCGTTTTTACGATCACTGACAACAACTTTAATAACTCCTGCTTCACCAACAGCAGCAAGATCAGGAAGTCCTAGAATGGAAGAAGATTTCAAAATCTTTTGAAGTTGCTCTTCCTGAAGAATAAAACAAACATCTTCAGAAGGAAGTTTCATCTCACGGTCTGGTGGTGCAATAATTACACTAGGATCTGAGAAAAAATACTTAGAACGATTTGCTTTACCTTCTTTAAGGGAAGCATAACTTTCTTCGCTAGACACATCAATATCAGGATCTTTGTAAATACCAATTGTGTTTAAAAACTGAGGAAGATCATAGATCGCAAAGTTTTTTGGAATATATTCTTCAATCTCAGCTTCCGCAAATACATTCTGCATCGGAGAAATAGTCCGAAGTTTTTTACCTTCTTTGAAGGATAGAGACTGATTGATTGAAGTAAAGTTTTGAAGAATTTTGATTGTCTTATCAGAAAATTTCATCGTTCATTATAAGGTTGAGTAGGTTCGTTATGAAGACCTGAAAAGTGATACAGAAGAATACAATAATGAATTGCTTTCAGTATATCCATTTTAGACTTGCCATTCTTCTTTCCAAAACGTGAAAGATACTTGATTGCGTTGGATCGAGTAAATGGTTCAGCGTCTCCAATACTTTCAATTAAATCTAGAGTTTGGGTTTTTGATTGCTCCGAAGTGTAATGTGAATTATATGTACTAGCAAGATATTCTTTTACTTCATTTAAAGTTTTATCTTCATCATATTTCCAAAAACCGTTTTCTGTCATCTCCATCATAATAAAGTTCAATTTACATTATACCACAAAAAAAGGGGATTGAAAATCCCCCATATGAAATTTGTTTAAAATTATTACAAAACTCCAGGAATAATTTGCCCAGTCAATGCATAAGCACCAACAGCAGCAATAAAACCTAGCATGGCTAGACGACCATTTAATTTTTCTGCGCGTTCTGCATAAGTTTCAACTTCATTTTGTTGCATGTCTTTCTCCGTAATGTACATTTTAGGTTCTTTAGCAAACATATTTTGTTCGCCGCGTTCGTTGGTTGTGATTGTCATTTGAGTATCATAAAGTTTTACAACAATACTATATTACAAATCTAAAAAGTTGTCAAGGTTTCAATTGACTGAAACCCTTGACCTTATGGAATTCTAGCACATTTTCAAACTTTTCGTGCAATTCATTTTTATGAGAAATGATAAAGATATTAGCATTGCTAACCACATGTCGAATAATTTTGAAGAATTCATCTGTTCCCAAACCATCTAGAGAACTATCAAATACTTCATCCATGATCAAAAGATTTGTGGAAATACTGTTCTTCAATCTTGCAATTTCTCGCCAAGTAAACAATAATGATAAATCAATTCTCATCTTTTCACCTTCAGAAAAAGAAGGATAAGAAAAATTTTCGTGAATTGGAGTTTTAATTTTTTCGTTGAATTCTTCATCTAACGTAAAGTTGATAAAGAAGTCCATCATCTGCAAATACTTATTGACTTGCTGATTGATTAGTGGCAAATACTTTTTAATAATACTACTCTTTACACCATCATCTTTTAGTAGAACATTTGCTTGAATATAGTATCCATAATCATCTTTGAGATGTTCAAGGTCTACCAGTAGTTGTTTTAAATTAGATTTGTATTCGCTTAGTTTTTCGTGCTCAGTATTTCTATTTTCAAGTCTTGTGGTAATAGTTTGAATTTCTTTCTCAAGAATTGATTTTGATTTGGTTGAGTTAGCAATACGAATGTTGATCTGAGAAATTTCATTTTGTAGTTTTGTAATCTCCATTTGAAGTCCGAAAAATGCTTTTTCACGTTCTTCTTCTTTTTTGATTGTGTCTTCAATTTCTTGAAGATTACTTTCATAAGAACTTAGGACTTGCTGGAGCTCTTCTGTTTTATTTACACGAAACGTTTCTTCAATTGTTTGTGTACATGTTGGGCAAACCGAATGTTCTTTAAAAAACTCCAAATCATCACTGGAGTTTTGTTTCTTATTTCCAATCTTACCTCGGAAAGTTCCAAGTTTACGAAGAGTATCTGAAGCATCTGAGTACTTTTCTATTTCTTGTTGCTTGTTTTCAACTTCATGTAAAAGACTGAAGACACTTTCATTGTACTTGGAAACTTCACTTTCACACTCAGTAATTTGGGTTTGTTTATTTTTGATATCATTCTGCCCAGTCTCTTCAATTTGTTTGATAAAGTTTTGCTGCATAATAATTTTATCAGCAATCCCTTCTTTTTTCAACTCCAATGTCTTGACAGTTTCTTTAGATTCCTTAATCTTGTTCTTCAAGATCTCAGACATTGAAGAAAAGACTTTGATATCAAGAAGGTCCTCAATTACTTCTCGTCTATGTGCTGCAGGAAGTTGCATAAATGGGACAAACGAGGCACTACCAAGAATAACGATCTGAGTAAATGACTTGTAGTTTAACTTGAGGATATTATTCTCAAGCATCTTCTGCTGATCCTGTGCAGAAGCATCTTCATTCATCTTTTTACCATTCTGGTAAATTTCAAAAATACCAGGTTTGATGCCACGAACAACTTTATATTCGTTATTGTTCACATTAAAATTAATCTCAACTACACAATCTTTTTCATTGGATGAGTTGATAATTTGATTTTTGTTGATCTTCCTGAATGGTTTATTGAACAACGAAAAACACAAAGCATCAAGAATAGTTGACTTACCAGCACCATTCTGTCCAACAATTAAAGTGTTGGTATTTTGGTTTAGTTTGATTGATGTAAACTGGTTTCCTGATGAAAGAAAATTCTTATAACAAATTTCTTTGAACTCAATCATTATCTCGTGGTGGAATTACAATGTCATCTTCAGTAATTATAGTATATCTTATTCCTGCGTTTTCACATGCTCCAATTGCAACATTATCATTGACTTTGATGACATTCATTTCTGGACATCCATCTTCTTCCATTAGTATAGCATATCTTATAGCATCATCTTTTTCTTCAAACAAAAATACAACCCTTTCTCCAAATTCATCTTTTACTGAATATGCTCCTTCATCTTCTTTTTTTTTGATTGTAATGATATACACTACATAACCTCACACGCTTCCTGATAGATATTTTTAATTAGATTTTTAATCTTAGATTTATTTAGATTTGTCTCCAAATCATCGACATACTTATCAAGAAGTGTCATTGTATCTTCTGTTTGATTGACAATCTCATCATCAAAAGAAATATTATCAATTTTTTCTACAATCTTTACATCATATGGATTGACTTTCATCAGAGCATCTAAGAACCGATCATACTCTTTTTCATTACTCTTTTGTTTGACAATAACTTTGACAATCTTATTTGTATAATTCTTAAACTTAAACATTTGTCTAGGAGTATCATTATAGTAGATAATCTCATAAAGTGAGAATGGATTATCAACTGCTTCTAACTCATAAGTTTCAGTGTCAAAGATATGAAAACCCCTAGCATCATTAACATCATTCCAAAACATTTGGTAAGGATTGCCTAGGTAAAAAATTCTACCATTATTAGATCTAGTATGATAGTGTCCAGAGAATACTCGATCAAACTTTTCATAAGGAAGAATATCTGCACCATCTTCCATAGTATATCCGTAATGTGCATAGAACCCATTAAGTTCTAAATGTCCCATGACAATTTTTGCCTTAGTATCATTAATAATATTGTAAGTAAACTCAGTATTATCAGTGTTTACCCAAGGAACAAATAGTATATTTAAACCACCAACAGTCAATTCTTTTGCATTAACAATAATGTTAATATTATTGTACTCTCGTAAAAGAAGATTGATAGTATTGATTTCGTTAGTATTTTTATAAAATGCGGTATGGTTTCCAACAATCGAAATAAGTTCAATTCCCATATCTCGAAGACGATCAAAGTAATTTTTCTTTACCCAATCCAAAGACCAAAAATCAATAGTCTTACGACTGTCAAAAGTATCACCCATATCGATAACAGTTGTAATATCACGTTTCTGTAGTTCTGGGAAAAAAACTTCATCATAGAACTTGAGAAAAAAATCATGATATAGTTTGGATCCTTTTTTGAACCCAAAGTGTTGATCTGTAATAATAGCTACCTTCATCGGTTGAAGCGATACTGTACTGCATCTTTGATAGAATTATACTCAGATGACTTACCATTTTGATCTGCAACAAAAACTTCGTCAAATCCACATTGTTCAATAATTTTTTGTTTGATCTCTAATTGTTTTTTTTCTTTTTGGATACGACGGAGGAAAGCAAAGTAAATGATCTGAGTAAAGTATGCAAAAGGATTGCTGGACTTTTCTGGATTAAAGTTATTGATGTACTGAACACAATTTTCAATACCATCACAAATCATATCGTCTTTGAAAATATAGTTCACAAAGTTTGGTTTATATGATAAGTGTGTTGCAATCTTCAGGAAACATTCTCCAAGATAATTGGTAATTCTTGGTTTTGGTTTTCCGAGATATTCAGCATCTTTAATATCTTGTTTGTAAGCAACAATTGCAATTAAGAATTCCTTGTTATTTACGTAGTGTTCTGATTTTTTTTGTGTCATTATCATTACAAATCAATAATTGATTATAGCATATCTTGACAAGATATTCAAATGCCTGTATAATAACTCTGTTAGGGTTGAAATTAATATAGCTTAGCTACTTTTAATGTTATAAAGTTTCTCTAAAAGAACTCTAGCATTATCTACGGAAGAAACATATCCCATTTCCTTACTGATGTCTGGATGAGACTGTTTAAAACCTACATTGAGAACATGTTTATACATTTCAATAATATCTTCATCTTTGATTTTACTAACTGCCATAATTTTTGAAGTTTCTAGAATAAAAGTTTGATCATCAGAAAACTTTATCCATGGTTCAAATTTATACCCAGAAATTATATTTGTTCCTCTGGAACGAATATCTAAACATATAATAGGATTATCTAATATTACATGTTCGGAATTTGTTTTATCAATAACTAACATACAAAGAACTTCTTCACCACTAATAAGTTTTACTGAAGCGTAAAACTCATCGTATAAATCATCAGATTTTGATTTGAATAATTTCATAATTAAATTTCTCCTCGTTATAGTATCTTATACGTTCGATGAGATGGTTGAGTGTATAGTTTGATTTTGATCCTTTTTTACAATCATCTGCTATATCATATAATGTTGCTTTGAGTTTGTTTTCACTTTTTCTTAGTACTCTACCAATTGATTGTAGTGTTCTAATTCTTGACTTACTTGGAGATGAAAAAATAACATTATGTAAGTTCTTGATATTGATGCCCGTTGAGAATGTTCCGAAAGAAGCAATGATGATTGCGTTATTTTCTTTTTCAGTAATTTTTCTAACTTCTTCTCGTTCTTCAACGTCCACGCCACCGTGAACAAAGAATACTCTTCTATCACTAGTATTTATGAGGTCATAAAGAACCTGCCCATGTGTAGAAACCCGACTAAAAAGCACTAAAGTGTTTCCTTTTAAATCATGAGTAAGATTTTTTATAAATTTATTTCTTTTTTCATGCCCAATCAAATACTGAATTTCGTCTTCATAAGTTTCAAACTTTTGTGGATCGTGTTTTAGGAGAAGAACTTTGATACCTAGTTTAGATA
>Ga0181359_1000061_pt1 | contig 21162 bp, 32 predicted proteins | sample Fa13VDMM15SD_FD_141229 | JGI IMG/M metagenome (GOLD analysis project Ga0181359, IMG submission 141229) | Freshwater viral communities from Lake Michigan, USA - Fa13.VD.MM15.S.D | ecosystem: Environmental > Aquatic > Freshwater > Lake | place: USA: Michigan | collected 2013-09-24 | reverse complement strand
ATGGGAATAATACACCATGGGACTTCCCACAGAGACATTCAATGTTCTGCTGGCAGTCACCGGGTTATACAGGGTCCAGTTGATTTGTTGCAATCTGGAATTGCCATTGCTGTCTCTCCATTCTGGATGGTCTGATTTTATGCCAGAATCAAGAATTACTACATCCACACCTGAGCCCGTTTTTGTGTGTGTAAAGTTGGTGTTAAAAGGAATTATGCCAGACAAGCTAGCACACCGAGCCAATCCCCAATTGTCGTGTTTGAAATTATTTAAAGAGCTGTATACTGGTGTTAAAGTTCTGTTTTGACCCATGTAATGCAATTTTGCTAGTAAATCAGATTTTTCTTCTAAACTAAAAATTAATGGATGCTGCCTCAGTGCATCTGCTGCTTCAGGTGTCATCTCCACTTGAATTGAAAATTTTGAATAAGGGTGTCATCTCCACTTGAATTGAAAATTTTGAATAAGGCATGTAATCTTGTATGTCAGTAAAATCAATCAGTTCAGTATTCTCTGTGCCTGCAGGAGCAATTCCAGGGGTAATCAATTCATTTATTATTTCATCAATTTTTTCCTCACTGTCACATGTTATAATGTATATTTTTTTCATGTTAAAATATTTATGATATTAAATTAAAAATAGATCCTACAAGAGGAGTCGGTGTAGGTGTTGGAGTGGGTGTAGCTGTAGGTGTTGGAGTAGGTGTAACAGTAGGTGTTGGTGATATTGTGGGTGTGGGTGTAAAGGTAGGTGCACCTGTGGGTGTAATGGTGGGTGTTGGAGTCACAGTTGGCGTGGGAGTGGGCGTAGGGGTTGCGCATACACCGTAGCTTATGATCGGAAAAGGGGGTCCTCCTGCACTTTGTTGCCATCCAGTTTGAGGAGGGTTTACAGAACCTGGTGAAGTTGTATTTACATAATATACTGTCGCCTGGTTACCGTTAATAAATTGTGCCATCAACCATAAAGCAGCACTAGAATTGTATACTACTCTAACTGTGACCACACCACCCAAAGTTTTAGTCCAATAATTTCCACCTGATGAATAGGTGTAAATTCCAAACACTTCACTAATTAGTGATCCTGAAACACATATATTATCAGTTCTAGGCACAGGTGTAGGTGTTAAAGTTAAAGTAGGTGTGGGTGTAAAGGTAGGTGCACCTGTGGGTGTAATGGTGGGTGTTGGAGTCACAGTTGGCGTGGGTGTTGGTGTGGGTGTGGGTGTCCATCCTGGGTAACTCAAAGGTGCACTGCTATACCTAAAATCTGTTCCATTGCCTTGTGAGTCTCTTGCATAAGCAGTGAACAGTGCATTATTATTGGAATTTACAGTAACGTTGCTGTATGTGTATTGTGTGCCGTTGAGAGCGCTGCAAATAATCCATGTATTGAAATTTGGATGTGTAGCATTTACCCCGACACCATAAACAGAATATGGAGCTGGTGCATAAGCTGGGAGAGTATTTGTACCTGAAGCAGAATTATAACATGTGGTTACAAAAGAGACTATAGTTCTAGTTCCTGATCCAGTAGCTGTTACATCCACTCTTGGCTGAGGAATGTTTGCTGGCAATTGTTGTGCTGGGTTGCTTTGAGCTGCAGGAGCTCCTGCATTAACAACAGCATTAAAAGTTAATCTGCTAGTAGCAGCTAATCTTTGAGATCTTTGCAGATCTGTAAAACTAGGAGGCGTAGCCATGTTTTTATATATGTTATGCGGGCAATAAGCCTGCAGTGAATTGTGAAGTGTAAGTTGTGTACGTACCGTTTGCGCTATACAGCTTAAAACTCTGCACATCTACATATGCTTTATATCCATCGTCAACGTTAATAAAAGTACCAGCACTTACAAATACGTCTGGACTAAAATTATAAGAAGCTCCTAATGCACCGCTTAATGCTGTGTAAGCTGCTGGTAGTATCTGCTCTATTGTACTGTTGGCAGCAGAAAGAATAGCATTGGTGGCTATGACCATTCTCTGTGCATATGTACCACCTTGTGCATTGGATGCACCAGTTAGTGCTGCTCTCACAGTTCTGTTGCTCCACATAGTATTAACAAGGGTGAACTGTTGAAAGTCGTTTTGACTAAACTCTTGGCCAGCACCAAAAGTCGGTGCAACAGCACTCAAGGGACCAACTACTCTGGCCTGAGCTGCATTTACAGCACCACAAGTCTGTGAAAGAGCCAGAGAAGCTTCTTGATCTCTTCTGCGCATGAACCCCACTTGACCATCTTCTGTAATACCAATATGAGGCTGTACGTAAATGAATAGAGCACCATTATTAGCATTGGTGTAATGGCTCATGTAAGCAAAAAGACCCACAATGCCAGGAAAAGGAAACCCGCCAATGCCACCAGCAAAAAACGGTCCGAGAAATTGTTGTAAAGATACTGGATATTGACCAAAATCGTTACCAGGGAAGATGGGAGCATTTTTATCATCTGAGCAAATAGATGCAGCTGCTAAAACACTGCTGGGTGCATATCCACACAGTGTTTGTATGAATGTTGCACAACGATTGCCGCGAAATCTTCTGCTAATACAGCTTTGGGGTATGTTGTTCTGATTGTTGTGGTGTAACCTGGTTGAATAGGAGCAGCTTCACTAGAAGGTATAACAGCAGCTGTATCATTGCTTGTTGGTGCACCGTTGCTTACAACATTATTAAATGATAATTTGTTAAAAACTGCAGATCTTTGAGATCTTGCCAAATCAATAAAATTAGGAGGTGTTGCCATATTACCATTATTTATGGTACATGTACAGCATAATTTGAACTATTGATTAATTGCAGCGCCAAGCTTCTTCTTTAAATCCTCTGTATACTTTGCAATAAACTTATCAATGGCTTTATTGCCTGCAGATAGTCCCTTGGTGCTCACTATTCTTGTAAGCTCATCAGTGTCTAACACTACGTTGAGTGAATCAACAGTCTTTTTATTTTTCTTTAGCTCTGTGCTTATAATAATGTTCATTCAACTTACTTATATGGCAATGATAGAAGTGCTACTATTATTTCCTGGTAGCACCTGGAGGTAAAATATTCACTGGGTTTGTAAGTACAGGCGGTACAATAACTTTAGGTACAGTTGATTTTGACATGACACTTTTAAATGATAATCTTTTAGCGGATTCTCTGTTCTTATTTTTGCTAATGTTATTGTAGTCAGGTAACTTGGCCATATAGTTATTTATTTGTAAACTCTTCTTAATTAACAGGTTTATTTTCTTGCTTTATTTTTTGATTCATATAGTATTAAGGTATGAAGAAAATATTACTTGTTTTAGGGTTAGTAATTACTGCCAACGGATACAGTCAATTGGGGTGGGAGTCTTATACAGGCCAGCCAACCAGTACTATGTATGGAGGGGTTGGCGGTGCTGCATTAGGCTACATGCTGGCACCTGCTATTAGCAAAGGACCTGATGCACAATGGATAGGAGCCTTGACTGGTCTTGCTGCAGGTGGTTTGGTAGGCAATTATATGGCTGGTGACAACAATACCCATCAAAAACTCATGCGCAGTGGCTACAATGATAGTGAACAGAGAGCTGCTCCTGTGCGAAATGTCGAGCAAGGCATACGTGTTAACAAGAATGTTATTCAATCTCCTTACTCTGATTATGTAGTTAAGAGCAGTGACTTCTCCCCTGGGCAAGTGGTTACCGACCCATTAACTGGTCAAGTTTTTAGAATTCCCCGGTGATTAGAGTCATAGCAATTTGGCTTTGTTTGGTCAGCTTTAGCCAAGCCCAAAGTACTTTTTCTTATGGGATGGCTCCTCAGCAACAACAATTTCAGCAACAACAATTTCAGCGCATGCCTATGCAGAGCATGCCTATGCAGGGTGGAACCCCAATGCCTATGAACAGGGGCATGCCAATGGGAGTGCCCATGGGCGGTGGTGGTGGCGTACCCATTGGGCCCATCATTGGCATAGTAGGCAGTTTGATTCAGATGGCCATTGCAGAAGATGCAAAAGAAAAATCAATGAAACGGCAAAACCCATATGATATTAATACTTCTGCTGGTGGTGGTGATTCTTCTTATCAACCGATACAACAATCACCTACGCCAGTTTACAGGCCTGTAAAACCCATGCCCATGTCAGAACCTCAAGAAAGAGCCACACCTGTAAAGCGCATTTCTAATAACAAATCACATGCTTATTCAGAATACTTTGATGATAATAATAACGAAGAGCAGCAAACACAAGATGCAGAGCAAACTAATTATCTGAATAATGATTACAACAAGTCACAAGAAGAGGAAGACAATACAGCTGGGTACTCTCAGCGTCAGGAAACCGAAAGAAACATCTATCATAAAGTAGGGGAACAGTATACAGGTCAAGGTGTACGCACGTATTACGCTAGCGGTCCTTTTGATAAAGAAGTGAATGGGGTACCAAACGGTATTGTGCTACCAAATGGTAATATTAAATCCCCATTTTCTGACTACACCATAGATGTAATGCAGAATAGTGATACTAGTGAAGGAAAAGTGATTACAGATCCTAACACTAATAGGAAATTTAGAATTCCTGGTTTTAGTAATTAAGAGGTCTTTGCAGCTTTGCGGCTGTTGCGTACTTCTGTAATACGCTTGCGCTCAGCCTTGCAGACATCAGCAATAGCCTTTAGACCTTTACGAAGTCTGCTGCTAGCCGCATTCTGCTGTTTTACGAAAAACTTTTCGTAATCTGCTGTCAGTGTGTTTGCCAATTCTACAATTTGATTGATGAAGTTATTTTCCATATGTCTAATTATGATAATACAAATAAAAATCAACTCTGTGTTTTAAAAATATTAAATATTAATATGGGAGAGAGAAAAAAAATTACCGCGGATCTTATTCTAGATTTATATTTGGAAGCTAAATGCGCTAGAGGTGTCAAGAAAGAAGAGATAATGAAAAGAGTCATTTTTCTTTCTCAGCATTTAAATGAGAGATTGGACTTAGTAAAGATCGGAATCAAGTAAAGAGGATCTTGGTTTATTTTTAAATTTTTTTGCTAATTTTTTAATTAATTTTTCTTCTGTATTAAACCTGTATCCCTTGCATACTGGGCATATAACAGTATTTGAGCTTAATATTGAATCGCATGTGTCGCAAGCTTTAAATAAATCATGGTTTTCTACTACAAAATTACACACTTCCTTACGACTCATGGATTTAATTTTGTCCATTTTGGACTTATCCATATAAATATTTAAGTGAACAGAGATGTCTTTTTATTGGAACAGGTTTATCTTAATAAGCTTAAACCTAATGCAAGCGCTAATCACACTGAAATAAATCCTCAAAACATACCCGATGGAGCCAGAGCTGCTACCGATTATAGAGATGAGGCACAAGAAACTTCAGCACCTGTTACTCCTGAGCCAGAAAAGCCTAAAAAAGAAAGAAAATTGGATAGAAACAATAGATAAATCTGACTTGGATAAATCTCATGTGAACGTTTCAGGGTTTGGTGTGGTTACTCTTGGTTCACTCAAAAAAAATGTGCATGATAAATTTCAAGATTTAGCTAAAAGAGTAATGAACAATGAACCTAATTTTGTTTATAACAGAACTAAAGAAAAATACGGCTTCTTAATGCATGCAGTTAAAGCTCTTGTTGAAATTGAAAAAGACATAGAGAAGCTACGCAGAGCTGGAAAAATGCCTGGCATGTTAAGAAGATACAACTTCAACGCTTAAGTTGATATTCTTAGAATATGTTCCATAATTAATTATGGAAAAAACCGTTGTTTCGTGGAGAAGTATAATGTCTCTGTGCTCTAAAATTGTAAGAGAGCTTAAAGACAGATATCCTAATACACTTGATTATGAAATTGTAGGGTTAAGCAGAGGCGGTCTTATTCCAAGCGTCATTATTAGTAATATGCTCAATATCAGGAAAGTATATTCTATAGGCTTGAGAACTTATGCAGATCAAGAGAAAGCTAATAATGCTGAGATTTATCAGATACCAGACATTAGTTCAATGCAAAAAATATTACTAATTGATGACATATCTGATTCTGGTGATAGCTTTATTTCTATAAAGAAAATGCTTGAGAATAAAGATGTTGTAACAGCATCTTTATTTTTAAAGAAAAGAACAAAGTTTATACCTGATGTTTATGCTAAAAAAGCTAAAGATGAATCATGGATTGTGTTTCCCTGGGAATAATCGGCATAATTCTTTTCTTGACATACCTAGTAAATTCCTGTAATATTAATAAATAATGTTAGTAACAACAAACTATTGTTTGCCTGTATAAGCCAGCCTTTAAGGCTTTTTTTATTTATGATAACAAAAAACACCAAAACCAATAAGCTCATATTAATCATTGTAGGGCTACTCTTAACTGCTAATCCTATAAGCATGTCAGCATTTAAGCGTTTAGAAAAAAAGCTGACAGTGAATGATGTTAAGAAAGAGTTAAAGACTGCTACACCTGTTAAGGAGCGAGAGATTGCTAAAAATATTGAAGTAAAAAAAGACGGTATAAAATATAATGGCTCTTTTATTCCTAAGACAGATAGTAGTGAGTATAAAGTACTCACTGTTAGATTAACTGTATATTGGGCACGCGGCAGTGGTACTGATTCAGATAGTAGAAAATTAAGAAGTTCTACTGGTTACACTCTCAAACAAGGAGATTCTATAGCTGTAGACCCAAGAATTATACCGTATCAGAAAGAGGTGATTATACCCAATGTGGGTCTTGTAAAAGCTGTTGACACTGGTTCTGCAGTCAAAGGTAAAGTAGCTTCAGGTGGTAAAATACCTGTTATTGATGTATTTTTTCTTGATAAAAAAGATGCAGAACGGTTTGCAAATAACAATCCTAAAATAGTTAAAGTCGCTGTTCTCAATTAAATAATTAGGTGCAATTTTACAGAAGAATTAAGTCCATACTGGAGGCTATAGCTGATGTGCCGCCTCCACCTCCTGGTATAATTCAACAGGTTAAAGATACAAAGATAACATTTGATGATGTATTGGCTTTGATAAAAAAACATGAAGGACAAAAAAATAGTGTGTATATTGATACAGTTGGTAAGCGCACAATAGGTGTTGGATTTAATTTAGAAAGAAAAGATGCACCTTCTATTATGAAGCAAATTGGTGCAGATTATAATAAAATTTTAAGCGGTGAACAATCTCTCAACGATAATCAGATAAAAGAGTTGTTTCAAATAAACATACGCACCGCATATGCTGATGCTAAAAAATATTTGCCTCAGTTTGATGGATTACCTAAAAACGTTAAATTAGCTATTTTAGATATGTCTTTTAATTTAGGTTATCCAAGATTGAGTAAATTTAAAAACACCAAGCATCACATTGAGCGCGGTTATTATAAGAGAGCTGGGGAAGAGATTTTAAACAGCAAATGGGCATCCCAAGTTAAGCAAGGTAGAGCTCAGAATATAGCTAAGCTTTTTTTCTCTTCTTAATTTTCTTTTTGGTAGGTAGCGTTACTTTTGTTGTCTTTAAACTGCTAGGGAAAGTATTGTTTATAATATTTGACGTCATTCCAATATCAGGACCTGTATTTATAACTCCTTGCTGCTGATTACGACTTACAAACGGTGATACAAATGCTTCTTCAAAATATTTCTTAAATGTCATTTGGAAAGTTTTTTATTTAATTCTTTAACAGCCTCAATTAATAAGCTTATTAACTTTTCATATCTTACAGCTTTATATCCTGTGTCTCTTGTTACAACAAGCTCAGGTAATACCTTTTCAATCTCTTGTGCAAGTACACCATAATCTGATCCTGTCTTTCCAGACTTTTCATTCCAATCAAAACTCACACCAGATATTTTCTCAACTTTCTCTAAAGCATTCTCTATTTTTTTAATGTTGCTTTTTAATCTTTCATCTGATGAGAAAAAAGCAGTTATATCCCCGTTAGAATTAATATTGCCTGTAACTCCTAATGTACCACCGACAGTAGCAGCACCACCAATAGTAGCAGCACCCGTTGCATTGATAGCGCCATTCAAGTAAACACTCCCATCAAACCCTGCTCCACCTTTTACTACCAGCGCGCCATTGGTGTAAGCAGTAGAATTGGTGGAATTATCAACTGTTGTGATGCCAACTGCACTTAAAGTACCAGCAATCACAGATGGTCTGTTGATTCTTATGGTAGAGCCAATTTTTAAATAAGCAGGATCAAAATCAAAGATAATACTTGCTATTGTTGGTGTTATAGTTAACCCTGTTCCTGAAGTAAACGATGCTGAATATAAAAGTTGTTGGATGCCCACAGCTGTGAGGGTGCTGGAAGTTGTTCTGCCAACAACTTGATTGGGGTAGCATGTTACAATATTGGGGCATGCAGCTGCATTAGTACTATTTAAAAATAACGAATTAGCTGCTATAAATTTTAAATTTGTGTTAGCAACACCGTTACTAACAGTGCCTGGTGCAACACTAATAGGACTTAATGAAGATGGCTTCACTATTGTAATACCGTCTACTGCATTACTGTTAATATTTGTAACACCCACACCTTGTTCAGTTAAATTTAATTGCAGAGCGCCGTCATAGAAAAATTGTGATGAGTTTATTAAGGTTGATACATCATATTTTACCAAGTCTTCTGGTAAGGGCACATAGCTTGAGCCAAAATTACTTCTGGCACTCAAGCTGTAGATTGTTCTTGTAGTTTGATCAAAAATTAAATCTCCTGCTTCAGCTCCTTGGTTGGCTAGAGTATTATATGCTTCTTGTGTAAATCCTGAATCTAAATAGCTACCGAACAATTGACTCACTCTGCCCAAGTTTCTTATGCTGACTGGCACTCCACCTGCATTATCATTTCCTATGTATAACCGCTGAGTATCAGTGCAAAAAGCTGGTTCACTTAAATTAAATGCTATGCCTGTGCTGTTTGCTGTTCTTCTCTGTAGGTCTGTACCGTTTCTTATGATTATTTTTGTAACCTGATTAGCCATAGCTTAAATTATTTATTAAAACATCATAAATATAAATAATATTATGGCATCTAATATCGGTTATTCTGCAGTAGCAGATGGAAATACCATTAAGGTTTTCAATACGCGCAACGGTATTAAAGAATACGCCATACACTTGTCCGGAGAAACAATATACAATGGACCTGTAGTAACTGGTGATGCATTGAGTTTTGTCACTATAAATAATAAAGGTGAGAAGAAGGGTAAAGTTTATAACATAAATAAAGGCATATTGCGCTATAGTTTTAATGTAAAATAATATGAAAATGCGCAAACCATCTAGCAACGATTCTGTGACAACATTAAAAAAGAACGTAGAAGCACTTTACAAAGCAGTTTATCAAGGTAATGGATCTCCTTCTATTGTAACACAAATCACAAGATTAAATGAACAAGTTGGATCCTTGGAAGAAAAAGTTGAAGCGCGTTTTAAGTCGCTGGATACCGAGATGGGATTAAAATTCAAAAATGTAACTGATATTGTAACAGAAAAATTTAGTAACTTGAGCGATCAAATAAATAGTGAGTTTACAAAAGAAAAAACTGTTTTAGATAAAAAATGGAGCCATAAAACAGCAATTTTTACCGGTATTCTTGCCTCTATTACATCTATCACTGTAGTTGTTGTTTCAGAAGTCATCAAAAGATTGCATTGATTTTTTATAATCACGTTGTATTATAAGGTTGTGATATTTTTGGAAAAAAAATCCTTTTTTCTTCTTGAGAGAGAATAAATTATTTCATGGCTATGAGTTCGCAAATTTCAGTGAAAAAGCGTGATGGTAAGCAAGAAAAATTTAATATAGAAAAAATTAATAAAGTAATTAATTGGGCTACGGAAGGAATAACAGGTGTGAGTCTTTCTGAGATTGAAATTAATGCAAAGCTCAATATGGCAGACAACATCTCCACAAAAGAAATTCATCAAGTATTAATTGAGTCAGCTGCAAATTTAATTTCTTTAGAAAAACCAAACTATCAATTTGTTGCTGGGCGCCTCTTAAATTATCAATTAAGAAAAGATGTGTGGGGTGGTCGCCATGCACCAAGACTCATAGATGTTATTTTCTCTGGATTAAGAAAAGAAATTTACGATAAAACAATTCTGGAAAAATATACAGAAGATGAGATAAACAAAATTGGTGAGTTTATTGATCATGATCGCGATTTTCTTTTTACCTATGCAGGCATAAAGCAACTTTGCGACAAATATTTGATAAAAAATCGTGTTACGGATGTAATTTATGAAACACCTCAATTTGCTTATATCTTAATTGCTGCATATGCTTTTATAAATTACTCCAAAGAAACAAGACTCGAGTATGTGCGTAGATTTTATAACGCAATCTCCAGGCACAAAATAAATCTACCAACACCTATTATGGCTGGTGTGCGCACAAATTCAAAGAGTTACGCTAGTTGCTGCTTGATAGGTGTTGATGACAACAAAGAATCTATAACAGCATCTGGTACAGCTGTCTCTATTGCTACTGCCAGTAGATGTGGAATTGGTATTGACATTTCCAAAATAAGAGCAATAGGAGCCCCGGTTAATAATGGTGAGGTTGTTCATACAGGTGTTATTCCGTTCTTAAAAATTTTTGAAGCCTCAGTCAAGGCATGGCAACAGAATGGATTGAGAGGTGGCTCAGCAACTACCAATATTCAGTGGTGGCATTATGAGATAGAGGATATTGTGGTTCTCAAGAACAACGCAGGGACCGATGATAATAGAGTGAGAAAACTTGATTATACGGTGGGTATGTCGAAGTTGTTTTATGATAGGGTATTGAAGGACGAACAAGTTACACTCTTTTCTCCACATGAAGTGCCTGAATTATGGGAAGCATGGGGCACACCTAGGTTTGATAAGGTCTATAAAGAACATGAAGAGAGCAGGAAAATAAAGCAAAAGAAAAAAATATCAGCACGAAAATTATTTGGGTTGATAGTCAAAGAGCGCGTTGAGACAGGCAGAATTTATATTCTCAATGTTGATACAGCAAATGAACATGGTGCATGGCTGGATAAAGTGACCATGAGCAACTTATGCACAGAAGTTATTCACCCCACTATACCTCTCAATGATTACAATGACCCTGAAGCAGAAATAGGCATGTGTATCTTATCTGCTATCAATATGCTTGAAATAAAAGACTGGAAAGATCTTGAGAAGACATGTGATCTTGTAGTTAGATTTTTAGAAGAAATTATTGATATTCAAACGTACTTTAATAAAGCCGCGGCAAACTTTGCTAAAAAGCGCAGAAGCTTAGGGGTTGGTGTAACTAATTTTGCTGCATTTTTAGCTAGAAATGAAAAAAAGTATTCGGATAAATCAGCTCTGTCTCTCGTCGATGAATGGATGGAACATTTTCAATTTTACCTGCTTAAGTCTAGCTTAGCCCTTTCCAAGGAAAAAGGCCGTTGTGAGAAGTTTGATAATACAAAGTATTCTAGAGGTATCCTGCCTGTAGATACATATAAGAAGAAAGTTGATGAAGTAGTAAAGCGAAAGCTCTCTTTAGATTGGGAAACATTAAGAAAAGAAATTAAAGAACATGGGCTCAGACATTCAACCCTTTCATGTGTTATGCCTTGTGAGTCGAGCTCTGTTATTCAGTGCTCGACTAATGGTATTGAGCCAGTTAGATCTTTAATAACATATAAAACCTCTAAAATGGGAAAGCTCCCTGTTTTAGTACCAGGTATAGGTAAATATGAATCTAGCTATCAACTAGCTTTCTCTTTTGAGAATAACACAGATATCATCAATATAAACGCTGTTATCCAAAAATACTTGGACATGGCCATCTCAACAAATATCTATTATAATTATATCCATTATCCCAATAATGTATTACCTGATAGCAAGGTCATGAAGGAAATAATGTATGCTTATAGCATGGGGCTAATTTCTCTGTATTATAATAATACAGATGATGGTGATAAAGAACAGTCCATGAACAAAGAGACAGATTGCGCAAGTGGAGCTTGCAAACTATAAGTATATAATCAATTGTTATGAAGAGTGTTCTGAATTTAAAAAATATAGATTCTGCCAAACAACCGCTATTTTTCGGTGAAGATCTTAATTTACAGCGCTACGATAAATTTAAGTATCCTGTCTTCTTTGAGCTTTTTAAGAAGCAAGAGGAGTTCTTCTGGTGGCCTCATGAGATTAGTCTACAAAAGGATCGTGGCGATTATAAGGAATTAACAAAAGAAGAGCGATTTGTATTTGATACAAATTTAAAATTTCAAACTCTTGGCGACAGTATGCTGTCAAGGTCTATTCATTCTTTAAAAGACCATGTTTCAAACCCTGAACTTGAAATATGTATGAATACATGGCAAAGATTTGAAGGTATACATAGCTACAGTTACTCATATCTTCTTAATAATGTTCATCCAGATGCATCTGCTTTCTTTGATAGCATTATGGAAGATAAAGAAATAGTAAAGCGGGCTTCACTTATACGCGAAAATTTTGATAAAATTTTAAATTCAAGTAAGGATAAAGAATCAAAAGATAGTATCTTTAATTGTATCCTGGCAGTCAATTGTATGGAAGGTCTTGTATTTTATGTTAGTTTTGCTTGCTCATTCTATTTTGGTTATAGAGGCAAAATGGAAGGCAATGCTAAGATTATAAAGTTTATTCAGAGAGATGAAGCACTGCATTTTGCTACAACACAAAATCTTATAAAGATATTAAAAGAACAAGATTCAGAAGGGTTTACATCTACGGTGAAAAAAAATGAAGACAGAATTTATGAAGTATATGAAAATGCTGCTAAGAGCGAGATAGAGTGGGCGCAGTATTTATTTAGTAAAGGTAGCTTGTTAGGTCTTAATGCAGATGTACTTGGAGGTTATTCCAAATGGCTTTGTGATACTAGATTGCGATCTCTTGGCTATAAAAAGATTTTCAATCAAAAAGAAAATCCTATTTCAGGCTGGTTAGACAGTTATCTTGATAGCAGTAAAGTACAAGTTGCACCTCAAGAGACAGAAATTTCAGCTTATAAGATTGGTGCACGTGATACATCTATTTCGGATAAAGATTTTAACGATATAGAACTATGATACCCAGCTGGTTTTTGGATGATTGCTCTGAAATTGAGAAAAGCATTCTTTACATAATTGTTTGGCAAACATTTCAGCCATGTGGGTATGAACCTTCTTTTAGTTGTGTTAAATTGTTGCGCAAAGACCCCCTTGTAAAGATTTTAAATAATTTAAAGAAACAAATACTCGAAGAGCATTTACCATCCCTTGAAAATCTGCTAAAAAAAGTAACAGAAGAACTATAAATAAATTCTGAAGGAGCAGTTGTACTTTGTTTACACTAGGGGTGGGTTGGTGGGAACCTTTTTGAAGGTTACTAGTGTAGCGATTTTTATCGTAAAAAATAATAAATATATATGCAGTATGTTTCACCCCTTGTCTGCTGTTAAAAGTAGTGATTTATATAAGCACTTTCTTGATGAAAGAGAGCATATATTAAAAAATAAATGGTTCATGAGTGAACGCGAAGGTAAAGATGTTGGTTTTGAAAGAGCTTTATTAGATTGGGTTTTCAATCATAAGAAGAATTACAATAAAAAAACAAAATAATTATTACTTAAGATTGTTGCTAATAGATGTCGCTGGCCCTGGTTCTGCGGAGACCCCAGTATTATCACCTGAAGAGTCTCTTCCTCCTTGTAAAGTACCGATCGCTTGCTCTCTAACTTGCTGATTTGTCTGTTTGAGTGTAAGAGGTAAGTTAGCGAACATATGACTGTGTTCATTAACGAGTATGCTATCATCATCTCTTCCAGATCCATAGACAGCTATTGTCATTAATGAAGGTTGGTTACCAATGCCTGGTACCATATCAGATCCTTTCACACACATATTAGCAGGACCAGATCCAAACACAGGAATAGGTACGAGATTAGGACCTGGTAAAGAGCATGCCCCAGGGCAAGGAATAGGATTAAGCCAGGTTGCGACTGTTCCAGGTAAAATATATCCCACAATTTGAGTAATGTCGGTAAATCCAATGTACGGTGGGCCTACAATTCCAGGTATCGGGTTCTTCATAAACCCTTTACCAGGCTGTGGGTTTTTAATGGGCCAGTTAGATAGAGTGACACCAAACCCTATAACAGGGCCATTAGCATTTGCTACATCTGACACAGCTGCTCCATAGCAAAGAGTTTTATTGGTGTTTTGTATTTCCTTAGGGGCAGTAACATGCTGTACATGCAGTTCTCCTTCAAAATACCCCCCACCCAGTACTACAGAATTTTTCGATACACCGAGAGAGCTGTCTATTAATACTTGCTTCTTGTCTCTCTGTCTTATACTAACCACATCTCCAATTATAGAAACTCGCTTTCCACCGTCTATATTTGTTTCATTTTCAGAACCTATATTAATTTGCTCACCAGCAACATTTGTAATGGTACCGGAAATGTTTACAGGTCCAAAGGATTTAAAGTTTATCCCACCAGCACCCACAAGTAAATTATATCTGTTACATACATTTAGAGTATAATTACCTCCAGGTAAATCTGTAACACTTACATATTCATGTACTGGAGTAGGTCGCCTATTAAGAAACGTTCCATACTCAGCAATAATTACTTCAGATGGCTCCATCTTGCCCTTATCATCTATTCTTACTGAACCAAAATCATTCATTACAGTTCCTATAGTTTCAATCTTATGTTTAGATATCTCGATTATCTCACTGCCCCCCAATCCTAGCTTCTTCTCTATTTCTGATAATTTAATAATATTTGAATTAAAAAAGGTATTAATAAGAGCTTCCTTATCTTGCTTGCTCCAATTACCATCTTGCGATGAAGGTGATGTGCCCTTGCCGCCGCATGCAGGGCAAGGAGAATTACCTAAAAAAGAGCCTGGAGTTGAATTAAATCCGCTGCCATCTACAGATCCTCCCAAGCGTGTAGTAGGCTGGGTATAGCTGGGTGTGCCTGCCACTCCTACATATTTTAAAGATTTGTCACCTAAAACTGTTTGACCATATGCATAGTCACCACCTGCATCGCTAAATGAAGTTTTTATTTCATTTACAAAACCAGAATTATAGGAAATATTATATACCCAATACAGGTCTGCACTACCTCTGCAAACAGGGCATGGAGCAGGTGTACCAGTTTTAGTTTGTTTATTTGAAGTAAACTTTAGCAATGAATTCTGTAAAGTATTTGCTCTCTTTATATCAAATAATTGTTTTATATCTGCTAGCTCAGTAACAATTTCTTTCCATTGTTTTGCTAGTGTGCTATCAATTTTTCCTATTTTTCTATAAAAATTACCTACCGTATTCAAGTCATAATCTCTACCTGTATATTCATTTCTGTCGCCATAAATGGTTGAAAATGAATCTTCTAGAACCAATTTTTGATCATTTTTGGTAGCTAGTTCTATGTTAGTAAAATTATTAAACTCTTTAAAAGAACCAGAGTAATGAGACAGTTTTAATGCTTCCTTATTGTCTGTATTTATAAATGCTAGTGTACCGCCTTTTTGATTGATAATATATTTGTTTCTATATGTCTCGGCATTATATCCTGCAGGTGACTGATTGTCTTTTTTATTTTCAAAAGCTCCTGGGTAGTCAACTCCTGAGTCAGTTCTATTGCTATTACCTGCTGTGTCGTTGGCTGACCCTGCACTATAAATACTGCTCCAATCTGAATTTCCAAAGGATGATGCAAAATAAACTGGCTTAAGAGGATCACCGCCTACAAAGAAGACCCATAAATGAGCACCTACACATGGAATGGAGAAGGAACCTTTTGCACTATTACTATATACATCAGGGGTATAATTAAAGCTAAATTTATTAACACTATTTACACTAGTTTCAGATGGATTGCTAAATGCGTCCTTTAATTTAAAAAAATTTATATCAAACAAATTACCAGGTTTTTCCCCAACATTATCATAATTTTGTGAATATTTGGTTAAAACACTGTTATCAATTGAAGAGTCGGTTTTGTTTGTAAGAAACGAAGTGCTCTTTGATGCATCGCTTATTGAACCAGCAACTAGTGAAGCGTTAAATCTACCGCTTGTATTTTCTCCTGCAAGAGGGCTCGCACATTCAGCCCAAGGCATTATTTTCTTAAGATCATCTAATATGTCTGTTAGATCGGAATCTAAATTTTTACCTAAAAATTTAAATTTTTTATCCCGTTTTAATTCATTCCAACCTGAATATATAGAAGGAGATATGTGTGGAACAAATATTTTTACACGGCCTCTTTTTAGCGGGTCATTGTTTTGAATAACAATACCTAAATAGTTGCCATAATAGGTAGATTCTTTCATGTTGAATTACTAATATTTAATAGTATAATTTATATATGCTAATGAAAGTATCGCATGAAACACCTATATCTTTACTCAATGATACATTAAGATTTGCAGATTTTAAATATAATGATTTTGATTATGCATTAGTTCATTTATTTGAGAAATATCCTTTGTACTATGCATTTTATAAAAATTCAAGGCACGTCTATAATAGGGAAGTGCTTTTAGATAATTCTATTTTTGAATTAGGCAAAGCATTTGATTCAGATAAATTTTTAGAAACTGCTATTGATCTCCAGCCAAATATGTTCATTGTGCCTGATGTACTGGAGGATGGTCTAGCTACAGTAGCGAGCTTCAGGGTATGGCAGGATGATAAAATCGATGCAGTCAAGGATGTATGTATTACAAAAGCCATAGGTGCTGTACAGGGTAAGACTTGGCATGAGTTAAAGGAATGTTACAAATTTATGTCTGATAATGCTGATATGATTGCAATCAGTTTTGACTTCAGTTATTATCAGATCACAGGTGAGGGTAAGACACATCTAGAAAAATGGTGCTCTGGCCGTCAGCGCTTTATTAATGATCTTATAAATACAGGAGTATGGAATTGGAACAAACCTCATCATTTACTGGGGTGTTCTCTTGCAAAGGAGTTTAGATATTATGTGGATAGAAATATTTGGAATATTATTAGCTGCGATACTAGCAATCCCATTGTTGCTGCTATTCATGGATTGAAATATGATGCTGATTATGGTCTGCAGACTAAACCATCAACTAAGCTGGCTGATCTTATTGAGCATACCTTTACACCTGAGCAGCTTGATCTTGTAGAGTATAATACTAAAATGTTTAAAAAAATTATTCGTAGATGAGACCCTGGGTAGCATTCTTTTCACAAACTGGTACTGAGATATATGAGCTTAGTAATGCACTAGGTGTATATCCCGATTGCGTAATTCTTAATAAACATAATACAGATGGGGTAAATAAAAAGCTTATTGAACTGACAACATTTAGAGCAACAAAGCTTAATATGATGCATTGCTGGTGTCATATTCCACCTAAACCTGAATTAATAGACTATAAAAATGTTTTATCAAAGTATAATAATCCTATAATTACATTGCACGGATATCTAAGAGTAATTCCAAAAGAAATTTGTGAGCAATATGAAATATATAACTTGCATCCTGGGCTCATAGATAAATTTCCTTCACTTAAAGGGTATAATCCTCAAGAGAGAGCTTTTACAGAAGGCTATAAACTTGCAGGCTGTGTTATACATAGAGTTACACCGGGTGTAGATGAGGGAGAGATATTGATGAGTCAGGGAGTAAGCATTGAGGGCATGACTCTGGACGGTGTATACGGTGCACTTCGTGATACTGCTTTGGATCTCTGGAAAAGCTTCTTTACAGCATATAAAATCTTAGAACGTTAAAATGGATATATCTCTACATTATGAGAATGTATTTCTCAAGCCTAATTTCAATACAGTAAAGACAAGAGCAGAGATTGATACAAATGTATTGTTCTGCGGGTATGATTTTAAGTTACCAGTTCTCCCTGCTAATATGAAGTGCTGTATTGATGAGAGCACATGCGAGCTTTTGGATAAACACGGTTATTTCTATGTTATGCACCGATTTGATAACGACATACAAAACTTTGTACGGTATGCAAATTCGCGTAAATTTAATGTTATATCTATAAGCATTGGTATACAGCAGAAAGATAAAGATATATTGACAGCTATTGGACAAAGCATGATGAAGGTCGATTTTATTACAATAGATGTTGCGCATGGTCATCATTTAAAGGTAGCAGAACAAATTAAGCATATTAAGCATGTACTGCCGTCTGCTAAAATTATTGCTGGTAACGTCGCTTCATTTCAAGGTGTAGAGTATTTACATGATGCTGGAGCTGATGCTGTAAAGGTCGGTATTGGTGGTGGGTACGCATGTACAACAAAAGACAAGACAGGATTTACTTATCCGATGTTTAGTTGCATCATGGAGTGTGCTAAAGATAAAAATATTCCCATTATTGCTGATGGTGGTGTGCGTAGCAATGGCGACATTGCCAAGGCGTTAGTTGCAGGTGCTAATATGGTGATGTGTGGCTCTATATTTGCAGCATGTTCAGATAGCCCGGCACCTCTTGTTAAAGATGCAAGCGGTAGACGGTTCAAGCAATACTTTGGATCTGCTAGTGTACACAATAAAATTGAAAAGAAAAATATTGAAGGTACAATGAAGCTCATGGATACCGATGCCTTTACGTATCAAGAAAAACTTCAAGAAATAAAACAAGATCTTCAAAGCGCAATTAGCTATGCAGGTGGTTGCAATCTCGGTTCGTTGAATTTAAATAAAGTGAATTACGGTGTAAGATTATGAATAAAGAGGATGCCATTAAATACGTAGAAAAGAATTTTCCAGAAACGTGTAAAGAGTTTCAGAAAATACAGACTGAATTATATGAGACATTTTGTAAGAAGCAGTTTGATTACGGTCCTGGCAATATTTCTCTTGGCTCAGATTTAGTAAAACAAGAAGATAAATTTGCTGCAATATCTGCTATTGTGGTTCGTCTTAATGATAAAATTCAGCGCTTAATTAATCTAGTTTTAAAGAAGAAAGCAATGAGCTCTGCAAACGAGCCGGTTATGGATGCATTTAGAGATTCTGCAGTATATGGCATTATTGCAGAAATAGTATATAATGGCAAGTGGGGTAAATAATATTCTATGGGATCAACAGTTATAGGATTGTCTGCAAAAACAATAGCACCTTCACCAGGGCCTGAATATATTTTACCACCATATGGATTTTCAGGCAGCATAGTGCTGAGTGCAGCTACTACGAGTTCTGCGGTAATCCCCCTGCAAGCACTGTCTGTAAGGAGCTTTCAATATGTAGGACCAGTTCTTATTTATGGATCAGGCAACACAGGTACAGGTGTAAATGACTTGGCTGGTGTCATATATCAGTCAGGAGTATGGAGGGTGTATACATCCTCAGGACAAGAAGTTAACTTCAAAGCTATAGCTAATAGTACAGCTACAGTTACAAAAGCAGGTGGAACAGCGGATGGGTGGAGTGCTGGTGCTGGTATAGCAGGAGATCCAAAAGAATTATACATAAGAGTTTAATGTTGACTTACTATATGGATGCAGTATAATATTTTTATTAAATGATTTTTACGTTTACAGGTCCTCAGTGTTCTGGCAAGTCGACTCTGTTACAGAAGTGTAAAGAACTCTATGGTAATAAATTATATTATGTTGAAGAGGTGACAAGACTTATCAAGCGCGAGCACAACGTTTCTATAAATGAATCTGCAGCTGCAGATACAACTCAAATATTAATTTTTTGAATAAAGAGTTTCAAAACCTATGTGTTGATTATAAAGCCAAGGGGCATCAAGCTATTTTGCATGATCGTTGCTTGCTTGATGGTTTAGTTTTTACGGAATATTTTGCAGAGCAAGAATTAAATAAGCCAGAAAAAGATAGAATAAATTTTCATATTTCAAAATCCCTTGCTACTCAATACTTTAATAATTGTATCAATAAATATGATCATATTTTTTATCCTAATCCACATGATGTGGAGTTAGTTGATGATGGTGAGAGAAGTGTGAATCAGAGTTTTCGCGATTCCATAATACATAAGTATGAAAGTGTTTGGTTGAAGGATAACCGTATTAAAAATAAATTAACTATTTTAAAAGGATCAGTTGAAGATCGTATGAAACAGATTAAAATAAAACTCAATGAATACTCAATTAGATAATAGCAACATATCAAAGCATCTGGGCAAAATTACAGGGTACAAGTGTACCTATGATCCATCTCTTCTCGTTAGAGAACCTCGGGCTAATAACAGAAAACACTTGGGTATCAGCGATGATGCACCTCCTTTTGCAGGTTATGATATTTGGAATGCATATGAAGTATCATGCATAACGGATCATGGCATGCCCATTGCAGCTGTAGCTAAGATTGTGTACCCAGCTAACAACAAATATATTGTGGAATCCAAGTCAATTAAACTGTACATGAATTCTTTCAACATGGAGGTGTTCAGCGGCAATATTGTGCATGTGCTAAACGAGCTACAAGCTAAAATTGCTACTGATCTATCCAACTTATTAGAAACAGAAGTACGGGTCTATGTTCGTCTTACAAAAGCAGTTGATGATAGTGTTTATTATCCTCCTATCTTTAGTAACAGCCAGTATCCTACTCTTGAGAACCTTGTTGATGTAACTACTATTGTGACTGCAGATTATAAAGAGAATCCTAATTTGCTGAGCGCAGAATTATTAACTGAATCAAGAACTCAGAGATTTCATTCTGCTTTGTTGAAGAGCAATTGCAGGGTAACATCGCAGCCAGATTGGGGTGATGTGTATATTCATTACAAGGGCAAGCATCTGTTCAATGCAACTTCTGTATTGAAGTACATTGTATCATTCAGAGATGAATGCCATTTTCATGAAGAGATTTGCGAGACCATTTACAAGAGAATATATGATAAATTTGAACCAGAGGAATTGGTAGTATCATGCTTGTATGTGCGCAGAGGTGGTATTGATATTAATCCTACCAGAGCAAACAAGGCAGAATTGCTAGATAAAGTGCTTGTGGATCAGTACAAGTATTTTGTTAAAACACCGCGGCAGTAATTAGCCGTTAAGATTCCAGAGTCTCTGGAAATCAGCAAGACTCTGTGAATCATATCCATTGGAAGCAACGGTTTGCACTACATAAGTAGCTCTGTTAGCTGCATTTGTTCCGCTCTTTCCTTTAT
>Ga0181359_1000060_pt1 | contig 21468 bp, 23 predicted proteins | sample Fa13VDMM15SD_FD_141229 | JGI IMG/M metagenome (GOLD analysis project Ga0181359, IMG submission 141229) | Freshwater viral communities from Lake Michigan, USA - Fa13.VD.MM15.S.D | ecosystem: Environmental > Aquatic > Freshwater > Lake | place: USA: Michigan | collected 2013-09-24 | reverse complement strand
AGCGTAATACCTCTTTACAAGAGACATGAAAAGCCATGACGAAAACCCGTTTTTGTCTGAACTTATTTTCTCCTTTGTTGTCCTTAATGGGAGCAAATTTGCGGGAGTCAATTCGTTTTCATTGAACTTTACGAATGATGAATAGAAACCTTTATCAAAATTTAGGCTATATCTTTTCGCAAAACTAAAAGTGCGAATTTCGGTTTTGATAGCCCTATTGGTATCTATTTTTGCCCCATTCAAAATTTTGCCGCTGACTGACAAATAAATAATCTTTTCAGTCTTTTTGGGGGCTTCCTTGCTTGTTACAACTGCATTTTTGCCTTTGCTTGTTACAACTGCATTTTTGCCTTTGCTTGTTGCTGTCTTTTTTGCTGTGCTGTTTGCTGTTAAATTGCTCATAAAATTGAAATTTAAAAAATGAATGAATAAAAAATGAATAAAAAATATATGTAATAATATACAATAATGTAGTAAGGAATTGAGTGCCAATATTTCAAAGAAACAAGGTGAGACGAAAAAAGCATGAGCTTGTCACTACTGCATGGCATTGCACCACGTAATCAATAGCTATTTTTCACCCTATGAATTAGCAGTAAATTAAGGACATACCTTTGCCCATACGTTTCCACGTTTTACTGCCTATCAATCAATCAAAGAACTATAGCAAAGATATAAATAATAATTGGATTAATATTCATAAAAGCAAAGTATTATTGCAACAATGTTGCAAATATGTAAACTATCTGCGAAAACGTTTTCGTAAATAAATTTTGTTATATCGCAAAAATTATGTATTGATATCGTTACAATTTATTATGTAATTAATACATATTAAGCAGTGTTTTTTTCTCGCTAAAAAAATTAGTAGAGGGTGCTAAAAATTTTAGGAGGTAGGGGAGCCGTTCTATCGTGTACAAAGTACATAAAATGAATTTTCCAAATAAAATAGTAATTATAACAAAGTATTAACATATTAGTAAATTATTTAATATGATGGGGTACTCGGTTAGAGAGATCCGTTTGTCCTGGATGATCGGGGCGGAAAAAAAAATAGGGGTCCCCTACGACATTACACCCCTTATTCATTATTTCCTTACGGCATTACACACCTATTTTACAAAAAACACCCTACCCACTTTACAGATTATATACTCTGTAGGAGGTGTATAATATAATTAAGAAGAAAACCTCATAACTAACTGACAATCAATGGTAGTATTCCCTAATAGGGGGATTAAATCCTTGGATAGGTAAAAAAACACTACATTTGGGTATGACTAAAAAGCACGAAGAGTACCTTAACAGTCCGTACAAGATGAACGGTATTGTGGAGAGGATGTACACTACTAAGACAGATGAGACATTGACTGTTGACCCTGACACTGGGCAGTACTATACCATGAAGAAGGTTAGCCAGAACAAGAAGCTACTGCATGATTCATTTGTGTACACCAAACTGTTCCAGGATAGCGTACCTGTTCTTATGGGCTTATCGCACTCTTCTCTTAGGATTATACTATATGCTATGAGTGTGGTTAGACCATTAAACGAATCTGTTATGTTGCATGCACCTGACGTATGTGTAGTCTGCGGTATTGCAGAGAAGACGTTCCATAATAACATTATTGAACTGTTGGATAAGAGGATACTATCAAGGAAGCTTGGCTCATCTATAGAGTTCTGGTTTGATCCAAATCTATTCTTTAATGGGAATAGGGTAAGGGTAACAGACGTAAGATTATCAAGCCTAAAAACAACCTAAATTTGGGGGATGAAATATGAGATACCCCCTGAATTCAAACAGTTTGTTGCTAATGTAAGGAGGAGGTGCAGTGCCAACAGGATAGAGCTTGTCTTATCTCCTTCAAGGAATGTGGTCATAACTGACAGCTTCTCTACAGACTGTTCGGGGTATTTTGATGATGTAAATAGAACGCTAGTGGTTGCCTGTGGCAAACCATTTGAAGAATGGATAGAGATACTCGTGCACGAGTACTCGCACATGCAGCAATGGCTCGGTGACGAAAGGTGGTCTCACTGGACTGATTGCTGCCTTGATTTATGGTCTTGGTTAGATGGGGAGAAGGTGATGAACACCCAACAGCTCACTAAGGTCATTGATGGCATGATTGAGCTTGAGAGGGACTGTGAGGTTAGGGCATTAGAGAATATAAGGTATTGGAAGCTACCTATAAACAAGGCAAGGTATGGCAGGAAGGCTAACCTGTACCTGTACAGCTATAGAGCAATGCCTATAATGAAGAAGTTTCCTACGGGGCTGTACGATAACAAGGAGCTTATTAATATGTGCCCTACACGCATAAAGAAAAACTATAATAAGATACCCAAAGAGGTGCTAGATCTGATAGTAAAAACTTACACATAAGTTTCTTATTTTTGTTATAAATAACGTAAAAATGAAAAATTCAATGACAGGGTACGGAGCTAAGGTAGCAAGTAAGGCAGCGCCAAAGAGTGCAAAGAAGGTTACTAAGTCGGCAGCCAAGGATAAGTTCATGAAGATGGTTAACGCCAAAAAGAAGAAATGAAAAACGTCAACCACTATCTAAAGGATGGAACTAAATGGAGCGGAACCATGCACAAAGCTGGTGGTAAGCCCATGACTGGTAAAACACATACTGCCACAAGTAAGCCACTATTTCACTTAAAGGATTTAGGTGTTCAGGCAAAAAAGAAGTCAATATCTAAAAGTAAATAGTTGGAAGGAAACGTATCTATATCACCCATCAACAGACAGTTCATTTCATCGCAAGGAATTATCAAGGGAGTGGGTAGTAGATTGTCAAATCGCAAAAAATCAAATAAAGAAATGAAACAACAACCAAAAGTCGCTAAAAAGACTGTAAGCTACCAAGGGAAGAAAATGGATGTAAATGTTCCTATGCGACAAGTAAAGCCGCAACCAAAGCCTAAGCCTAAAGCGCAAAACTATGGTGCTACAAAAGAGGATAGTGCTTTTTCAAAAAGGTCTGGTATCCCATTGTCAGAAGTAATGGCGCAAGGTGGAGTTACACCTAGGTCTGTAATGAAGGAGATTGAGAAACAAGGAGCATATACAGTTAGGATGAAACCTACTGGACTCTATAAAAAACCAGCTAAAAAGAAATAAGATGCCACAAACTAAAAAACCAGTAGCTAAAAAAAGTGCTAGTAAGCCTGGAAATAAAAAACCGTTTCCTGACAGGAATGGAGATGGTAAAATAACGAAGATGGATATACTGATTGCAAAGGGTGTAATACCAATGAAAAAGAAATAAACAATGGCAACGGCAAAAGGTTCATCCGATAAGGTTAAGTTAAGCTTTGGTAAAAGGAAGAAGGGTGGAGCCCAAAAGTCTTTTAATAAGCATGATAGAAAAGATAGAAAATATAGGATGAGATGAGTACTGCTGTAAAAAAAAATCCGGGATTATGGAAAAGAATAGTTGCGAATGTAAAAGCTGGCTCCAAAGGTGGAGATGCAAGCGAATGGTCTGCAAGGAAAGCACAATTAGCGGTAGCCTTGTACAAAAAATCTGGTGGTGGATATCAAGGAAAGAAGTCAAGCTCAAATTCGTTATCGAAGTGGACGAAAGAAAAATGGACGACTTCTTCTGGGAAGCCCTCGGATGGGATGCGTCGGTATTTGCCGGAGAAGGCGTGGAAGTCGTTGAGCCCAAGCCAAAGAAAGTCAACAAACCAAGCAAAGGCACAGGGAAACCTGAAAGGCCAACAGTTCGTAAAGCAGCCAAAAAGGATAGCGGAAAAAGTAAAAGAGTTTAGATAATGATAGAATACAGGGGTGAGAAATTCAGTGGGTATAATAAGCCAAAGGACGCATCTGATGGAGTACACAAGAAAGTTGTACTAGCCAAAGAAGGTGACAAGGTAAAGCTTATACGCTTTGGTGCAAAAGGATACTCATCCAACTACTCCCCTGAAGCTAGAGAGCAATATAGGAAGAGGCACGCCAAGGAAGCAAATTCTTCAAAATTATCTGCTGGTTGGTGGGCTTATCACTATCTTTGGAGTAAGAGTTCGCAAGTGTACAGAAGCGGAAAGTCTTCTGGCAAGGGTGAGCGATTCAAATAAACCAAACCATATATGGAGCATCTTTACAACACAATCAAACCTGTTGGCAAAAGAGTAGTTATTGCTGTTCGTTCCGGAGATAAGGATTCCCATAAAGTAATAAGGGATGACGGAACCGAAGTTGAGTTATTCGTAAATACTAACTACTCATGGGATGGAAAGATTTCCAACCATACACAGGGCACTCTACTAACAGATTTCAAAAACCTTAAAGCCGGAACAAATGTACTGTTCAACCACAACTCAATCACAGATGAGTATAAACTGGATATCGAGCCCGATAACCTTACCTCAGTTTACGCCATTGACTCAAATATGTTACACTTTGGTGTAAAAGATGACCAAGTCATTTGTATAGATGGATTTATGCTAGCTGAACGCATGTACGAAGAAGAAGCTAAGTTTGGCAGTATTATCCTTGCTGATAAAAAGAAGAAGGAATGCATGCTAAAGATTTTAGCAAAGCCTGAAAGCGTAACAGAGTTTGAGGTTGGAGATATTGCAATAGTCTATAAGTACTCCGACTATGAAATGAATCACAATATAGGAGGACAAAGAACTACACTCATTAGACTGAAATATACAGACTGTATAGGGAAATGGGAAAACTAGAAGACAAGATAGCTATATACGAATCCGATGGAATCGTTGGGGCTTACTACGCGCTGAATAGAAAACTAAACGAGATTACATCATTGCTAAATAACAATGACCTTTCTAAGCTTGACCTATCTGATAAAGACAATGGATCATGGGAAAGGGTAATGAAGTTGTTTAATAGCGTAGGTGATATAAACGAAGTATTGAAGAAGCTAAGAGTAGACAACCAATTATCGGGTGATGAGGAGAAGGATAAGTCTAGAAGGAAACCCATAATAGAAGAACTGTTCAAATGAGGAAAAGAATAAAGCTTTCCGATGATAAGGAGGTTATTTACAAAGCCTACCAAGATGCTTTGTCCGATTTGAGGGTAGAGAAGTTTAGGAGCAGAAAACATATTGAGGACAAGAAAGAGATACGGAATGAGAAGAATAAGAAGATAAATACTATGTCTTATAAGCACTTCCGAATGACTCAAGTTCTTTGGGGTGTAAACAAGAGGATAGAGAAGCTAAAGAGAAGGCACTCTGTTCATCAAGCTAAGGGAAGAAGGGATGGGTATAAGAAGGCTGTAGCTAGGATGGATAAGCCTAACTTCAAGACAGACAATCCTGCTAGATTTATAGGGATGCTTGGCATCCTAACAGATGCAATGAATCTGACGATTAACGAATGCGCATTCCTTATGTGGGCAAATAGATACGACTACTTTGTAAAGTCAGATTTTGCTAGAGATATGGAAGGAACAAGTATTCCGTATTATTCTTGCGTAAGCAGACTTAAAGAAAAGGGAATGGTTACTAAAATGGAAGAGGCTAAAGAGTACGGAAGATTCAAGTTTTGCTTAAACGCAATAGGTAAGATGAATGCATCTAAGATAGATAAGTTTGTAAAGAAGATAAATTGAAGCAGACATACAACATATGCGGAATAGATTACGAGTGTCCAGATACTCCATCTGTGATAGATGGTTCTCAATTCGCGAACTGCGAACAGTATTTTAGAAGGACTGAAGTCCCTGTATCATTTGAAGACCTGGAGTTTGACGAGGATGGGAATGCTGTGTATGATGACAACCATATTGACTTTATTACCAAAGAGGTTGATAAGATAAAGAACGGATACTGGTTTATGAATGACGGTGATTCTACGTACATAAACGGTCTTCACTATTTCTATTTAAACTATTGGACGCTTGAGAATGGAGAAATGCCTGATTACAGAGATGTAGATAGAAGGTATTTTTATTTTCAAGAATACTGCGAAAGTCATACACAATGCTACGGTATTATACGAATAAAGAAACGTAGGGAAGGTGCTACATCTCAAGCTACGTGCTATTTAGTTTGGAAGGCTATAACCCAAAAGAAATCATTCTGTGGTATCATATCAAAGACTGGTAAGGATGCTTCCGATGCTTTTATATACATGGTGATGAATGGGTACAGGAACTTGCCTGTATTCCTAAAGCCGAGAGTAGAGGATGAGGATACAAAGACGGAGCTTGTATTCAGGAAAAGAAAGGATAAGAGGAAAGCTAAGGTTAGAGACAAAGGACAAATCTACGATAGCGATATCGGTCTTGAGTCTAAGATTAACTTTAAAAATACAGCTCTTAACTCATATGATTCCGGAAGGGTAAGTGCACTACTTATGGACGAGGCTGGTAAGTGGCCGAAAGAAGTAGCCGTAAACCAATACTGGCCTATAGTTAAAAAGACTCTTACTAGGGGTGCTATCAAGGTGGGGTTCTGCCTTATACCATCAACGGCAAATGATGCAAAGAGTGGGGGTGAGCCGTACAAGATGCTGTTTGAGCAATCCAATCAATTTAAGGATTATAACACGGCAACAGGTTTATACAGATATTTCTGTCCTGCGTATGACGGATACGAGGGGTTTATAGATAGACACGGTAAGTCAATAATAGACACGCCTACAGAGGAACAGGCAAAGTACATAAAGCAGAGATACGGCTTAAAGATTGTATCAGGAGCCAAAGACTACTTGCTAAAGCAAAGGCAATTACTTTCTGACGACAAAAAAGCTCTTTCTGAAGAAATAAGGATGAATCCATTTGATGAGAATGAGGCATTCATGATTGACCAAAAGAAATGTTATTTTAACGCAGAAAAGATATACAAACAAATTGACTTTTTAAAAGAAGAAAGGATACCAATTAGGAAGGTACGTTTGATATGGAAGGATGATAAAACTGTAGATTGGGTTGATGACAAGGATGGTCCTTGGAAGGTTTATAAGTTCCCTCCAAACGGGGAGTCTAACAAATCGCTAGAATCTGATGGGATAAAAATACCCGCAAATACGCATAAATACGTATCCGGTATTGACCCATTCAAATCATCCGTCATTTCTGGTAAGGGATCAATGGGGGCTTGCCTTGTATTTGAGAGATTGGATATTGGTGACCCAAGTAACACCTGTATGCCAATAGCGGAGTATATTGACAGACCAAGGCTAAAGTCTATGTTCCACGATGAGATGCTGAAAGCTTCAATATATTGGGGATATAAAGCCTGTTACGAGAATGACGTAGGAGATGACTTTGTTGACTACTTCAGTAATAAGGGGTTCAAGGGGTATCTAATGAAGACTCCTGAGTCCGCTATAGACAAGAACCGGAAAAGGAATGTATCGAAGTTTGGAGTTACTTCCGGTGATGCGTTTGCATTGGCTAGGCAGTTGGACACCTGCATAACCTACATAGAGAACCATTGTGAGAAGATAGTCTTTAGCGAACTGTTGGAGGAGCTTCTTCAGTATGACCATGAGCACAGGACCATTTACGATAGAAGTGTGGCATTTATGATAAGTTTGCTTTCTGGCGTATCTTTAGAAAGTAAGAGGATAGAGAAGGCATCTTCCTCCATTCCTATCAGGACGTTTAAACTAACAACATAATTTGTACTTTTGCTTTAGATTATGGCAAATACTAACAAGGAAATATTAAATTTCCACCTCGGAACAATTAAGTCCAAAAGGGATGAGAAGGAAGGATTGAAGGTATCCAAGTTCCTTGAAAGGGCTTTTAATAGCGGATATTTTAGCAAGCGAAACAAGAAATTCGACAAGAATAGGAAGTTTGCTAGAGGCAGACAGCCTATGGCTGAGTTTCTAGATTTGCTTAACGTAGATGGTAAAGAGGCTTTTGTAAACCTTGATATGAAGGCTCCTGCCATTGCACCAAAGTTTATACAGGTAATGATTGGCGGATTCATGAAGAGGGAGGAGAAGGTTAGGGTTTCTGCCATAGACCCAATATCTACAGATAAGAAGAAGTACGAAAGGGAAGAGGCTGAGTTTAGAATGAACTTTGGGGACGAGATAAAGGGTATTGAAGAGCAGGCTGGATTAAAGCTAATTCCAGATAATGCCTATACTCCAGAAGATTATGAAGAATTGGATTTGTTCTTTGGCGGACAGTATCAGCTTCCGGAAGAGATTATGTTTGAAAAGGGCATAACTGCTGTATTGGATACAAGTGGATGGGATGTTGTAAAGAGGAAGCTGTTAGAGGATATGATTGAGGTAGGGTTGGCTTGTACAAAAGTAACTTCATCTAGAGACGGAAAGATTACCGTAAGAAGGGTAATACCTGAAAACCTAATCTATTCATATTCTGATTACGATGACTTTAGGGATATGTCTTTTATTGGCGAAGTCATCTCAATGAAGATATCTGATCTTAGAGAGCTATATCCTAATATTGAGGAAGAGAAGTTCTTTAAGATTTCACAGAAGTCAAAGAACTATACATCATCTGTAAAGTGGGAGGAGAAGTTTAGATACAATATCGACAGGCCTTATGATGATTTTACTGTTGACGTTTTAGACTTTGAGATTAGGACTGTTGATTCTATGATATACCAAGCCAGGATTAATAAGTTTGGTAATCTTATTGTAGAGAAGAAAGATAAAGAACCTCAGAAGGTTGGAGATAACAAAGAGATTATTAGGAAGACCATGAAGGTAAACTATCGTGGTGTATATGTGATGAACTCTGATATTATGTTGGAGTGGGGAGTTGCTAAGAACATGATTAAGCCGTCTATAGCAAAAGAGTTATCTGACGTATTCTTCAGCTACAGCCTGTACATGCACGAGAATCTTGACCTTGAGAACATGGCTATCCCTGAAAGGATGGAAACATCTATCAGGCAGATGACTCTTGCTCACCTAAAGATTCAACAGCTTGTAGCCAAGTTGAGGCCTTCTGGTTTGATTATAGATATTGACGCCCTTTCTGATATTAGTCTTGGTCAAGGAAAGAATGTTACTCCAATGGAGATACAGCAGATTTATGATCAAACAGGTAATATATATTACAGAAGAAAGACTGAGGATGGTGATAATGTAAATGGAGTACCTATTTCAGAAGCACCAAATAGCGGAAGCATTGGACAGATACAGGAATTAATTACTGTATACAACCACTACCTTACTAGACTTAGGGATGAGATTGGTGTAAATGAATATCGTGAAGGAGCTTCAGTAAATCCTAAGTTGGGACTTGGAGTTCAGCGTTCACAGGTAGAAGCATCTAATAACGCAACCGACTTTATATATGATGGGTATCTTAATCTATATAAGCAGACATCATTTAAGTCAGCTTTATTATTATACGATTCTGTACTTTATGGAGGTAGGCAATACAGGGATTACATATCTGATAAAGAAGTTAAGGATAAGCAATTTGATGTAATCGTTGAGGTTATGCCAGATGAGGCAGAAAAGCAGTTCTTGAATAGCATGATTCAGACAGCAATATCTGCATCTGCTATTGATTTTGAAGATGCATTTAAGGTAAAGAACATAAAGAATTATAAACTTGCCGAGATGTATCTGTCTAAGGCTAAGAGGAAGAAGATGAGGGATGATATGCAAAAGGCACAACAGAACTCTGAAATGAATGCTCAGTCTCAACAGCAGTCAATTATGGTAAAAGCTCAAGCCGATGCACAGACTCGGCAGGTTGAAGCTCAATCTAAGATAGCTATTACAGATGCTGAATCTAAAATGAAGAGCGACCTGTCTAGGCAGGATTTTATTCAGTTGGCACTTATGAAGTCATTTGAATTAGATAGGGAATTGCCAGATGAGATTCAAAGCATAGTAGACCAATACTTCCAAGAAAAGGAAGAACAAAAGCAAATGGCTATGCAGCAACAACAAGAGCAGATGATGCAGCAAATGCAGCAACAGGAAGCTCAAGAAGGAGCAGAAGGTCAGCAAATGCAATAATGCATATATTTGTATAAAATAAACCAACCATGTCAGAAGCACAATTCAATCCATTTGACACATCGTCATACTCAAATACTGCTGTGGAAGTCCCACAGGAGGTTGTAGTAGAAGATGTACAACTAGAAGCACAAGAAAGCCAAGAGGTACAGTCTACAGTTAGTTCAGATACTGCAGTAGAGCTTCCTCAAGAGAGCCAAACAAATGAACAATCTCAAAGCGAGCCTGTACAGTTTGAGTGGCCAAATGAGGTATCAAAAGACATTTATGAAAAGCTTGTAAATGGTAACATATCAGAATTAGCTGATATGATTTACGAGCAAAAAGTTCTTTCAAGTTTGGATACAATGAGCGAATCAGATGTTCTAAAGCTTAAAATGGCTTATGAATATCCAGACTTAACACCTCAAGAAATAGAGGAAGAGTTTAGTAGCAGGTTTGGTATTGATGATGATGCTGATACTAGCATGATGACCGATGATGAGATTGCTACTCACAATAAGAGAATTGATAAGCAGATGAAGTCTATGTCAAGGGAGATGAAGAAAGAGGTTAGAGAGGCTAGAGGATACCTTGAAGGATTAAAGCAGGATATTTCTTTTCCAGATATATTAAGTCAAGTTCAGAGTACACAGTCACAGGTATCACCCGACGATGTATTGAACAATTACTTCGCACAGCAAGAACAAGAGCAGAATCAAGTTTATGCAGAAGCCAGACAGGCTTATGTAAGTAGCTTAGATAATGGTCTAAAATCCTTTGATGGGTTCAGTGTCAATTACAAGGACGAGGATGTCCAGTTTGACGGGAAGTATAACCTAACTCCGGAAGAAAAGGTTAATCTTTCAAGCACCCTTAAAGAATTTGATTTAGAAGAGTTTTATGGTAATCGTTATTTCAAGGAAGGAAGATACGATTCAAAACAACTCGCAGAAGATGTTTATTTCTTGCAGAACAGAGACAAGGTGGTTAACTCGCTTGTGACACAGGCTGTGTCTAAAGCAAAGTCTGACCTACTTAAATCTATGAAGAATATTGATTTCAATGATTCGCCAAGGGTTGCTGCGTCTTCAAACTCAAATGATGACTATAGTGCTATGGTATCGAAGTTGTATAGTTTATAATAACAAATTAAAATAAATCAAAATGCCAGTATTACAACCCGGTAATGTGATGCAAACAGGTGTTACAAGGTCATTTATGTCTGACCTTTCCATCCTGAAGCCACAGTATTACCCACAATTTATTGACAAGTATGGTTCTCAGAACTATGCTCAACTTTTGGAAGCTCTCGGATTGAAAGCTACCGTTCCTTCTAGGGAATTTTTTCACTTTGAATCTCGTGGTAAACTTCATTCAGCTGTACAGCTTGATGGTGGTGCTATGGCAGATGTTGCTGCAGGTGCAGAGATTACTCTTGCTATCTCTAGTGCATTTGTTACAGGTGGCAGAAGCCCTCTCCGTGTAGGCGAAGTTGTTGAAAACGCTGCAACTGGAGTTCAGTACAAAATCACTGTTGTGACTTCTTCTACTGCATTCAAGATGAAGCCTTTGGATTCTACAATTGATCCAAACACAGACCTTGGTTCTAACTCTACTGCACACCTGTTGTTCCGTGGTATCACTGAAGCTGGTGAAGCTTCTACTAAGCTTAACACCCTTACAGGATTGACTGAAAGGAAGACCTTCTATACAACTGAAATCCGTGAAGACTTCACCATTAGCGATCGTGCTAAGATTGAAGAACTTTACTTTGAAGTTAATGGACAGTCTTATTACACCTACAAAGGACTTGATGAAGCTGTACGCAGGTTCATGAACAATAAGGAGTTCAAGCTTATGTTTGGTAAGCCTTCAACTGATGCTCAAATTGGTAGTACTGGTACTACAGGTTTGGTTCCTCAAATTGAAGCGAATGGTCAAACTTACAACTGGAATGCTAGTGCTAGTGGTTTCACTATCGCTGACTTCCATTCTATCGCCCGTCTTGCTGATTTCAATGGTGGTGCTCAAGAGTATCATTTCTTGATGGATAGCTACCTCCGTAGCGTTGTTGACGATGCCTTGTTTACCAATTATAACAATGGAGCAATCGTTTGGGCTTCTGTTGGTGGTGCATCTGAGATTGCAGTTAAGTACGGCTTTGATTCATTGAAAATCGATGGTATCACCTTCCACTTGAAGAAGTACCTTCCTTTCAATGCTGAAGCTGTTTACGGTGTTGCTCCTTCTACAGAGTACTACAAGAATAGCGGTATCCTCATCCCAATGAAGGATGGTCGTGATGCACAAACTGGTGACAAAGTTCCTTCTCTCCGTATTGTTTACAATGAGGTTGAGCCAGGAAAAGAAGTTAAGGTTTGGGAAACTGGTGCTTTGGCTAAGGTTCCAACTAACGACAAAATGGAACTTAACGTACACCACATGGCGTACTGCGGTATCCAGGTATTTGCCGCTAACCAATATATCTCTGTTAAATCCTAATTTAGATATAGCGAAATTGAGACCCCTCCTAGTGAGGGGTTTCTTTTTTTATGTATATTTGTCTTAATCAAAATCTTAAACCATGGCTAAAAGCACGAAAAAAACAATTGACGAAAATGGCAATCTCGTAGAAGTAGTGTCACAACAAGAAGAGAATGCACTTGTATCAGACATCGTAATAGAACTACCTAAGAAAAAGAAAGAGCAAAATGAATACGTATTCCAACTAACAGCTAAGTTTTACTCAAATAGCGTATACAGTCAGTATCCAGAGAACTATCTTCTCAAAAATACGGATATCATATATGATGAGAATACGGGTACAGAAAGGAATATTAGGTATCTTGAAGGTGTTAGTACTATATGGGAGGAGGAGCAAAACCACCTTTCTGAAGGAAAAAAGAATCAAAGACCAGATATTAGGTTTGTAAAGGGATTTCTTAGGGTTCCGTCAAATAAGCCTTCATTGATTCAGTTTCTTACTAAAAGCAATATGTTTGACAAAAAAACAAACAGAATGGCTGGGTCTAGGTCAATCTATACAATGTTGGACTTTGAAGCTCAAGAAGAGAAGGAGATTGTAAAAACAGAAAGGAGAATGGAAGCAATGAAGATTGCTATGGACTCTCCTGACGAGATTATGATTCCTCATGCTAAATACCTTGGAGTTAAGTTTGTTAACTCTTACGGAGTAGAAAGATCAACTAGGGCTATTAAAATGGACTATATTGGAGTAGCTGACAAGAACGCAGAGACTTTCATTAAGACATACAACAACCCGTTGGTAAAGGTTCAGTACTTGGTCTCAAAGGCTATTCAGACTAATATCATAGATATCAGCTCTATTAAGGGTCAAGCATCTTGGGGAGATACAAAGAAGTTTATTGCGCAAATCCCTGATAGTAAGGATGCTTTAACCTTCCTGTCTGAGTATAGTTTGACCGAAAAAGGAAAGGATTTCTACGCCCAACTCAAGACATTGGGTGAGTAACATAGCTTCGTGTTAATTATGGTTTGATTGGTTCTCCCGGTAGGTCTCTACTGGGAGATTTTGTTTTATATTTGCATTATGAATATTAATGAGGTATACAAGCTAGTATCTTATTTGGTAGATAAGTACCAAGGTACGTACCTATCGCCTGAAGACTTTAACATGGTCATAAACATGGCGCAGAATCAGTACATTGGATTTGTAACTGATGACACAGGAAGTCCAAGCAGTAATCCAAAGAATCCAGCAGGCATGTCAACATCTGCTGTTATAGCGGATATGCTGTCTCCATTTCTTACAGAGACTACGCTAACAATAACATCTCAACTTGCTGCAAAGCCAAATGACCTATATAAGACAGTAGCAATTAGGACAACAGATGACAACTATGCCGCTAGAGTCATTGCCGAAGACAGGATTTCTTCGTATATAGGAAATGCTATAGATACCCCTACTGTAACTGAGCCAATATACTACGAGCTTGGCTCTAACTTTAAATTCTATCCTTCAACTTTGGCTACAGCTAAACTTACATACCTAAAAAGGCCTCAAGTATTAAAGTGGGCATATACAGGTGCATTGATATATGATACTGTATTAAGCGTACCAGCATCAAACGCTGATTTACAGTGGGGAGATACTGATACGTATGAGATTATATATAGGGCGATTGGAATTATAGGTATTAATTTGAAGGACGGTGATTTGATGAGGGCTTCTCAAACTATTAAAAATAACGGGCTATGACAAGAAAGGTACTAATAGAGCAAATCAGAAGGCTGTATTATGGAGGAGTCCCCGGAGATGACGCTAACTTTACAGAGAATGAGGCAAATTTATACATAAATCAAGCTATAGCATATGTTGCTAAAGTAAACTACACAGATGCTATAAAGCTAGATGGGGTTGAAACAGTTAGTGATGCATTCTATGCTACATTTAAGAATCTTGCACTTACACTAGATTCAGATACAGGATACTGGTACGCTACTCTGCCTCATCCTCCACTTGGGCTATCTAGGGGTTATGGAATATCTACTGTTACGTTTCCTGTAAGCACAGGATTAGCCAAAGCTCCAGTTGCTATTTCTCCAAGAGAGATAGACCTTATAGACAACCTAAAGAAGCCTCCAAGTAAAATATTTTTTTGGGCAGAGGGTGGAAAGCTATATTTTAAGAGCCCTTACTATAATCTTAATGGAAAAACACCAATCGTAAGAATGGTTAGCGCAGAGAGCTCAGACCTTACAGCTGAGGTTAATGTTCCAGGAGAATATATATCAGAAATGATTAACTGGATACTGAACCAACTGAAAGTTAGGAAAGGTATGCCAGAGGACACTACAAATGATGGATTAGATAAAGCATAATTATGGCAAAAGATACAGCTCAGTTTATTGAATTAGCAGAGGTTATATATCAGTATATTGACCAAGCTAAACTTACTAGCGCAGAGTATAGGAGGCTATGGCCTATTGGTGTAAGAGGAGTAGAGGAGGTAGGATACGATGTCCATATGGAGCCAAAAACAGAGAAGCTTATAGTTAATGCTAATAAGACTGTTACTCTTCCTACTAACTATATAGGATTCTCTAAAGTAGGGGTATTGAACGCAAAAGGTGAAGTAGCTACTCTTAGAAGAAATAGCAACCTTACTGAATATAAGATTGACCAAACAGATAGGCTATCAAAAAATACAGACAATAGCGTAGGTAATACATATAGGCTTCAAGACCTTGCTTACGTAAACTATTTTGACGGGGCAAGATATGCTAATATATTTGGAGCAGGAGCTGCTCTTAATAGTCAAGGTCAATTTGATATATCTGAAACAGAAGGATTAATATATCTCGACAATGATTTTAATTACACATATGTAATTTTAGAATATTTCTCTTCTCCATCAGACGATGTAAACTTCAAGATACCTATTCAAGTTAGAGATGCTATATTATCGTATATAGCTTGGAGAGATATTGAGTACTTACCAGCTGGAAGAAGGTCAACAATGGGTGACAAGCAGATGAGGCGTAAAGAGTACTATAATCAAAAAAGGCTTGCAAAGATGAGAGTTAACCCTGTGACTCCGTGGGACGCAAATGAGCAGATACGGTTGAGTCAAAAACTTGTAGCAAAATCATAATATGAAGACAGAAAGAAAGCAGATAGCAGGAGTGATGAATCTTGATGACTCTAATGATGTTTTGCCAAGCGGTCATCATAAGGAGGCTAAGAACATAGTATTTAGAGGAAGTCAAGGTAGTCTTTCAGCTCAAAATATCTTGGGTAATAGGAATATCGCAACATCTTTACCTGGAGGAACAAATAGCTGTATAGGTTCTCATTATGACTCACAGAAACAGAGACTGTTCTACTTTAACTTTAACTCAAATGGTAACCATGGTATATACATATATAATACTATACCAAAGACTATACAGGCTTTATTTATAAACAATACCCATAGCTCTACCGATGTTTTAGGCTTCAATATAAACAACCCAATTACATCTATCAACATCATGTACAATGACGCATATAAGTCTTCATTGGACCTTGATGGAGATGTGCTCTATTGGATTGATTCACTTGGGCGACCATCAAAAATAAACATAGATAGGAAGCTAGCTGGAGTGTATGCCTCATACAAAAGATCTTATTTAGATGTAGCTAAGGCTCCTCCATCAATGCCAGTAAAGTCAGCTTATGAGTACGACAACAACGTAACCAACAACAACCTTAGAAACTCACTATTTCAGTTTATATATAGGTGGGTTTACGACGATGGAGAAAAGTCTGTGTGGAGTACTGGTAGCATGGTTCCTTTACCTTGGCTTCCATTCAATGAACCACTATCTAGGTTTCCTAACAGTAACTCTAGAATCAACATTTTCATGTCTACTGGAGATGAAACAGTAAAAAAGATAGAATTAGCTGTTAGAAAGTGTGCTGATGGAGTTACATCTGATTATGAGTTAATTACATCCTTAAACAAGAAGGATAATAGTTTATCAATACCAAACAATAACGTATATAGTTATTTGTTTTATAACAATGCATCTCTAATCCCCATAGATAAAGCAGAGCAAATAGCCTTATTCGATTATGTACCACAGAAAGCAAATGCACAAGAGTTAGCAAATGGAAGCACTCTTGTATATGGGGGAATAACTGAAGGCTATGACAATGTTAGCAATGTAAATGCTACTCTTACATCGAACTCTACTACTCAAGATTTTATTGAAGTTCCTGGAGTTTTATTCTTTGCGCAACAGAATGGAGTAAGTAGCTATGGAGGAATAAATTCAATTGACGTATTCCTTACGGGTATGGGGGCAAACGATGCAGGAACAAATGTTCCTGTTTCTATTCCAGCAGCAGGGTATGGAGATTATTATGTAAAACTTAGAAATTCAGCAGGAACTTTATTTACAATATTTTACGATTCGACAACATCAGACAGTATTAATCAAATACTTATTGGACTAGAGGCAAGTGCTACGTCGCAAGGTTTTTCTGCATTAATTACAGGCAATAAGCTTAATATTTTTGATGCAACTGCGCTGAATTTAGAATCGGCATATATGACAAACACTTTATCTGCTGTACCTTTTGCAACGAATAGGAAAGACAATGCTTTGTATGTGCATCAAGGAAACTCAAATTATAGGTACGGTATTGTATATTACGATGAGAAGGGAAGAACAAATGGTGTTGTAACTTCAGAAGGATTGAAGATTACTACCCCCAAATGGACAGGAAGTACACTATATCCATTCGTTCAAATATCTATATCACATCAGCCTCCGACTTGGTCAACATACTACAATATTGTAAGGACTGATAACCTTACGTATGATAAAAATATATTTTGGGTATCAAACCGTGTATTCACTAAGCTGACAACAAGGGCAACATCATCAACCGATTTCTCTATATCTTATATAGGTATAGATAACATGATACAATACAACGAAGACATTCAGTCTACTTCAGGGTATATTGGATATGACTTTGCTCCGGGAGATAGGATAAGGTTTACAGAAAGAGTTAGTGCAACGGGTTCTACTGTTGTACTAAGTGACAACTTGGACTTTGAAATAATAGGAGTTGAGTCAAATCCAAACGTGAATGGATATGTTGCTAAAGGGACTTACGTAAAGATAAAATATCCAGCTACATCCTTAGATGCAAACTTTCAACTGTTAGAACCGGATCCTATTGTATACGCAGGTACTGGTACACTTGTTGAGGATTTCCAGAACTATAAGATACAAATATATAGCTATAAGAAACCATCTTCAGGTATTGATGTTTACTATGAGATAGGACAACAATATGCAGTATCTCAACCGGGCACATCTAACAGATATCATGTAGGGCAAAGCCAGTCACAGACAGCGTCTGTTCCAGCGTTAGTATATCTTACAAGCGGAGACGAGTTCTTTAGGTATAGGAATATTCCTGTTGGAGCAAATTATACCTTTACCGCTGGTCAATATGGTCAAGGTGATAGCTTTGGTCCATATGCCGGCAGGTATAGAAATATAAACGTAAACATATTTGCTACGGATAATACTACTAAGACGATATCTAACTCTATATATGAAATAAAGTCTCAAGTACTTGGAGGTAGTACAACAAGTTTAATTGCTACCGATTATCCTAATTACACAACTCCAGATTGTCTATACAGGAATAAAAGCGGAGTAACCCAAACTGTAAGAGTAAAGGGCACTATCCCTATTTCTACTATAACATCAAATGCTAATTATATCGCTATACACGCAAAGGTTGTTTTAAATGCAACTACTGCAGCAATATATCCTGTTCTAAAAAGAGTTCCTGTAACAGAATCTAATAGGCAGTATGAATTTGAATTTGATGCTAAAATACCTGTTGCTGCTGCTGCCAAATTATTTTTAATGACAGAGACGCATGATGATACTGGATTTAAGATTAATGTTGGCGCTTTTGAATTACAGCTTGATGTGGTAAATAATACACAAATAGCAATAATAGAGAAAAGTTTTAGTGATATAAATAAGATTGAAATAAATGCAAAGTCAAGACCTCTTGTGTTTGATGAAAATGCTAAACAATCTTATTATCCTACATTGGTCAGGTTTGGGCTACAGAAAGAAGCAGGAACAGATGTAAATAACTCAAACAGGTTTAGCTCAACAAACATGGATGAGTATGACAGGAGCAAGGGAGATATTATGAGATTTAAGGTTAGGGGAAGTAAGATGAAGGTATTCCAAAAGAGAGCCTGTGGTGTAGTTGGAGTTCTTGAGAATATGATATTTAATGCTGACGGAAGTAGTAACTTGATTCAAACAAGCAAACTGTTGAATCAAATAAACTACTACCAAGGTGAATATGGTATTGGTAATCTATCCACAAGTTTAACATCGTCTGCTCGTGCAGACTATTTCGTAGACCCAATAAGAGGATATCAACTAAGGTTAAGCGAGGACGGATTAACCCCAATATCTAGTATATACAAAGCACAGTTTTATATAACAGATCTTGCTAATAAGTATATAAATAATATTGCAGGAACTCTTGGTGGATATGCTAAAGTACTTAGTGTATATGATTACTACGAAGAGGAATGTATAACGGTATTCCAAGGGTTTTCAGGACAGGCTAATACTACTCTTGGGTTTAATGAACTCAGAAACAGCTATACTTCATTCTATGACTACGCACCAGAGTGGATAACATCTACAGAAGGTTCTCTTGTATCATTTAAGAACGGACAGCTGTATGTGCACGATAGTACAACATATTGCAACTTCTACGGGACTCAGTACAAACCATCTATTAAGTTGGTTTTCAATGAGATGCAAAACATAAAGAAGAGATACAATACCATTAGCATGCTTTGTAATAAGAAGTGGATACCGGATACAAACGGGGATATAACTACTAACCTTGGGCAAAGCTCTAGTTTGCAGGATGCTGACTTCTTGTATAAAGACGACAAGCTTCATGCAGCATTCAAAAGGGATGCAAGTAGTACGGGTGGATTGTATAATGGTAATGTGCTGAAGGGTAACTGGGCACAGATAAACCTAAAGCCTGTTAATGGAAATGAATTCGTAAATTTGTTTTATATAGAGCTAGGAATTTTAGAACCCTTTTATAATAGATAATTATGGCAAAGAAGAAATTTTTTGATACAGGACTTGGTAAGGCTACTGCACTTGTAGGAGGAGGAGGTGTGGGAGGGTTATTTCTGTTGGGTAGAAATATAGCTAAAAAATATAAAGAGGCAAATACCGGTATTAAGCAGCAGATTACAAATCTTGAAAATCAGCAGGTTGACCAAGGGATAGTAAAAGCTGACCAAGAGGCTCAGATGATGAAGAACCAAGGTTTGTCATCTTCTGCACTAGGTCTATTTAAGCAGCAGTCTGACCGTTCTCAGAGTGCAGCATTCTCTCAATTAGGAGGAAGAAGGTCTGCATTAGCTGGAGCCGCATCTATAATGGATGCTGCTAATACAGCTGGATTAAAACTTGCTGATCTTGAAGATGAGGCAAGACAGAGAAATATGATGGCAGCAAGGTCTTCAGCCATGGGACTTGGACAGCAGAAAATGGGTCTTCAGAAGTATAAGCAAGAAGGATTATTTAACTATTACATGGGCAGAAAGCAAGCATTAAATACACAAATGTCTAATTTAGCTAAAGGAGCACTGAGGGTGGGAGCCGCTGTAGCTACTGGCGGAGCATCTGAAGCTATTGGAGGATTTGTTAAAGGAAAAGGGCAATAAAATAATTACATGGCATACGAGTATAACTTATCACCAATCGACATTGATGGAGCAATCAAAGCTGTCCAAGATAATGCATTTAGGCAAGAACAGCTTAGGCTGAAGTACGAAGAATCTATGAATAAAGCCATAGATGATCAGCAAAAACTTTATAGTGGGAAGGTAAGAACGCAGGATGTAGCTGAGTTTGACGGTAAGTTTGCTGCATATGCTGAAGCACAAAAGAGATATCAATCTTTAAATAGAAGAGGTGGCAGAGGAAGTGAGTTAACAGCTTCAAAGGTTTTAGCTGATGAATCAAAGGCAGATATGATGTCTTATATAGGAGAATCTACTAGCCTTGGTCAGACTCAGATTGCTGTTGGAAAGATGTTCAAAGACCCTACAAAGGTGCTTAATACAAATAAGTATACAGAGGTTTATACTGACTTCGGAATGAGTGTAGGACAGCTTAAGCAGAAGTATGGCGAACTTAGTAAGATACCTACAAACTTTGAGTTCAGACAGGAAGACTTCAGCAATGACGATATAAAGGATTTGTCTGGTGCTATCAAATCATTTAATCCTATAAGTGCTCAAAGTAGTCTAAGCAGGCCTATACCTATAATTGACCCCAATACAGGTCAGCAAAAATTGTCTAAAAAAGATATTAGTTTCATGGGGAAAAGTATGACCGTAGACGTTCCTATGAACTTAATAAAATCTGGTATAGACCCAATTACAACACTAAATGCTGTTATTTCAGTTTCTAAAAATAAAAAAAACGATGATTATATGAAGGTCTTAAAAAGAGACCTTTATCAAAGTGCAGAAGACCCATCAAATCCACAGGTTCAAAAAGAAGCTCAAGATAGGATTAAAAGAACTATGGATATATATGGTATAACAGATAAGGAAAACATTAGCCCGTATCATCTATTTGCATCAAATTATGTTGATCAAGCTAGGATGGGAGATGTAGAGATTGAGGATTGGAATAAATTAGGAGACATTGCAGGAATGTTCCAAAAAGCAAATGGAATAAAACTAAAGGACGCACAGCTCTTGAAGTTGCAAAAACAAATAAATGAGGTAAAATCTGGCGATGGAATGAAAGCACTTAACCAGCTTTTAACTATCTATACAAAGGCTGTAGCGACGGGTTTAACAAATGTTGACGAGTGGGCAACCAGATTTGAAACCCTATTTAGGGAACAAGGCTACCCTATGACTAAGGAGACTATTTTAAAGGCAGGCGCAGGAACATTTCACT
>Ga0181359_1000059_pt1 | contig 21931 bp, 37 predicted proteins | sample Fa13VDMM15SD_FD_141229 | JGI IMG/M metagenome (GOLD analysis project Ga0181359, IMG submission 141229) | Freshwater viral communities from Lake Michigan, USA - Fa13.VD.MM15.S.D | ecosystem: Environmental > Aquatic > Freshwater > Lake | place: USA: Michigan | collected 2013-09-24 | reverse complement strand
CCAACTGTCCAGCAGTATTAGCCAACTGTTGACCAAATGCACCAGTAGCCCTGTCTTGCAAAGAACCCATAGCACCAGAGCCATAACGCCCTGCTAGGCTAGACTTAGATGCAATATCACCTAGAGTTGTTTTAAACTGAGTCTCGGCAGCTTGTGCAGCAGGTTGAAATGCACCTTGAAAGAAAGGGTTTCCACCTAGAAAACCACCAGAAACTGTGTTTTGCAGTTGATTCTGAGCAGACTGAAGTAATGGGTTACCCAAAGAAGCACGAGCCTCTAAAGCCTGTAAGCCTGTTTGAGTGGTAGTTGTAGGGCTTACAAAGGTAGGGCCACCATAATACTGTGGGCCACCGCCCTGATACAACTGCTGTGCTTGCTGTAATCCATAACCTAGATAAGGTTGGATTGTTGGGTCAATTTGTGACGTAGTGGTAGTAGCCATCTTTACTCCTAGAGTTTCGGATTCCGAGATGGGTCATCCACGGAACACATTATACATAAATAATCAAAATCAACCAATAATTGCATATCTATACGTCTTATTTGCAGTTGAATTGGCAAAGTGGGTAATCGTAGCCGTTCCCTGTCCTTGGGAACTAGCGTAAATACCATTAAAAGTAGCACCACCGCCTACTAAATTCATAGTAGCTATGACTGATGGCACAGCAGGTCTTGTCGGGCTTGTGCTTGTCCCAAAATGCTCAATACTTACACCAGTATTTTCAGTTCTCCACACAATCTCAACATAATCATTAGCAGCCATGTCAATAAAGAAATTCAATGCAGCAATGATATGACTTGGGTCACCAGAACTTTTCCTCGGAGGAGGGTGAAATCTACTGTTTGAGTTTGCGATATTTGTTCCATTCTTACGAAACCAAACATCCACATCTTGACCATCGTTTGTGGTGTTCTTAAACTGAATGGAAAACTGTAAGTTGTAGAGTCCTGCGTTTTTTACATTTAACCTAGAACTATTTGATAACGTAATTCCATTAGAGAAGTCGGTTGTATCAAAGGTAATAGGATAAGCAACAGTCGTACTAGCAGCAGTCTGGTCTGTTCCGTCTTGAAAAGCCCCATAAGGTGCAGAATCAGCAAAAGCAGCAGCAGAGGCAGGGACAAAGACAATCACGCTATCTGGGCCAATCCTTCTGTCTGTCAAAGTGGTGGTTAAAGCCCCACCAGTTGCCAGAGTCAAAGTCCCTGTGTTATTGGTCTTTCCGTCCATGATGCCACGGACTACTTCAGCCACAGCCCTCTGGTCACCACCAAATGCAGGTAGGCTTCTAAACATCAGCGAACCCCTTGTGGAGTTACATCCACATCCACAGAGATAGCGTTATTCCAGTTATCACCAGTTGGAGTGACCTTTAGCCTGTGGTATCTACCTGCACTTCTAAGTGGTACTCTATTCTCCGTACTAGCCGCCACAGCAGTATTAAAACTCACACCTTGGTTTAGCAATGTACGAGAAGCAATAGCCACAGTTGCAGAGCCATTGTCAACAATAGGTCTAGCGAGGGTTACTACTGAGTTAGCACCAATGTCCAAGTCTCCAGTAGAAATCACGGCAGTCTGACTAGCACCTGTAAAACTCATCACACGAGTGGCTAAAGTACCACCCAAGAAGTATTTACCGCCAACAAACAAGCGAGAATCTAAAGAAGTTGTTAAGGCATCAATAGAGGCAGAAATACTATCTAGTTGCTCAAGCGTTACAGACGATGTAGAGGCTTCAGACAAGTAGTCTGTACCCGCATCACCATAAGTCCACTTCTGAGTCTTAAAGTTATAAATCAGTACGCTTCTGTTTCCGTTAACAGTCTTGTAATTCCAGATTACAAGTTTGCGGATAGGGTCAACGGCAGCAGACATAGTTCCATAGTCGGAGTCTGAAGCGTCATCAATAAAGAATCGGTCAACTTTTTCTGCGCCTATAGATGTGACATTTTGTCCGTCACACATATAAAAACCATCGTCAGATAAGAAGAATGTTACGCCTTGGTACTGAGCAATAGAGCCAGATACCATGCAACCCTTACCACGAGAGATGTTATCAAACTGGAAAATAAACGGAGTACCAACATAACTCATTCGGTGAATGGCTCGCTCTAAAAAGACAAGACCAAACTCACCACCACGAATTCCCATAATCTGTCCACCATCAGGAATGTCCTGATAATCAGACTGAGTGTTTACGTTCTCTGTCCAATCTGTCTCGTCATTTAATGCTGACCAACGAACACGATATTGTTGCTGAGTAGTTTCTAGCGTATTTGCACACACAACAAAGTCACGCACCACAGTAATGAACTTAGCAATAGGCGCAGTAGCCGATAAGTCAGCAAACGATGTAGATGTTCCTAGCGTCCATGCTTGTAGTTTTTCAGCATTGTTTGTAGAGATTACAGTCTTACCAAACTGAGTAAAACGAACCCTATCGTTAGCACCAGTTGTCATGCCTGTTTTAACTTGAGTGATAGCACCAACACCACTTACTGTATAAATCTTGGTAGAGCCAGCAGCAAACAAGGCGGTATCACCATTAGGTTGTTTGGCAGCATAAAGAGCAGTTAAGTCCTCGGCAGCGTTACTGGATGAGAATGTTACTGGCGCAGGGAATGGGCCATAACCAATAGCCTGAGAAACCACGTTCTTAGCGTCAGTCAACGCACCCGACACGCTTGGCTGGTCAGGCATCCACTCACCAAAAGTTAGTTTTGTTGTAGCCATGTGTTATTTCCTTGCGCCTGTATAGCCCATGTGTTGCTGTTTGCAGACACAAGTGACCAAGTATTTGTGTCACCATTGATAGGTGTCCAAGTATTTGTGTCACTCGCAACTGGTGTCCATGTATTTGCGTCTTGAGGAATTGGTGTCCAATTATCCCCAAGAATAACCCCTTTAGCAACAATAGTTGCAGTTCCTGTTACTGATGCAACTCCTGAGAGAATTGCTACAGCATTAGCCACCACATCAGCGTTAACAGTAATACTGCCACTATCTAACTGAATTCTTATTGCGTCAGCAGTTACAGTAGCATTTGCATCAATAGAACCAGAAGCAAACTGAATTCTAGTTGCATCAGCTACAAAACTAGCAGAGCAATCAATGCTTGCACTTGCGCCTTGTATTCTTGTGCCATCTGCCGTTACTGTCGCTGTACCATCTACCGCCCCTACACCATTCTGAACCCTTATAGCATCTGCTGTAACGCTTGCAGACGCAGACACAGACCCATAAGCATCCCATAGGGTTACTGAGGTTGTGTAGAGTGGACTATCGAGTGTGAGTGTTAAGTCATCAATGCTAGACTTTAAATTGTCTAGCGAGTCGATTGTCCACGGAGGTAGTAAATCACTCACGCCAAAGTAACACTCAATGAAGCAGAAGCAACTCGGAACACATCACCAGATGCAATGGTCTTAGAAGCGTCTAGTGGTGTGTGATACAACAAGTTACCTACTGTCAAAGCATCACGAATTCCAATGTGTGTGATTGTTCCCCATGCGCTACCAGCTTGAGGAAAATCTATCACAGCAGAGTTTGTTGAAACACCATTACTAGGCGCACCGAAAGTAACAGCCTGACGAACATAGTTAGTACCAGAACATTCAGTTCCAGTATCCGCATCTGTTGGGTCAGTTGTGTATAAAGCCAAATACACAGTTGTTGGTGCTGTGTAGCTTGTTGCTCGTAGAGTTACGTTAATTAAAGCGTTCTCAAGATAGTTGCTCATTTCAGCCATATTTTCACCTTGCAGTTAATTTCATTGCTAACGGAACACCAGAGTATTGACCTTCTTCGTCAGACTTGATGAGTGAGGAGATTGCCCTGTCGTACATAGAACCCCATGTATTGATACGAGCATCGTTCATTAGATAAGGCTCTGCCTCAACCAATGCACCATACAGCAAACCATCAGGTGCTGTAGTCAGAAATACGTTTGTTGTATTATTAGAAGACAGATACGCTGGCGCAGCGTAGTACAACAATTTAAGCGTATATACACCATCAGGTGCAGGTGCTACTTGAAACTCACTTGCTAAGATTGTGTAACTCTTTGGAACACCAACTTGTGATGTTCTTTGGTCATTAGATAACGATGACGGACTAGAGTAACTCAATGGTTGTATTGGGTTAGTCATCGCCACAAAGTCTCTAGCTTGTAAGAAGTCGCTAGGTATCTCAACAGTAGCGTCTGAGGCAACAGTTACAGTTGTTACAGACTTGAGCATCTGACGAATACGCAGTTCTCTACGCAAACGATTCTCAGCCAAAGTAATGAAGTCTGGAATGATGCTTGTCAGGTCAGACCTAGCCAAATAATTAGCTATTGAAGTCTGTAAATCAGAGTAGGTAGCAAAACTCATACAACTCCTGTCCTAGTGCGCCATGCACGATTCATTGGGTCATTTAACCAAGCAGCAAAACGCTTGTCATCTAGAATAGCAAAGCCACGCATGATTCCAACTTTGTTTAAGTCATCAATGACTGTCATTGGAATAGATGCAACCTTGTTACCAAACAATTGGTCAGACCATCTTGCTCTCTCGTCATACGAGTTATATTCTTTTTTATTCTGCTCAACAATGTCAGTAACATCTTGGCAAGTCTGAATAACGATACCGCCCTCACCATCAGCATGGACAGCAGTTTGTCTAAAATTGTTAGGATTTTGCATAGCCTAATTCTATCAGTTTGAATAGAAAAGAAAATGCCCCAGAGTTTGAAGTCTGAGGCATCTTTGGGTTACCTTAGATTAAGGTGTCAAGTCAGCAACGATGCCGTGTGCGCCTTGGTTTTTAACTTCCAAGGTGAACTCAGCCAACAACTGTGTGCTTTCGTTGTCGCCAGTTACAGCCAACTCGTTGGTCTGGAAAGGACGCAAATAAGCAATAGCAGCCATATCGGGGTCAAGGATAAATGCTGTCTCATCGCAGTTGTTGGTAGATGTCATAAAGCGGTTGGGAACAATTGAGATTGCACCGAAATCGCTCAAATAAACGTCTGCTGCGCTGACGATGGTTGTAGGCGCATTGCTAGGGGCCATGAAACGCTGTGCAGCGATACCAGCAAAAGCAGATACCAATTGCTTGTGAGCAGGGTTCACCATCAACACTTTAGGATTACCACCAGAAGCGTAAACTTCTTTGATAACAGTCTTCAAGATAGTCTCTGTGAAAGTGCGGTTTGTGCCATCTGTACGAGCAGTTGTACCCAAGTCGCCAGCAACACCAGAAGTACCACCATCATAGTTAGAATTCAACCATGCTTGCAGACCACCCAATTTACGAGCAGTAGAAGAATTGCCGTTAGCAGCAGTTTGGTTGCTCAACAAGGTAGTTTCCATGTCACGCTTAATTTCCGAACTGGCTTTGGCCAATTGGTACGCTTTTTCGGATTTTCGGCCTGCTTTATCAACAGCTTGCAAAGTGCCAGAAATCTTTACAGTCTTCTGTGCAATTTGGCAACGATTGCCAACACGAGTCGTAGGAGACATAGTGGCATCAGAAGCGGTGTCGCCTTCAACTGCGTAATTTGTTAAAACCGCAGCGGAAAGTGAGTCAGTCTGCCACTCATGTAGAACAGCAGTAGCTTTAGTCTTGCCAATGGAAGACATAAATGGAACATCTGTTGGTGAAATCGAGTAGATAACATCCGAAAGGTCTTCTCTCATACCGATTGCGGTATATGTTTGATAGGTAGCCATAATTTAATACTCCAAAATTTATAAAAATCGTTCAAATGCTCTAGCAGCGTCTGAGACTTTTCCTGTCTCACGCAACCTTTGCATTGCCTGTTTATCTTGTGAAGACTTTGTAACAGGAACTGAAGTACCAGAACGCATCATCTTAGGGGCAGACTGGAGTTTTTTATTCAACTCTGGTTTGCTCTTTTGAAGTTGCTCATACTTCATTGCCTTATACAAGGTCTGCACAGCACGAGAGTCATACACGGAACTAAGTTCTTGGTCAGTCCAACCTACAGATTTCGCATAGTCACGGATTTGTTTCCGAACCGCATCACCCTGTGGTGTCGCTAACTCAGGAATCAGACTAACTAGCTTCTCAGATTCTTGACGGAGATGGTTTTGCAGAGAGGCTTGTTGCTCGGATTGTTGCTGTTGGGCAATTCGTTGCTGTTCATTCCTGACTACTGCTAACTGCTTCTCACGCTGGCTCTGTTCAGCTACCGCTACCGCATAACCAATAGGGTCTGTTTCCTTTAAAACTTCTAAGTCCACACCCCGATTTTGCTGCGTAAGGAAGCTATCCAACGCTTGCAACTTCTGGGCATATGCCTGTCGCTCTTGTTTAACATACTCTAAGTGACCACGTTCAGCTTCAATTGCCTTACGTTGTTCAGCTAGAGCCTGAGACTTTTTAGTGTAGTCCGTACCTTGTTGATAACCTTTGATAAGTTCGTCAAGTTCTACCTCAACTTCCTCACCAGATGCCTTGACTTTATATCTAGGCTTTGGCTGTTCATCTTCTTCAGAATACTCAACTTCGTCAGTCTCTTGAATTTCCTCTGGTTGACCTTCGGCTTGGCTGTTGTCAGCTTCCTCAGAATCACCCATCATGCTTTCAAACGCTGAAGCGGCTTGGTTTACATCTAGGCTTTCACTCCCATTAGGGTTGGTGTTTTCCATTTGTCATCTCAATAATCGCCAGAAACCTTCTGGACGGAGGGTAAGGTTTCCCTTACAGAATCTTCCACTTCTTCTCTCTAATCACAGTCTCCGAGGCCAAGCCTTCTAGGTGTCCTGTAATCAGTTCAATAGACTTAATGTGCCTGTAAGCGTCTTCACGCCTATCAGATTCTTCTGCACTTGTGTTAATTATCACACTAATCTGCTGTTTTTTCAAGTTATCTATGACTTCTTTGAAAAAGTCATCATTTAATAGGTTTTTAGCCCATTGTGCTAACAGGTGCTTGTCCATATTGGTTTTGTATTCCAGAAATAATGTCGTTAATACTTAGGCTACTTGCTGAAGGCATACCTTGTCTGCTACCCAAGATTCCCATCAAATCGTTGTAACTCAGGCTTGAGGGCTGTGAGTATTGGACAGGTGCTGGTACTTTGCCATAGTTAGGGTCTAGGAACTTCTCCCATTGAGTACCAATTAACAGGTTTCTATCTCCAAAGTTAATCGGAGGCAAAGGTGTAAATGGCGCAACTCCAGTTGGAGGAGGAGTTCTCCAGCCCTCTGGAATAGGAACAATTGGGAATTGAGTACCAGTTCCAGTATTAGACAAAGCACTACCTGCGCCAAGCAAACCAGCAGCAGCCAACGCTAATTGAGCAACTCGTAATGGGTCAGTTTCTTTTGTTGGTGTAGTAGTTGTACTTGTTGGAGTTACAGCAGTTGGAGTTAACGTAGATGCAATAGTGTTAATAGTTTCTGGAGTCGTAACTGGTCTAGCAGTGGTAACTTTTACTTCTGGAGTTGTTGGTGTTTTAACAGTAGGTGCAGCAACTGTAGATGGTAATGTAGCTGCAATAGTATTAATTAAATTTTGAGTTGTTGCAGTATTGCTTGGGGCTGTTATTGTTTGCGTAGGTATGGTAGTTAACGCTGGTAATGTAGCTGCAATAGTGTTAATTACGTCTTGTGTTGTTGTTGTTTTTGGTGCGGTTACTTGAACATTAGCCAAGTTTGCTGGTGTAGTTACATTAGCCGCAATCTGACTGTTAATTAAATCTATTGCCTGTTGAGTAGTCATCTGCGTACTTGGCGCAGTAACTTTGACTGTACCGCCATCAGTAACTGGTGTTGATACTGCAACAGGCGCAGTAGAAGCAATAGTGCTTATTACATTGCTTAGTGTTGGCGTAGTAGATTGACCAACAACATTTACTGCATCTGTCAATCCAGAAACAGTAGATGGAATATTTATAGCTTTTGGTGCTAATACGTTAGCCGCATCTTTTAAAGATTCTGCAACAACATCTGCGCTAAATCCACTATTTGTTAATGTAGTCTCAATTTCTGACAATGAAGAACCAGCATCTGCCATTTGCATTGCAATATCACTAGCATCACCCAATACTGCACCACCTGCCGTATTTAAAGTTTTAGCAAGTTCAGAGCCACCATAAACTAAGCCACCGCTAAGTAAGCCAAGTTTTAATGCGTCTTCTAAATCTGCGCCACCAGCAGCAGCAGCACCGCCTTTAAAAAGACCTGTACCAACTGCTTGTGCCGTAGAGCCTGTAAGACCTAAAGCGTTACCTAAAGCACCACCGCCACCTAAACCCAAGAAAGCTGCTTGAACAACAGGGTCATTAAACGCTTCAGCTAGACCACCTAAAAATGAATTTGCAGTTTTTTGAGTTGTTCCTGTTTGCTGAAATGTTCCATCTGCACCATATTGTTGATATTCTGAACCAACAGGCGCACGATAGTTAACATCTCCAGTAGTTTTAGATGTGTAAATAGTCTCAAGATTACCAATCTCTTGTGTCTCACCAGAACCAGTAACTCTATATTCTGGTTGGATAATGGTATCACCAAGGGTTACTGTTTGACCTTGAGGAACAGTAGAGGCTACTTTAGTAAGAATTTCTCCAACGGGAACACCTGTTGCCGCAGCTATTTGAGTTGGGTTTAAATTACCTGCTGCAATCAAACTATCAATACTTTGTGTAGCCAATGACTGAGCAACATCAGGATTAGCAGCAGCTTGAGTGATAACTGGAGGAGTTGTAGCAACTACGTTTGTCTTCTGTACTTGAGCAATTGCTTGCGGAGTGCTAGATGGAACTTCATTCTTAAACTGAGATAAAGAATCAATAACCGATTGATTATAGATTGCTGTGCCTTCAGCGTTAGTGTGTAAAGCATCCACTAACAACTTCTTGTTTTGCAGAATCTCACCCTGAGTACCTACCAAAGCAACATTCTTGTTTTCTTTAGCAATCTCGTTAAACAATGGGTCAACTTTAGGGTCAAAGTTGTTTGTAACTACATCATTGATAGACGCAGCATAAGGAGAACCAGTAAGGACAACATTAACACCTTGGTCAGCCAAAGTCTTAACAATCTGATTGATGTTGTCTTTGATAGTTCCCTTATCAACACCCTGTATAAAATCCACACCGCCTGTTTGCAAGAACACAGTAGCGTTAGGGTCAAACTGACCACCACCTGCTAGATATGTATTTAGCTGATTAAGAGTGTCAGCAGTTGTTGCACCGCCTACAGCTACATTTGTAGTTGCCTGACCAGTAGCTTCTGTTAGTTGGTCACCCAAGGTTGTATTAAGGCTATTCCAACTAGCACCTGAGAGAATGTTTCCACTTAGCAAACCACCAGAAGTTCCACCAGTTGCGTTAGCTACGTCTTCACCAGAGATTCCATACTGACGCATAGCAGCCTGAGTTGCATTAGCATCAGGGCTTGTAGCCAAGAAGTCACGGATTGTTGCGTACAAGTCTTCAGCAGAACCGCCTGTGTTTAACCTGTAGCGCATTGCATCAGATACAGCCATGATTAACCCCTAATCTCTACGTTAGATGTAATGCCAGCACCAATCTTCATTGCTTTCAATTGTGCTTCTGCTTCAAACTCTTGTTGTTTCAATGCAAAGTAAGCCTGTTGTTTCTCACGCTCTAATTGCAACTTAGCCATCTCTTTCTCACGCATCAATTGCATTTCAAGAGCAGCCTTTTGTTGTGCCATCTGCATATCAATCTGCATCTGCTGTTGCTGCATCTGTAAGTCAGCTTGTGCTTTGGCTTGATTAGCTTGTATCTCAGCCTGAGTCTTAGCCATCAATGCTTGAACCTCTGGAGGCATCTGCTGTTGCTGTGGAGGAGGATTACTCAACGCTTGGTCTTGCTCTGGCGTAATCGCTTTGTAGAACTCAGCACTATCTTTAAAGCCTGCAATCTCTACCATGCGTCCCAAAGTACCACGATACTGAGCAGGTGAAACGTAAGGATTAGCAAGCCCATACTGACCAATCAACTGCTCTTGTTTAGCAAGAACCATCGACAACATAGCCATCTGTTCCTGACGATTCCCTGCACCCAGACCCACGTTGATAGAAATATCGTATTGGTTAGCCCATGTTCTAGGGTCAAACTCTACGAATTCACCACGCATACGCACTACACGAGCCTTGTCTTGGTACTTACATAACAAATGTAGTATGCCCTTGAACAAAGACTTAACGCCTGTCTCAGCAAAGATTCGAGCCATCAGTTCAATCTTACCTGCGCCAGCTTGTTGCATAGAAGCTACTGCTGCTGCCGTAACATTCTGTAAGACAGAGGGGTCTAACCCTTGTGAGGCATCAGACACGCCTGTACGCTTAGACTGAATTGTGTCCAGATACTGAAGCATTGGGAAAGCCTGAGAAGCCACGTTCTGAACAACTAACTGTTGGACAGCATTAGGAGACTTGGCACGAATAACACCACCTGCTGTAGATGTAAGCAAGTCATCAAGGTTTACTTGACCTTCCACAGCAACCACACGAGCATTGTTTGTCAGATATAAGTTATCTAACATCTGACGAGTGATAGTGGTCTTGATTAACTGTAGGTCAACTGTTCTGTCAGCTAACGAGTTACCAAAGAACTTGTGCGGAATTGGAATAGGACAGATTGAGTGGAAAGGAACATAGTCCACTTCCTCAACCATCTCCTTACCCTTCTCATCCTCTAGGATTTCATTAGAAGCGTAAAACACTTGAACCAATGAAGCAATGCCTTTGCCATCTATATCAGTTTTGACATAGCACTCAAAGACTTCAATCTCTTGCATTGAAGGGTCATCAGTCTGTGTTTGGTAAGGTTGTTCACCTGCTGCATAACGAGCCACACGCTCTGGTGTGTACGCTAAAGCATCACCCATCTGCAAGCCTTCAATCTGCTTCTTGTTAAACCCCATAGCCACCAAGGTGCTACGAGTCAACATCTGCCTGTGGGCTACAAATGGGCTATCAGCAATAGTTCTAGCCTTCTTGCTAATCAAGAACTCCTCTGGAGGAACATTCTCAATTGTTACTTTGCCTGACTTTTTCTTTTGTTGGACAACTACATTGTGTGTAGAACCCATCACAGGCATACCCATCGGGTCTATAACTGGTTGTCCCATCGGGTCATATATTGGGAACTCTGTCGTATCTTGCTCGACAATCTCCATAGTCTCATCACTCATCAGCATCGCTAACTCATCGTTAGATAAGTCAAAGTAACGCTCTTTTGTAATGTCTTCTTTGTCTTCCCAATACGCTTTTAGGATGCCGTTCTTTTGTAAGAGTGCATCCTTAAACCAATCATGCAGAATGGCTACGCCTTCGTTATCACGGCTAAATACCCAATTGCAATACTGTGTCGCTTGTTTTGCGGATGCTTCATCGGCAGGGCCTTGAGGCTCGAAAACTACAATATCATCTGAGCCTGTAAAGATACGGACTAGGGAAGGCAGCGCACCATCTATCGCTTCTGCCACTTCTCCTGTAACGATTTGAGACTTACCCTCAACCTCATTACCATAGGGCTGTCTGAGATACGCTTCCAGAGCCAGTTTGCGCTGTTCAACAGTTTCACTTTCAATAAATCCAATAGCATCATCAATCTCTGCTTGTAGGATTGATTTCAGTTCGTTCTGTGCCATGTTTGTCCTTTGGAGGGCGACCCATTCGGGGTTTGTCCAATTGTAATGCTTTTACCACATTTTCCAACATTTCAAGACGCATTTCAAGTTCTTTTACTTTAGGGGCTAGATTTACACCCTGCATTTGCACATACATCAGACAATCCATTTCGGTAATGAGTTAATAGGCTTAGACCACGTTGAATGTCCTTCATCCAATCCAAGGGCTAAGTAACGGAAAGAATCAGAGCCATGACTTGACCAATCATGTAGTGGTCTTTCATAGAATATCTTACGCTTCTCATCGTAGTCTCTGCGATAGTTTCTCAGGCAGTTCAGCCCTGTTTGTACTTTAGGCACGTTAAACCAGCACCTTGGTAGCAACCTTCTCACAGCTTGGATGCCATCATCTAGTCCCATTCTGGGTGCAATCTTGACCTCTAGTCCTGATTCCTCAAGCATTTCTAGTCTGCTTTTACCTGTGCCAAGTTCCCTAACTCTAACGTCATGCGGAAGAATATGCTCGGCTTTTGAGTAATCGTTATCCTTAATCCATTTAACGTAGTGGTCTAGTCCTACTCCATGATTCTCGTAGTAGTCAATCAGACGCACCTCAGTACCTACTAACTGAGCCACCCAGATAGACGTAGAGTCACCCATACCCAAGTCCCAAGCAGTAAAAGTTCTACTTATTTCCTCTCTGGGAATCTCTTGCATATGCTTCTTGTCTTCTAACTCGTTGAGGATTTGCCCAAAGTAAGAACCCTCTACAGCAGCGTCAAAGCTACATTCAAACTCTTGGCGGTACTTATCCTCACCCATCTCATTCTTAGCCGCCCTCAGTTCTGTGTCATCTACTACCCCTGTCTCTGAGGCTTTGAACTCTAGCAAGCCCCATCCATCCTCAGTTTTAGCCCTGTCTCGCAACTCTTTGAAGTGGTTGTGTCCCTTTGGCGTACCAATAAAGAGACACCAGCCCTTTCTATCAGCTAGTGCAGGTCTGACAATATCTGTCCATATCTTAGGGTTTTGGTCACCAATCTCGTCTAGGATTACCCCATCGAAATACTGACCACGGAGTGTTTCTGGATTGTCTGAGCCAAACAACTGGATTCGCCTACCCCAGAAGTCCACCCTCAGTTCTGAGATATTGCTAGTGCCACCCAGAGGCTCTGCATACTTCACAAGGTAGTCCCATGCCACCCTCTTAGCTTGTCCGTATGTAGGGGCTATATAAGCGTATCTAGGGGCTTCTTTTTGGTTAAGCAAAGCATCCTTGATTAAGTGGTTAATCGCAGAGACTGTCTTACCCATGCGCCTATGAGCAACAACAACGCCAAAACGCTTACTGTCCATCAGTTCATGGATAGCAAGTTGTTGTTCTCTGGGTTTGTAGGCTATCTCGATTACTTCTGCCATTGGACGCTTATCTGAATGTCTTTACCTTCTTCTCCAGTTACTTGGAGTGGTAAGACCCTACCGATTAGTCCCATGAAAGCCTGTGGATGGCTCTCTGCCTTCTCTACGAGATAAGCAACGCCACCTGCGCCCTCTAGTGCCTCCAGTATCATCTCTCTAAGAACAGCATTGCCCTTATCAAGACTTCCCTTCGGCCTTCCTGCGCCTTCTCGTGCGCCACCACGATATGAAATGTTTGATTGTTTTTCAATCATTGTTTGACTCCTCTAGGGTTGGTCAAGGTTAATTAGCGAATATTCAGAGCCTCTTTCAAAACTCTTTTGATGTAATCCTTCTGGTCAAGTTTACTACCTTTTTCTACTTTTTCAACAGCATCGGTAATCAACTCAAAGTATTGCTCACCAGTTAGTGATTGCTCTCTTTTAGTAAACCAGTAGTCTTTTAGACCTTTAATCCATGCTGCTGTAAAAAAGAAGCAAAGTATAAATGCGCCCCATTGGTCTGCTATGTATGAGGCATAAAACCAAAATGGTTGACCAAGTAACCCAAATATGGGCGCAAACTTTCTGTGGCTTTCTCTTTTATCTTGGAGTAACCATATTGCTATCAACTCTGTAACAGCAATAAACAACTGCACCATCATTTAAGCAAACCTTCAATATATGTCCAATTAGGCATGATACCTGTTTTTTGGTCAGCATAGATAGTTTCTAGTGGTGAGGCTTTTCTATTGAACTCACCAAATGGGCCATAGTTCACCCAAGAGTTTTGACCACGAGTTTCTGACGTAACAGCAGGTAAAGCCTCTGGTGAATACATCCTAGCATGGGCTTGGAAAGCATTTTCTTCACCGCCAGCACGAAATCCAACACCATGCTTACCATGCCCAAATACATCATGGACAGCACGAAACACATCATTAGCTGTTACTTCTTTACCATCCCACTTTTCACCAATTCGCATAAGCAATGGGTTAGCTTGAGAGGCTTCTGTTAATGTTCCAAAACCTTGTTCAGTAGGGAATACAGACAATCTTTGGTTTTGAACAATGTCGTTGATTGCGTTTCTAGGATTGCCATAAATATCACCACTCTCAGGCATAAAGCTAAACTTATAACCTCTTTTTCTAAGAGTCTCGTATTGTTCTAATGTTTCCTCAATCATAGCGTCATAAGACTTTTTAACAGCCTTATTGCTTGGATTGTTTTCCATCTTGTCATAAGCATCTGCTAAACGCTTTGCTCTAGCAGGGTCAACTTCCGCATACTTTAACTGAGGGCTATAGACCAAGCCTTTTTTCTCAGTTATATCTTTAGCAATATCTACTAATCGCTGGTCAGTTCCAAATTCTTCAATGCGCCCACCGACATCAACTTTACTTGGCAGACCTTCTAATGCTTTGCCTACAAACTTTTTAGGGGCAAGCATACCAACTGATGCAAACCCAAGTAAACCCTGAGTCATATCTGTAAGTTCAGACAAAGCCTTTTTATCAGTAACTTTGAATGGTTGCTTTGGGTCACCAAATGACTTGTCAAATAAGTCTTGAAAACGCTTGTCAGACTGCTGAATGTTGAGCAGTCCTTGTTGGATTGCCCTACCTGTACCCTGCAATTGCTGAGTACGTCTAGGGTCTTGCATCCATCCTAATGCGCTATCAAGCAGTCCCATTACTTCATCCTACCCATTTTCTTAGCAGCTTCTGAAATAGCAATAGCAATGGCTTGCTTTGGGTTTTTTACAACCTTGCCACCTTTGCCAGAGTGCAGAGTACCTTCCTTGTACTCACCCATCACTTTGCCAACTTTCTTCTGACCAGCTTTTGTCATTTTCATTTCTTGTTCCTCGCAGAAATAGCTTTAGACTTTGCCTTCGCATCAGCCTTTGAACTTGCACCCCACGCTTGTAGGCTTTGCAACAAACGAGTAGGGCTACCATCTGGATTTCTCTCAGCACCTGCCATACCGCCCATACGAGCCAAGAAAGACGCTCTGCGAGGGTTGTCGCCAGATTTAACAGGAGGCTTTAGATTGCTACCTGCATTTTCACGCTCGTAAGACTTTCGACCCTTTTCATTGAGTCCGCCTTTAGGGTTTTTACCCTCCTTACGAGTCCAAGCTGCGCTCATTTCTTTTTAGCAGTCTTAGCTGCTTGCTTAAACGCATCCGCAGTAGGCGCACCCTTCGAGCCTACTTTACGCATACGCTCTGGGGTCTTCCCTGCTGCTTTTTGCGCCTCTATACGCTTCTTCTTTGCAGCGATATTTGCGTACAAGCCCATCATTTTTTAGCTTTCTTTGCTACGTTTTTAGCTGTACGCTCTCCACGCATAGGCATAGGCTTAGATGCAGGTTTAGTCTTCTTCTGCATAAGTTTCTGCATCATTTCCATCGCTTGTTGGTTTGTCGTTCCCATCATATTCATCCTCGGTTATTGGCCCACCACTAATCCATGCCTCACAAGTCCTCTTGGAAGCACACTTAAAATCAAACACTTCGCAATAGCCTAAGTCACCAGCATCAATGACTTCCCAAGCATCCATCTCCATCCCACCCATTTCCAAGCCTGATTCAATGCAAGCAAGCATCTTAGGGGTTTGAATGAAAGCAGCGCAGTTTCCGCAACGAGACTTTTTAGCTTGTGCAGGTGAGATTCTCCAAGCCTTAGAAATGTCACGCCAGTAATCAGCGTTTGGCTCATTGGGATTCATTGGGCCATAGTTAGCCTTATCAATGGCTTTCTGGCGACACTCAAGATTGACTTCTACGTCACCTGTGGCAACTGGACACGCTTCGCCTTTTTTCTCTTGGCTTTGTATCTCAATCTCAATTTTTACGGATGGCTCTAATAATCCAGACATAGGTGTCCCTAGGAGTTTATTTATTATCTCATAAAAAAAAAGAGGGAACAAGTCCCTCTAAAGTCTCAATGGCAACTGAGTGCGTCCATTGTGCGCTAATTAAAAAGTTTTGCAAGCGTCATATTCAAAACACTCATCTCATCCAACTTCATCACAGACCATATCCTAGCTGACCCATGTATGCCGTTGTGTGGGCCTTGGTGACAGTCTTTGCATAAAGGAATACATAAGTATTGATTATGCTGAACAATATGGTGTGCATCGCTTGGAGGAGAAGCATTGCAAACCCCACAAGGCATTTCTTTAATCTTTGCCAAGTGGAGTCTTTCCCTATTATTGGGTCTGTTGTTCATGCTTCATACCTCTTACAAAAGAAGCAAAACTATGAGATGTATCACCAAATGATTTCATTCTGTCAAACTCTAAAGCAACTTCCTCAAGAGTGTCGTTCCTGATTTTTTCTACTATCTCGTTAGCTTGACGCTTGCGCCAGCCAAACGCTTTTAAAAGTTCAGTCATATTAACCTTCGTAAGCAGCTATCTTAGCTTCGTCTGCTTCTTCCAAGATGTGTTTTGCAAGACGCATACAGCCCTCAATCTCCAACTCACGAAATTGAGTCTCAGTAAAGATGCCCATGACGTTGCGTCCTTCAAACCAGACTTCATCAATGTTCTCGTTGTAAGTGCCTTCTTCGTCACGCTCACAACTCATCACGACAGTAACGATTACAGAGCCTTCACCAGTTGTTGTGTCAAATTCGTATTTCATTTTGTATCCTTAAAAGTACCCTTGCGAATTGCTTGGGCTGACTGAAGTATAGCAAACTAAACACAATATTTACTAGGTGTTTATACCTACTCTGTTGTTTTTACGCCAAGACGCTCACTTGCTTGCTCAGAACGCCATATGTCTGCTTTCATTTGAGCAGCCACTAGCATCCATTTAAGGGTTTCTTCCTTCTCGATTGCTACCTGCAAACCCTTTAAAAGTAATTGGTAGTCAACGCTGGCATAGGCTTCTCTCTCTTGAGCAACTGCACTTTCAAACCCCAACTCCAAGGCTTCCTTCATCAGCAGAGCCTTCTTTGTTTTGCGAAACTCCTCAAGGTAGATTCTTTGTGCTTTAGCTTCCGCATATTTGCATGAATTTTCAATGATGTATTCGATGGCTTTGTAAGGGGCTTTCACTTGACTACTCCAATCATCCTAAGTGCGGCTTCTGGGCAATCTATTCTCGCCAAGGTACTACCTGACCAATTCTCGAAAAAGTCGGCTTGTAGCTTCGTTAAACGCTTTTTAGAGTCCGTTTTAATCTCCACGAGAAAGGTGTGACCCTTGTAGCCAACCAACAGGTCAACTGGTAAGCCAATAATCCAGACGTATGCACCTGCTGACCTAAGTGCAGAAACTATCTGGTCTTGGTTAGCATCAACTCTTGCTGCTCTCCTCATTTCGTAACCTCGTCATGCGGTTTCTCAAATCCAAAGTAGCGGATGCGCCTCTGATTCGTTCCAAGTCCACGCACACTCCCTGCCACCAGAGCAACGCTTTGTTTGAGCCAATCGTCAATTTCTTTTGGTTGAATCTGCGTATCCACTCTCTCGCTTCGCAGTCCTTGAAGTGTTCTAATTCTGCTGGAGTCATTTGTAGGCCATTCAAAGTTCATGCTTTTCTCCGCAACTCAGCCATCTTTGCCAAGACTTCTAGCGGAATAGGTGCAGCTTTCAAAGCGTCTGCTTTAATCTTTTCTAACGCAGGGTCAGGCTCATTCTTTGATGCAACTGTGAGCCTCACAACATCGTAGGGATTTTGTTTAGGTGCGTTTGTACTTCTTACCCAATTACGCCATGTTGCAAACCAATCTAGCTTCACACCCTTCTGACCTGCTTGGGCTATCCAGTAATCCTTAAACTGGTCAAAGGTTTTAACAGGGCTAAGTTCTGGTCTTGTCTGTTGGCAGAAGTCTTCCCATTCTCTTGGAAAACTAAAATCAGAAGCGAGGCGTTTGCCGAGTGTCTTCTTCTCTTGGTTATTGGTTATTGGTTTATGGTTATTGGTTGCTATTGGGGTAGCATTAGGGGGGCTAATAGCCTCCCCATTGGGGGGTGTTGACCACCTCTTAGCAGCCCCACGCTTTCCAGCTTCTGAGAACTCTTTATATTGCTTGATTTCCTTGTCTGCACGAGGAGAAACAAAGCCATCTGCTGTGGAAATAAAGAACTCATTGAGGACAGTCATTACGTCTTCTTCATGCTCACGCATACCTATCTGACGAGCAATATCCCTGTGTTTTATGGGTTGCTCATGCAGAAAGTAGAAGTCTAATAACCGCCTGTAAGCCAAATCCTCCATTAAAGAAAGATGGTGAGTGTGACTTTTGTAGTCACCAATATGGAACTGGTAATAGTGCATGATTGCCGCTTTTTAAACACCCTTTGAAAGAAACTGCGGCAGGAGAAGGGTTAACTCTTTTCAGTACGCTCATGACTTCGTACTTAGCCGTGTTTCAAAAAATTATACTAGATAAACTGATTGTTTGTAATATCTTGTGAAAACGATTTACCAAGCAATCTTTTAGCTTGCGAGTTCATTACCGCATACTCAGCTTTGCTAAAGATGCCTTGGGCATTACGAATATCGAAAGGATTTAGCTTGTCGTAAGGCTCATCATTGGCGGCTTTTGTGGCCTCAATCATGTGTGGCTCTAGCGTGTACTGAGAAACCCATGACCTACCCATCTTAATTTTTCCAATTTTTAATTTCTTCTTGTGGCTCATTTTTGTGCAACAAGCAGCAATAGATAGTCTGGGTATGCCTGTTAAATCCTCTAGTTGGTAGGATGTAAGTGGGCCGTTTTGTAACGCTCTGATAACTGCTTCTTGTGTCATTTAAACCACTCTGGTCTGAGTTCTTTTAGTTGATAAATGCGTAATAGGGGAATGGCTTTCCAATGCCATACAGCAGCCCTTTTTATGCCGAGTATTCTAGCAAGCTCACTCTGTGAGCCAGCAAGTGTGATAGCAGTTTGTTTATCCATCTAAACATTGTAGCAAATAAATTATTTGTTGTTTTTAGGGTAAACACCTAGATAAATAGCTTGTTTAGTCTGTTTAGTTTGCTATACTGCACTCAGCCCTAGCAAATTGCAAAAGGGTCTTTTTAAGGAGTCAGAAATGACCGATTTTAGTTTTTCTCCCTTTGATTTTAATGCTACCGAAATTTTGGTAGTTGCAAACACAAATGCTGCAAAGCAATTTTTATCTGACCGCATTGGTAATGGCTGTCTTTCTGTCAATGTGCCTAAATCTAGTGCGCCAGCTTTGACAGAGGTTTTTGAGTCTGAAGGCTTGTCTTACCAATAATCAATAGGGGGCTTAGTCCCCCAATTTAAGGAGAACCAAATGAAAAGTAAGATTATTCAAACGCTAGTCGAGTATGTGTTAGCCATCGTTATCTTTGGCGGTATCGGTGTACTACTGGCTTGGAGAGGCTAATGAACACACACTACCTAACCCATGTCCGTAAGATATTCCGCACCTACGATGCCCCCCCAGAGGTCATTAGAAGCTATCAAAAGCAATGGGTGAAGTCAGTACGCCAGTTGGGTGACAAGTGGCTTGTAGCAAAGCCTATCGAAAGAATCCAATGATTACAAGACAAGACGCAATCAAAGATTTATCGCATGGTGACTACTGCTGCTACTGCACAGAGCCTAAAACATCTGGCTCATGCTGTGGAGAAAACCACTTCGTACCTTTCGGGGATTTATACGAGGAAGACAAAGAAGCAATGATTGAAGAATATTTAAGTGAAGGAAATTAAAATGGTACACAAAAAGTTAATGGCAGCACGAATCATGTTGCAAAACGCACCTTTAAAGAAGTCTGGTCACAACAAGTTTGCTGGCTACAGTTACTTTGAACTTGGTGACTTTATCCCCACGATTAACCAAATCTTTAATGAAGTTGGCTTGTGTGGTGTAGTGTCCTACGATACAGAGATAGCAAGTCTGACCATCACAGATACGGACGATGGTACAAACATCATCATCACATCGCCAATGGCAGAGGCTAACCTTAAAGGTTGCCATCCAATTCAAAACTTAGGGGCTGTAGAAACGTACACAAGAAGATACCTATGGGTTACAGCTATGGAGATTGTTGAGCATGATGCTCTGGATTCCTCTGCGCCCATTAAAGAGCAAGTAATCATCACGCCAGCACAAGGCATACGAGATGAGTTACCTATTGAAATACTAAAGTATCTTGACGAGTTAGCAGTTGAACTGATTGCTATTTGTGAGAAAGATTCCAAGGCAGCTTGGATGAGGTTGGAACAGGAGAACTTAGAGGCAGACCAGAAGGTTGCTCTATGGACTTTGATGCCAAGTAACGTAAGGTCAGCTATTAAGAAAGCGAAAGGTTAATATGGAATACGACAATACAAACCGAGGAAGTTTGTTTAAGAACGACAGGAAAGACGATGCCAAGTTTCCTGACTACAAAGGGTCACTCAATGTAGATGGTGTGGAGTATTGGCTATCTGCTTGGCTAAAACTAAGCAAGGATGGTCAGAAGTTCATGTCCTTGTCTATCAAGAATAAGAACGCTGATGCTGCCTTAAATAAACCCAAGAAAACCATTATTCACGAGGATGATGTACCATTCTAGGACGAGGGGAAAGTTGTTTTTACTTTTTGAAAGCTAGTAGGCGAGCAATGAGTACCCTCACCACTATGAGAAATCCGTATGCAACTCATACTGACTTCCGTGATTTCCAAGGTTTGATTCCCGAAAATACGCATTTCTTGCCTAGCAATATAGACATGATTTGCGAGAGAAAGGGACACTTCCTAATCGGAGAGTGGAAGAAGCCTAACGAGAATATGGCTACTGGTCAGCAATTGCTACTCAAGGCTTTTGCTCAAGTACCTAAATTTACTGTGTTAGTCATTATTGGTAACACAGACAACGAACAAACTGAAGTTGGAGATGTGTTCCAAGTTGTTCTAGGTAAGTGCGTAAGGATAGGTGAAGGTCTTGATTTTCTCAAAGACTTTTATATTCTGTGGTACGAATTTGCAAACTCGAAAGGATAGTTATGTCATACGCAAATATTGAGATTAAGATAATTCAATGGGCAGAGGCTCGAAAGATTATCCCTAACAGCAGTCCAGAGGTTCAGCTTCTTAAAGCAATGTCAGAGATGGGAGAGTTAGCAGATGCCACGATTAAAAATGACGAGGATGCTATTGTTGATTCTGTTGGTGATGTCATGGTCTGTCTTATTAACTACTGTGTGCTGCAAGACATAAACTTAGTACAATGTATGGAAATAGCGTATGACCAGATTAAGAATCGTAAGGGTATTCTTTTGCCTAACGGAGTGTTCCAAAAAGAACCTTGAGTCTTGTTTCTGACATAAAGATGTTCTACGATTTAGTTGCAACAATCGGTTGCGCTAGGAGAACATCATGAAATTTGAAATGGAATTTGGTTGGGTAGGAAGTGAGAAAATTACAGTTGAAACCCATGACTTTGATAAGATTCAAGTCATTCAAGAATTTATTGAGTTCCAAGAAGAAAACGGATGGGCAGTTGAATATGAAGCAATTGACTGTGATGAAGATGAAGATACAGAAGAAGAAGAAACGCCAGCTTTTGCTTTAAACGCTCACGAGCCTTTGTAAACTACTTTGCCAACAGGTAAAGACCTACATTTGAGAACGCATAACCCGCATAGACAATAGCCATGTGTGGGTTATCTTTCCATAGCTGTTCACCAGCAATATAAGCGTAGATAGCCCCTGTAAGAATAATTAGCCAAGCACTCAAAATGCACCTACGTCAATTACTTCTCCACGAAACTGAATCATGTCCTCGTCAAACTTGTGGACTAACTCAGGCCACAGTAACTGTCCATTAAAGAAATTAAGAACAGCAAACCCTGACCTGTGATTGTTAGGATTTATCTCAGCATAAGTGAATTGTGGGCCATCAGTCTCAGCAAGTGTTCCTGTATCTACTCCGTATCTAACT
>Ga0181359_1000058_pt1 | contig 22280 bp, 22 predicted proteins | sample Fa13VDMM15SD_FD_141229 | JGI IMG/M metagenome (GOLD analysis project Ga0181359, IMG submission 141229) | Freshwater viral communities from Lake Michigan, USA - Fa13.VD.MM15.S.D | ecosystem: Environmental > Aquatic > Freshwater > Lake | place: USA: Michigan | collected 2013-09-24 | reverse complement strand
ACCAAAAATATTGAACGTATATCCGTTGTGAGAATTTACAGACACAAACGAATTGCTTGAACTTGATATAACTGTAGTAGCATCAGAACTTTTATACGATTGCCAGTTCCAATATCCACCGGAATATATAATTGGTGCAAAAGCCCCGTTAGGAATTGCTGTCCACGTTGCACCGCTGTTGGTAGATTTATATAGGCCATATGAAACAGAGCTAGTTGTGGCTGGTGCAAGAAGGGTTGTCCCATCAGTAGCCATAGCACCCGATCCAGTAAAGGAAAGTGTGCCTGGATAACCACCAACCGGAAACTGCCCAGGTGACCATGTAATGCCATCTGAAGAGTAATATACAGAACTGGAATCTTGCAAAGTTGTAGATATATAGTTTGCGTTAATAAATCCTACAAGCTTACCACTAGCATAAAGTAAATCACCCCAACCCTGTACCTTTGCCGTTCCTAAAATAGATTGTCCAAGTTCTGCATGGTAAGTCCAAGTAATCCCGTCTGTAGAGCGAGATATAACAAGTGTGGAGTTATTTCCTTTATGGGCAGAATAGTAGTAAAGTGATCCATCATAAGCTACAGCAGCAGCATTAAAGAATGACCTTACTCGATTAAACGTAATTCCATCTGTGGAAACATAAGGCGTTCCAAGGTAATTGTTAGCAGAACATGCAAAATATAAGTTACCTACTTTTTGAAGATTGGTAAGAACAGATGAGCGAAAGCTATTTTGTGTAGAATGAAACCAATTTTTAAAATCTGTTGAATAATAAAGATTACCACTAGCCGTAGTACTGACTACATATTTGCCTCCGGCAAACAAAACATCAGATATATTTCTTGGAAAAAAGCACTGTGTCCATGTTATGCCGTCTGTGCTGCGAAAAGCTAAATCGCTTACAGAGCCAATAGGATGAGTAAGAAATTCTGTCCCTGTCCAAAATATTCTATTTAAGTTAGGGGCTGTATCTCCAGGGGTACGGACAGTCCAGGTAGTTCCGTTAGTTGAGCTATAGATAATACCATTATCAGCAACTCCTACAACAATACCTAAAGCACTAACAAACACAGCATCGTTAAAAGTGGCAGAACCAGCAGAACGAGCTGTCCAAGTAGTGCCATCAGGAGATGTGTACAAACTACCAGCAGTGCCAAAAGCAATAAAAAGGTTAATTGATCCGGCGGCGAACAAAACACGGCGAAATGCTAAAGAACCTGCTGCGCGTGATGTCCAAGTAGTGCCATCAGGAGATGTGTAACAAGCTCCAGAGTTTCCTACGGCAACAAAAAGACTGTTACCAAAAGTAACATCGTTAAATGTGCTGGACCCTGCTGCGCGTGATGTCCAAGTACCTGTATCGCTTGAACTAAATACAACACCGCTATTGCCAACTGCTACATAAGTAGAAGCACCAAATGCAAATCCATTTAACCCTGTAGTGCTTGGGGTGGTCCTTGGGAGCCAAGTTATTCCATCTGTAGATGTAAGAATACTTGATGTACTGTTGTTTCCCAAAATTATATAACTACCGTTTGCATATCTTATATGAGCACTTCCTGTCATAGAAGTACCGTTTGGAAATGGTCTTGCAGTCCAATTTATACCATCAGATGATGATAGTGTCTGTCCAAATTGATCAACAGTTACAAATTGGTTAGTCCCGTTATAAGCAATAGTCTTAATTGCACCTAAGCTGTTGCTAACGCACGGATGAGAATGTGATGGTTGGGCAGATTCCCGTGTACCACCCGCAAGAACGCTAAGGCCACTAGAAGTAGCTCCAACAGCTTTGCCATTTACATCATAAATTGAAAAAAAAGTTTGTCCCCCACCATCTCGTTTTAATGTCCAAGTTATAGCATCTGTTGATGTTATATAATGACCATTACTCGTAGCTGATCCTACATAATAAGTGCCTGCTACATAAGCTACTTCACGACAACTGCTATTAGAAATAGGAATAGTTCGTACAGTCCAAGTAAAAGCATCCGGTGATGTGTATACTCCCTGATTGCTTGATAAAACGTATTGTCCACCAGCAAAAATAACATTAAATATAGTGCCAAATCCAACACTTGTTCTGTCAGTATAAGTAATTGCATCTGGTGATGTCAGAAGTCTACTAACACTTGATGCACCGTAAGCTATATATAGTCCATTTAAATAAACTATATCTGTTTGTGTTAAGCCAACGCCTCCCTGCGTAGTCCAAGTTATTCCATCTGTAGATGTTGCCGTCGATCCACCAGTGCTGCGAACAACAACAAACTTACCACCAGCATAAATTACTTTTGAATAAACATCATTTGGAATTAAGATCGATGAAACTCTTGTAAAATTTAGTAAATCTGTTGAATAATACATACCAGTGGTGTGCGTAATTACATACATTCCTGCGCCATAAGCTACAGATGTAGGGGTAATGGTAGTTTCTCCAGAATTACGCAAAGTACGAGCTGACCAATTAAGGCCATCCGCAGATACAAGTAATGAACTTCCAGAAGTTTTCGGGCTAGTAGTTGCTACAAATAGGTTATTTACATACCAAACACCTGTAATGGTGTTAATTTCCGCATTAGTTGGCACAAAAGTAAAAGAATCCCCATTTAATGTATGTACAAATTTCGGGCTGGTTGTAGCGCCAAAAACCCACGCGCTCCCACTAGTAGCCATTAGATATTGGTTGCGTGTTCCGCTAGTTGATCCAAAAGTGACACCAACAGGAATTTGTGCGCTTGCTACCGAAACTGGAGAACCAATATCAGGAACATCGCCAAGCGCAGCAGCCAAAGTAGGATATGAGGCTTTGCTGTAGTATTTTCCGGTCTGAAGCCAGGTTCCGCTGCTAGGTGCTACTGATGACTGAACAACCTCACCAATTGTTGGCGTCGATCCACCGCCACCAGCCCAAGGCACATTGACAACCATTTGATCAGCAGAGTTTAACTGAACGCCGTAGGTGCGCGATGCTGTGGTAGTTACGGCATTTGCTGCTGTTGTCTGCACAGTAGCGTCAAAAACTTCTACGCCACCCAATGCGCTAGCCGTTGCCTTTGGTAAAACGTAATTGTTGGCGCTAGTTGCTATGCCATCTAGCTTTGTTTTGTCAGCAGCAGACATACTGCCAGCAGCACCAGTTGTTGCAGCACTGATGGATATAGCTGGAGTAGTGCCGCCAGAACTGGCAATTGGTGCAGTACCAGTGACGCTAGTTACTGTGCCAGCCCCGCCGCCGCCAATCTCAACAATGGACGCAGTGCCATTATCCTTTTTAGTGTAAACTTTGCCATCATATGTATTGATAGCAATTTCACCAAGTTCAAGATCACCCACAAGAGGAACCTTGGCCGCAACTGCACTACGCTTTAATTTTAATGTCGCCATGTGGCTTTCCCTTTTCGCTATATAGCTGGGTTATGTGTTTTAGAATGTACCGCCGTCAATAGTGCTGTTTGGATCAAGATAATCGGTTCCAGCAACTGCCGCTGCATATGAAGTTCCGTTACCCTTTAGCAATCCGGTGACAGCGGCTGTTAGTCCGATACCGCCATAAGCTACGCCAATTGCCGTTCCGTTCCAAGTTCCGGTTGCAATAGTGCCAAGCGTAGTAATCGATGACTGACCGGCATAGGTTGAAGCAATATCAACGCCAGCGCCGCTGACTGTTATCCGGCTGGCAGTCCCAGTAACGCTAAACGAATTACCTGTAAGAGTAAGGCCGTTGCCAGCTATGTATGAACCAGCGCCTGAGAATTGAGCAAATGTAATAGCTGTAGAGCCAAGCGTTCCACCAGCATCAACCGTGCAGACATGACCAGTGTCAGCGTTAATGGTTCCAGTTTCAACAAAGACAAATGCGCTAACTAATTTAGCAAAGGTGTCAGCATCTGTTGATCTTGTCCAAGCTCCAGCCGCTACAAGGTAAATACCGTTTGTGGATGTAGTTGTCTGGTTTTTAACAAGGACGCGGTCACCAGCGACAACTGAAATGCCGTCAATTGTTTGCGGAGCCGAAAGCGTAATGTTGGCAGTAGTCGCTGCAACCACAGATGCTTTAACATCTAGGCCCTGGGCTACACTATCAACATAGTTCTTAGTTGCAGCATCAGTTGATGAGCTAGGCTCTCCAAGGTTTGTTATGCGCTGAGAGTTAAAAGAATAGGAAGATGTGGGTACACCAATATCGTTCAGAATTGCAGAAGATGCTGCCGTGACCAATCCCTTGGCGTTGACGGTTAGCTTAGTAAATGTGCCTACATTGGAATTAACTGTTGCAAAGGTTAGGGCTGCACTGACGTTGGCAGAGCCATTAAAGCTGCTTAGGGTAGCAGTCGCATCACCAGTAAGGGATAAGTCCCTTGCAGTAGCAAGGGTTGTAGCAGTAGCGGCATTGCCGTTTATCGACCCAGCAATAGTGCTAGAAAAGGTCTTAATACCAGCAACGGTTTGAGCGCCTGTAAGTCCAACATAAGCGCCAGCGCCGCCAATGGCTTGGATTGTTGTCGCTGATCCGCCAGCGCCAGCAGAACCCTTACCATAGTAAAGTACATCATCTACTTCGTTATAGGCTAATTCAGCATTTTCTAAGCTAGTAGGCGCTCCAGAAGCGCCAGTTGCTCTACGTTTAATTCTCAGTGTATTAGCCATTAGAAGTTTCCTCCGTCAACAAGATTTTCGCGAGTTTGGTTTTGCCACTTACTGACCGAAGATTTGTAGCATAAAACATTACCATCAGCAATATTTAATAAATCTACATCAGACAATTGAGCTAATGTAGTCGGGCTTGCTGTTATTTGTGTAGTTGCATCTGGGAATTTAAACCCGCCAGTAGTGCTTTCTACAATTCCAGTAGCTGTTAGCTTACCAGTTTTACTGATATTAAATTTAGAACTTGCACCTATCTGGAGATCAAGCAACTTTGAACCAGCCGCACTTGTGGTGTCGGTGACGTTCAACTTAATGCCGTTGAACGAAGTACCACCATTGTTCCAAGTGTCAGCTAGGTCGTAAATAAATGCCATTGGTATCCCCTTCGCGCCACATGTTTAGCACTTTATAGCTTAGATGCCAACCGTATTACTTGTTGGGCTTGGGGTATTGATCTTTTACAGCTAGGATTTTTTGCCGCATGGATTCAGCGGCATCGCCACCTTTCCAGATAGCATCCAACTGATCCCCAATCTCAGGATAGTCTTCTTTGCGCCGTTTGGCATAATCGTCGGTAAATTTAAGGCGCATATTGAACCTCGAAAGTTTTAGTTAGGTACGGGAAGCAAGTGACGGTGACAAAGTATGTGCCAGGGAATGAAAACTCTAACTCTGCTGTGCCATCATCAACTATGACAGATTGATCCCCAAAGGATACTGCTGCGCCAACTGGAACGTTTTCAATTACAGTGCCGTTTAAAGTGGCAGGGTTGCTAGGTCGTTCCGCAAGTTCGCCGTCCAAAACATAGGGATTGACTATGCTTTCATCTACATCAATCGCCTGTTCACCTGTCTGCGTATTCAAGGCCACAGCTTCAGGATCACTGCTAGAAAAGGATCGCACAACCTCGCCACTCTGTTCATTATAGAAATAAACTTTTATCACTTCTTTATCTCCTGAACGCTCAAGGTAACTGGCGAGTAACCAGTAAGGTTTACGGCAAAGGGTCCATACTGGTTATCAAACTTAATGTTATAAAGATAATACCCAGGCGATAGCCCAGTATCAATAAAGTCTATAACCAAAGGAATTGATGTAGTAAACGTGCCGTTTCCGGCAGAGCCTACAACACTAGCTATAATTGCGCCGCTCCCACCCGACCTGTCTAAGAGCGCGTAGCAAATCATATTTGAACTTGATGGAATAGCAGTCATTCTAACAAATAGGTTTGATTCGACGCCGCCAAGTTTAGTAAAGCCGACCTGTAGAATGTTTCCAGATGTTGTAAATGCAGGAATTGTAATTGCAGTCGTAGTTGTCGCAGCCGAAAGCGAGCTAACTGCAAAGTTACCAATCTTTAAAGTACTAACCTGAAGATCACCAATCTTAGCGGTCTGGATCACGCCGTCAGCTATATTTGCAGAAAAGGCAACGATTTCGTTTGTGCTGACCTTTGCCGACGTTATTGCACCCGCCAATATTTTATCAGCAGTGATCGCGTCAGTTGCAATTTGAGTGGCAGTAATTGTGCTGGCAGCAATCTCTGAGGCTGTAATTGTGTTAGCTACAATGTTACCCGCCGCAATTGTTCCTGCCGCTATTTTTGCGCCAGTTATGGTTGCCGCTGCAATCTCATTGGCAGTAATAGTGCTGGCCGCAATATCAGAGGCAGTAATTGTGTTGGCAGCGATTTCATTAGTTGTGATGGCCCCAGCCGCTATTTTAGCTGCCGTTATGGTATTAGCTGCAATTTCATCTGCCGTTATGGCGTTTGCTACAATCTTTGCAGATGTAATTGCATCGTCAGCAATTTGAATAGTTGCAATTTGCCCAGTTACTTTTGCCGCCGCGATAGCCGCCAATTGGCTGTCAGAAAGAGTTCCTGTAACTTTTGCAGCCGCCACTGCCGCAATCTGCGCATCAGCCAAGGTTCCGCTAATATCAACCGCAGGAACAGCAGATGTCCACGCAGCACCAGTATAGCGATATAATTTATCGTCTGTTGTTAGAAAAACGACCCTGCCTTCAAAAAGATCAGTCAAAGGCAGTGTAGCTACAATTTCATAGCCGCCCTTTGCTTTGGATAGCGAAAGAAGCTTATCGATAACAATCCCTGCATAAGCCCCACTACCTGTGGCACGAATGCCAAGCGTTGCCGTATCCTCACCCGCATCAAATCCAGCCGTGACCGAATATGCCTGAGCAACATAAGCCACGGTCAAAGCCTGTGGATTGCTTAAAGTTGAAAGCGCAAAAGATGAGCTTACATCTGTATTGCCACTAAACACCTTAAAGCTGCCTGAAGCGGGAGCGTATGAAACAACAGCCCCATTTGCATAGGAGAATAGCTGTACAACTTCTTTTGTAAGGTATCCGCTTATTGCAGCAGCACCAGCAGCACCAGCAGCACCAGGAGCGCCAGCAGCGCCAGGATCACCAGTGACGCCCTGCGAAGCCAGCAATGCCCAGTTTGCCCCTGGGGGACCATTTCCAGCCGTTGATGTGTGGGCTACAATCGCAGAATAGCTTGAGCCATCGCGCTGCACAAAGTCGCCAATGATATATGCAACCGACGATCCAGACCAAGCGCCCCTGTTGACGTTTCTTGTGGCGTTGTCATCTGGCTTATTGCCATTGTCATCAACAATGCCAGAGTAATTCGCAGTCGTTCCTGCGTCATCAATACCAAGGATAAACGGACTGTTTAACGGATCATAGATCGTTGGCGCAGTCGGCGTTATGGGCGCAACATCGCTAGTGTCCCATGTGTAGATGGCAGCGTTCTCTTCGACCAGTGCCATTGGTACTTGACCGTCAAAGCGAATCTCTTGGCTTACAACTCGAAATAATTTGTTTGAGAAACCTAGTGCCTCAAGGCTAACGCGAACAACATTCCCAACCTGACATCCCAATGCCTTGGCGTTGAAAGTGGTGGACAACATTCCGCGATACTGGTTGCGCTGCAATATTTGCTTGGCAACGCGCTGCGCTCTGCGACCATCTTCAATGTATGGAAGGTCAATTGACATGACGCGCTCAATGCCATCAGGTGATGCGAAACCAACTTCTGGATAATCCACCATCTGATAAAGACTGTTGTTTGACGGATCAACATAACGGCCACGGACAATATTGTAATTCTCAGTCAGCCCACGGGTTTGTTGCCAATCAAAGCCTCCAATCATGTCGCCTTCATTGAAGGTCAGTACATAATCAGCAAGGTCATTTTTCATTGCCGTAACCGTCAACTTGCCGCCATTGTCACGGAGCGTACCGTTCATTGAAGCCAGCAAATTGTTAATGATTTCCATGCGGTCATCCGAATCGGACGCAGTTCCGCTGGTGCGATAACGCTTCTGCGTTCCACCGATTGCCAGAGTGACGTTCTCATCACAGATGTTTGCGGCTGTTATAAAGGAAGGCATATCAATGCGAGTGTACGGCACACCACAGCCAACAGATAGTTTGTTATTTATTTCCCAGCCGAGCAGCCACCAAAGCAGTTGCAGAACAGGATTGTCGCAATCGTCTGCATCAGTGTAAGCGCCCCAAGTAGCCTGATCTGTCGCACGGTGCGAACCAGAGCCACCAGTCACAGTACTGTCCTTGCGCGGATCGTAAAGAAGAGCGCCGTTACCAATGACTGTGACGCGGCTAGGTAGCCCCCCAACCAATGGACTTTCAGCTTTCTTGCTGTTGCCTGTACGCTTAATGCGAATATGCAAATAGGCACAGCCTGTTAAACGGCGACTTGATCCCCACTTACCGCCACCATTGATAGAGATATAGTTTCCAGAAGTTCCTTCAGTGCGCGTTGTGACCGTCAGGTATCCAGAATATGTTCCAGTGACACCGCCGCTGGCTGTCCAGGCTTGCTTCTCTTCAAACCATATTTCAGATATTGCAGTAACTTTATGTGCGGCTAGAGCAATAATATAATCTACATATTCTTGGTCTGTGCCACTGGATTCGTGATACCGAAGGTCTAGAGGCATTGCTGTTGTGCCAAACACAACCTTTCGTGGCGTAGATGGATCAAGGCTGACATTTAGGCGAGACATTTGGGTCTTTGGTATTTTAGGTCCAAACAAGGCCATTGATGCCGTAGAAAGCGCAATTGAAGCGCCTATGCCCACAATGGTGCTGGTTAACGCGGCGGCGGTTGCTGCCCCTGCCGCAGTTGTTGCAGTGCCAAGTATTGCAACAGAAATCTGTGGCGCAAAGTAGGCAACAGCAACAGCAGCCGCAATTATTGCAACAGTTTTTAATGCCTTACCCATGTCCAACACTCCAGCACTTGACCCATAAGGATCGGTCAATGCGCTCCAAGCCATCGTCCGAAACGAAATAAGCGAAGCCGCCCATAACCACGCCAACAGAGCCATCGACAAAGGCTAAGTCACCTCGTTGCGCATGACCTATACCAACTTCTGAAAACTTACCATCCAAGGTTGCTTCAAGCGACCCTGCGCCGATTTCCTTCAGAGCGTTCACACTGCCTTTTAGGCTATCGTATTGACCACGGAACTCAGACATAGGGTCTTGCCCTGTGATCGCATCAACAGCCCCCGCTGCAAAAAGACAACAGTCATTTAAACCATACTCAAACGGTTCATCCCGCTTGGTAGTAATGTATTCGGATAATGCATCTTCCCAAGTTAATATTCTCATCGATAATTTTCCATATTAAAGTCAAAGCCAAAACCACCACCTCCTCCATAAGGGTAGCTTCCAGCTTCAGCCATGCCGTTTGCAGCAGAAACAGCCGCCTCACCACTTAGATCGCCAGCATCAAATATGTTCTGAATAAGGTAGGTTTTATTCTGTGCGCCAGCGATACTTGTTAAATAGTTTTCTATTGTCAGCGTGACTGTTTGGCTTTCCGCACTTCCAGAAATTCCAACCTCATTCATGTAGCCAGTGTAATATGGAATTACGGAACCGACTTGTCCTTCATTTTCATTAACGCAATAAAACCAAAGCCGCGCAATTCGTCCCTGCCACTTTGATTTGTCGCCAATAATAGCCAAAAAGTCGGCATTATTTACCACAAGGCCGCTCATGGAAATAGACACTGTGTCGGAACCAGATTCGTTGTGCTTGACAGTCGAAACATTAATCAAATCGTGGCTAAAGCTATCGTAAGTGCCATCCAGTTCAGAATCGCCTGATCCAGATACTGTCTTGTCGTAAAGTCCGCTTGTGCCGCGTAGGACATCGCCCACAAAGTCAGCGTAAACCAAAACACGCCAGTTGACTACTGTGGCTTCAAGCGCAGCTTGCGTTGTTCCATCAACCATTAGAAGGACTCCCGTAAGTTCAGTGAGAGGCTATACACATAACCGTTCTCAACTGAAAGCGTTGGCTCCTCTACAAAATACATTAGGCAATATGGATTCTTGTACTCAATTGCCGCATTGTCAGAGGGCGATGTACGAATTGGTGGTTCAAAAGTAAGCGTAGCTACACCCGATCCGTTTGACGTTACATTCGCAGTCAATTGCAAAAGTTGGTTGTTAATCGTGACAAACTGACCAGCGACAAGAACTGTGGTCGATACAGGCCAGCCGTCAGTTGCTAGTGTGCGTCCAGTTTGCGATGCACCATTTACTAACGGTGTTGATGCTGATGCCGACTGCGCCGTTGGGTCAACTGGTATCTGAAAGTCATTTGCACGACCACGGGCCTTGGCTATAAACGAGCGCCATGCATTAACGTTTGTCGTGCCTACAATTGGAGGCAAAACGATTTGGCACTCCCACCAACCTCGACCAGAGGCTATTGTCTGACGCCGACCCGTCCACTCTGACACATTGGTCTGAGATGGCATAATCAGCCGCCATGACATGCCGTTTGCTTTTGGGGTTGAAGGATATGTAATTGTAGCCATTATTGCATTGCTCCACCAAGGCGTGGCCTACGAAGACCCGCAATTGTCCGCGACTCTGCCGCTGCGATAATTGCCGGAGCAGCCTCAAGGATGCCCTGCTGCACCTGAGCGCGAACAGCGGCTGGATCGTTTGAGCCACGGGCGTCTACGCTGATGTTGAAGCTGCTTCCACCTCCGCCACCGCGCATGTTACCGTTAGGAATGATTGTGCCGTTACCGCCGGGAACAAATAGTTCTGGGCCGCGTTCGCCTACCATATATGGCTTGCTACCCATTACAGAGCCGCCAAAAGCCTTAAATGGAACTCCTGGTAAGTAATTGGCAGTGCTGGAACCAAAGGCTTTTACAGGAGCCTTGCCACCCGTCAAACCGCCAAGCGCACCACTAACAATGCCAACAATCTGCTGGACAACAAACAACCTAAACAGTTCATCAATGACCGAACTAATAATGCTCTTCATGGCGTCTTTAAACGACATTGCGCCAGTTATCATTCCCTTAAACGAGTTGGAAACAGCAGTACCAATTGCCTCAAATGATTTTTTTATTTCTTCATTCTTTTCTCTGATTTTTGCATCGTCCATTGCTTTACTTAGTTTGTCAAACTCTTGTTGAGCGGCATTAACATCAGCACCAGGCTCTGATTTTAACTTTTTTAAACGATTGGACGCATCAAGCATGTCGGCCTCAGAATCACTAAGACCTAAATTCATTCCTTCATACTTCTTAATTAAAGCTTCAAATGGACCAGTTGAAGCAGCAGTAATTCGCTTATTAAACGCATCCTGTGTTTCAGCACTAGCCCTATTGTTATCTTGCAAAAACTTATGCTCTTTATTTATTTTGCGAATTTGAACAATGTAATCAGGAAGCGACTTATCAGCTATTTCCTGTGTAGATTTAGTAAAATCAAGAGCAGCTTTATCTGCCTCTTTAAATTGTTCTAAATATTTTTGCGCGGGATTTTGAGCCTCTTTGTACTTATTTGTAACGCGCTCAAGCTGAGTTTCAAATTCAGCTAAGGATATAGTACCCTTTTCAAACTGATCAACAATTAGTTGCTGTTCAGCGCGCAATTTTTCAGTCTCAGAAATAACCTTTGGCTTTGGTTGCCTTTTGTTGTCTGGTTTTAAAAGTCCTGCCGCAACAGAACCTTGATTAACTGATTGCTCCAGTTTTGGAATTAACGCTTCCAGCGCCATGCCGCTTGCGCCACTAATTAGGGCTTGTTGCAAATCTGTCTTTTTATACCTAGTCCCTCTAAGGTCTAGCTTTTCAACTCTTCTAAAAAGTTTCTCAAATTCCTTATCAGCGCCAGCTACGCCTTTTTCAGCGTTTGCCATTGTCTTGGCAACGTCAGTTGAAAACCTAACAAGGCTAGCCCTATTTTTGTCAATCTCATCCATGCCACCTGTAAGGCCAGGGAAGAAGCCGCCAGCCGAACCCAAACCCTCTGAGTAAAAACCAGTCGCAACTAATCCAAGTTTGTCTGTTATGGTGTTTAAAACACCAACCCTTTGTATTTGGTTGGTCAATGAACTTAGCGAAGCCTTTTGCTCCGCTGCTGTTGCTTTTAGATTTTCAATCTTAGCCAGAGTGTTAAGGCGCGTTTCAAGTGTATTACTTTTTATCTTGCCACTGGTCATGTCGAACATGTCGCCAAGAGCAGACTGCCCTGAACTCAAAGCAGATGAAGCAATTTCCAATTGAGCAGCAGCTTTTTCCCCATCTGATAGCTTTTCTATAAAAAAGCTAATAGCCATTGCAGCGCCAATGACAAGCGCACCCCAAGGTCCAGCAAGAAATGCACCAATTCTTCCAGCTACCCCGCCCATCATGGACATGGCGTAGCCTATTTGACCAATCTGCTGATTAAATGCTTGTAGAGGACTAGCTCCAGTTGAAACGCTAGTTGCAAAGTCATTAAGCTGCATACCAGCTTGCTGCACACCTTGGCGGTGATTACGAATTGCCTTAGAGGCTGCGTCAAGACCTTGTCCGGATTTTCTGGCTGCGCCTTCAACTCTGCCCATGCCATCAGCAAGAGGGCCATTGGCATCTTTTAGCGCATTCATTTCCTTACGAAGACTGTCAACTGCGTCAGTCAGCTTTTTAAGCTGCTCCTGCCCAGAAACTTGAGCGGCAAACAGAAACTCAATTTTTTGGTCTTGGGCCACGCTTTTGCCTTTCTTCGCTCAGGTTAAAATAAGCGACCCATTCATTATACTCTTCAATTGAGATTTGTTCAATCTCTGCAATGGTTTTGCCGAGCCGATCCGCCAAGGTAAGGAGATTATACCTAAACGGATCGTTTCTTAGTTTTTTTCCTGCTCCTCGACACTGTCCCCGCTCATAAATGCAGCAGCAACCGTCGAAATTACAGATACTTCTTCACGCATCAGAGAGGCTTTGTCTTCAAGCGTAAACAGCTTTTCACCTTGACCGTTCTCAGCCTTGAGGACGATAAGATCAATCATTGCATCAAATGATGTGTCGCTTAAAAACTTAGGGTGCTTGCGCTGAATGCGGTTTAACTCACCAGCAAGCAGAGGGCCATAATAGACCTTCTCTGGCTTGCCTTCATCGCCCCACTCTGGAACGTCTATGTGACGCTTATTCGATGTCCGCTCTGCGATACGCTTGGCAATACTCATATTAATTCCTTTTAATTATACAGCCGCGCTGGTCAAAGCCCCTGTTCCTTGAACAGTGATAGTGGACTCCACCATACCATCGAAGCTGCCTGTGATAGTCTTACCCGTTACAATGGCTTGACCTGTGTAATAAATGTCAGTGGAAGTTGCACCCTCTGGGTAGAAGCGAATAGCTACCTCAGCGCCAGGAATCAATGCGCCCTGACCCGTGGTGTCAGTTTCGTCCCAAAACACATCAACCGAACCAGACCAACCCTTCAAGGTAGTCTTAAACGTGCGATAGCTATCGGACATGGATGTATCTTCAACGGTATCGGCAGTTTCCTCAACCGAATACGAACGAATTTCAAGCACGTTGTTGGTCGAGCCAACGCGAACTGTGCCTTCTGAACCAGTATGGGTAGCCATGTTTTATCCTTACGCCAGTGTTGCTTCAGTCAAAGCACCAGTGCCTTGAAGCGTGATTGTCGATTCCACCATGCCGTCAAAGCTGCCAGTGATGGTTTTGCCTGTCACAGTTGCCGTTCCGGTGTAGTACTTTTCAGATACGCCAGCAGACGCACCTTCTGGGAATACGTTTAATGTTGCCTGAGCGCCGACCACAAGACCACCTTGGCCCAAGGTGTCAGTCTCATCCCAGAATACTTCAACGGAACCAGACCAGCCCTTCAGAGTTGTTTTAAAGCTGCGATAGCTATCACCCATGCTTGAGTCTTCGACGGTATCAGCGGTTTCTTCTAAAGAGTAGGAGCGAATCTCTGCGATGGTGTTCGCACCAACTTTGAGCGTTCCTTCACTGCCAGTATGCGTAGCCATTATTCAGACTCCTCGACTTTCTCTGCTTGAACCTTTGGCTTTGCAGCCTTCTTTACATCCCAGCCCTTAGACTGATAGTGTGCCAGATCAACCTCACAAGCAAGTATTTCATCGCCAGTTTTGTTATAAACTTTGACCATCTTCATCGCGGTGTCTCCAGATCAGAAAGCAACGTAACATATTGAACCGCGTAAGACAACCGTGCATTAGCAACTGGCTTCTCGCCTTCAACATTAATGTCAACTTCTGACTGCGAAAGAATACAACTTTTAACCAATCCTGACAACTGGAAATCAGAACCAATTGCATCTTCAATCAAAACACAGGCATTATCTATTTCGTTTACAATTGTCGAACTTGATCCTTTAATAAAAATCTCAACATAAACTTGCAATGATCCCATAGATGTTTTTGTGCCTATGGTCGCTAAAGAACTGCTTTGGCTGTTTGTATAAATTATGGCCGCTGGCAGTTTGGCATCATCTAAGGCATAGGATCGCATCTTATAGACACGCCCAGAAAAGAAATTTAAAGCGCCTATGATCGTGGCGATTTGGTCGCGTATCTGATTATTGATGTGTGACATTAGATAGACACCTGGCAGTTATTGATGGCGGTCATGTACCTAACTTCAAAGATCATCTTGCCAGTGCCAATTGCTTTTTCGCCAGTTGTGTTAACGCTAAAATCTGATTGCGTCAGAATACAGCTTTTGACAAGACCATTAAAACTGTAGTCGGCTTCAATTGCGCTGTTCAACTCTGCGCAGAAACTTTCTATGTTCTCGAATATGTTAACACTTGACCCTTTGTTTATTACATCAACCCTTAGTTCAAGGTTATGCGATAAGGTGCGGCTACCCATAGTGGCAAGGTTGGTTACATCATTTGTTGTATATACAATTAATGCCGGAAGCTGGTCATCATCAAGAGCATACTTACGAAACTTGTACAATGTTCCTGTATTAAGCACTTGGAGAGTTTGCCTCTCTTTAAGACCGATACCAAAACGATTTAATATTACAATTTGAAACCTGTCATAGATAAATTTAACCAACAGGTCGGCAGCATAGTCTCTGATCTGTTGCCGAACGTGGCTCATGTTACACCTTTTCGAGAATAAGGGTACTTACGCCAGTTCCATCAGTTAAAACAACTCGCACGTTATAAGACACAGAGCGTATAATAATTTCATCCCCGTCAGCAGCCGAAGGCACATCAGCAGTACGGCAAACAAACTGTGGAGATGGGATTGTAATGTCCATCAAGTCTGTAGCACCACGGCTGGCCTGTGGAGCATCAAAGATACCGTTCACAGAAACAGCACTGCCACCTACTGGTGTGTAAGTGGCAGTATCTGCAAAATCGTCGAGTTCAAAGAAATCGAGAATATCAGCGGCAGATTCAACGGCCATTCTTAGGACTGCGCTTGATTACAGGATCACGATGCTCGACCTTTGGTGCTTCAGCTACGCGCACAGCCTCAAAGATTTCAATCTTCTTGTCAGCGATAAGCACTAGAGCCTCGCCATGCGGAAGGGTAGCAACGTCACCCTCATTAAGAGGGCCTTGCGATGTTACTACGCCACGAATGCATTTGTATTGCATGTTATTCTCCAAAGAAGTTGGGGACCGAGATGACTTCCAAATCCCAGTCCCCAACATTACTTATACGCCGTCGTTGTTGTATGCGAACGACACTGCGTGACGAACTGCAACGTCAACAGTTTGAAGCGCAACAACACGAACAGTTCCGCTTGTCGATGCGGTGTATGGATCAACCGTTAGGTCGAGGCCACCCCACATGCCGATCAAGCAGTCAGCAAAGTTACCAAAGTAAACGTTACCAGCAGTTGCCTGTTGGGTACGGATTACGTTGTAACCGTTAGCTTGACCGCCTTCAAGGACGAACATGCCCGAACCAGTGTCCTTGGTCTTCGTCTTCAAACCGCCATAAGTGGCTGCGTCTGTGATGTAGGACAAGTTACCGAACAGTGCATTGTCTTCTGCAACAGCAGTTTCCATTGCAACCATTTCAGCAAAGGTTGGAACAGCAGCAGCAAAGTTGGTTGGCTTGTTAACACCGGAAGTGTTCAAGATACCAGTTGGCTGACCGGACGAGCCAGAACCTTCAAGTGCGCCCTTGTCGATTGCCAAGGCCAGGGCCTGTGTCAAATCGTCGCGGACCAACTGCTCAATGGCAGGAGTCGATTGAAGGATCAACTGACGGGTCATGTCGGTGAATGCGCCAATGTTCTTTGGAGCCATCGACACTGTGCCAAAAGTTGCTTCAGATTCACTGGAAGCGCCACCTTCTGTGCTGATCCAGCCCGACGAAGCAGCGGCAGTCTTTTTAGGGATTGCTACGTTGCCTTGCAGACCTGGGAGCATACGCGCACCAGCTTGCATTACCGACGATGCGTTACGAAGAACGTCAATAAACTCGTTAGCAAGCAGATTTGTTGCAACAAGTTCGTTGTCATCGCTGGTATTCAAGTCACGCTTCCAAACGCCGAGAATGTCGGTTGGGAGCATAACGCCCTGTGAGCCACGGCCATAACGCTGTGCAGCAGCTTCCGAGACTTCAAACTCGAATGCAGCGGCTTCGCGAAGGCGACGATCACTTGGGTTTGCGAGAGCAGCAATTGCACGAACAACCGAGAACTGACGAATTTCTTTTTTCGTCAGGCCAATGTTTTCATTTACAAGTGGCGTGTCCGAACCAATTGCTTCAAGCAGTTCACCACGGAACTGTTCAATGCTCTTGCCCGAACGGAGGGCGGCGTCGCCAAGATCACGCTTGTTGTGACGGGCGGCGAGTTCGATGATTGCAGATGCGTTCTTGGCAGCAGCTTCAGCAGCTTCAGCCCGAACCGCATCCATATTTACTTCGTCAGTCATTTTGACTTCCTTTTTGATAGATGGTTCAACTTTAGGTTGGGGTTCGAGAGCAGCCGCGCTACGACCCACGCCAACTGACGGGTCAGCAGGAATAGAAACGACAGATACCTCAAGGGGCGACCAAGAGCGAACAAGGTACTCGTCCTTATTCGTCGTGGATCGCTCCATTTTGTTGACGCGATAGCCCACCGAAACATTCGACCGGATACCATCGACAACGTCCTGAAAAACTTCCTGAGCAAGTGCCGAGCGCCCGAACCTGACTTTGGCTCGAAGAACACGGTCCTCAGAAAGTTCTACGGATTCAATAACGCCAATCTGCTTTTCTGGATCATGGTCCAGAAGCAGTGGCGCACGGCCCGAAGCGACAAAGCCCATATCAATGGCTTGGCTTTCGTGGACCAGTATTTCACGACCAAACGAACGGTCAACCGCAAGTTCAGAAGACACGGCAATCTCAACAGTGCGCTTCTCTTCTGAGATCGCCTTTGGTTGCATATGCATAGCGCGGTGAAGCACTTCTACAGGGGCAGAACGGTCTTCTTCAACTTCTGGCTTTGCAATCTTGGTCAATGTTGAAAACCTATGACCAACTAAAGTATCTGTTTTTTCTCCATTACGGTAAATGCAGATAAGTGCCGCTGGGTCTTCTTCAGTTGCGTTGATTGTAAAATCGCTGTCTGGGATTTCAAGGGTTCCGTCACGAACAATGCGTTCAATTTCCCCACGGGCCATGCCGCCGGAACTGTCCCACTGAACATAATCACCTACGCTCAATGCGTCGGGTGCTGCGCGTTCTTCAACTTCTGACATAAATTGCTCCAAAAAGCGTTTCGGTGAAACAATAACACCAAATTACGCAATAATCAAACAGTCGGTTCTTCTTCGTCTACACCTTTAGTAGCCTCGTTAGCTCCAAACGGGAAGAATGACAGTTTAAGGCCAAAGGCATCCGCCATTTCTTTGTCACGCTGCCACTGGCTAAATGTTTCTTCAACATCACGGCCATATTGACCAGCAACATCTTGCATCGACATAACACCATTGTGCATGGCAGTGACTGCTGCGTTGATTTCCTTCTGAGGATCGACCCACTGCCAACCACGGGCGCGGAAACTTGAAGCAGAAGAGAACTTGTCAAAGCGTGATGCCGGAATTGGTATCAAACCAAACTCCATAACGTGTAGCAGCCAAGTGTTGTAAGCAGGGATGACAAAATGCTCCATTAGGAACTGCTGCATCATCTTGTAAGAGTCGCGCTCTTCCAATGCGCCTTGGCGGATTGAACTGTAGGATGTTCCCTCCAGATCGTTTGACAAAGCAGCGTAGGAAACACCAAGGCCGGATGCGATGCCACGAATGATGCCCTTCTGAAAATCAGAAAAGGCAGTTGCTGGGTGCGACGGGTCGAACGGCTTAAAGTCAACGCCGTTTGGCAACTGGTGGAATGTGCCAGGTTCAGCATCGATGATCGGGACAGTGTTGTCGTAATCGTCGGCTGGTGCATCTTCGCCAGTGTCTGAGGTAAAGAAGCCCATCTTGGACGCAGCCATACGCGAGGCTACCAACTCAGCCTCACGGTGAGCGTTCAGCATCTTCAACTGGCTTATGGCTGGTGACATCCAAGGTTCACCCCGTGTCTGACCAGCGCGAAGCGGATCGTAAACGTGGATAATATTCTTAGCGTCAATCCGATCTGAAACATTCATAGATATTGCAGAAAATTCAGAGTCGCCAGGGTGACGCTTCTTTACCCAGTAAGCAACAGGGCGCTGCATCTCATCGACCTCAATGCCCATACGGATTTCGCGTCCGTTACGCAGCTTTTCGTTCTTCTGCTCATCAATCTGGTCAGATTCGATAGGGTGAAATGCAATGCCGTGGATAAACGAACGGTTGCGGACAATCTGCAAGAATGCTTCGCCGTCACGGGCGGTGGCTTCCATCACATACTTCTGCAAGTCGATCCAGCTTAGGCGACCATCTGCCGTGCAGTTGCCCTTCAATGCAAACTGATAAAAGCTGTCCTCAATAATCTGGTTGCCAATAGCATCCAGTGATCCGTTGGTATTCCGCGCCTTAACTTGCAGGGTCATGCCCTTTTCGCCAACCACGTTGGTCTTCAGCAAGTTTAAGAAACGCTTAACATAAACATCATTCCGCGCCAATTCGCGTGAGCGGTTACGCATAAGAACAAGATCAGGACGCAGTTCACTGTCTGGGCTACGGCTGGACGCCATAAAGTCGGCAAAGAGCCGACCCGTGTTCGCAGCGTGATAATTGCGCTTTGCAACTTTGTTCTTTTTCTGGGGTAGGCCCAGTGCTTCACGCCACAAGCTCATATGAAACGCACCTTCATTGTGGTCTTAGTCGGCTTCCCAAGAGAAATGGCGTTATCGCGCCGCTCCTTTAAAACTTCCTTGCGATAATAATCGCGCCACTGCAATAGGTCCACAATGGACATCTTGGCAATGGAGCGTCCCTGAATAGAGTAAGATGATACATCCTTGTCGGCACGGCCCTGTAGCAAAGACTCAATCTTATCCAGCATGATTTCAGCGTGGCTGCGTGGATCAGAGCCATTGTTGTCAAGGTCTTGGATAATCTCAAACTCGCCGCGCTCAACAACAATTCTGTTGCCGCTAGAGGTTTGCGTGACTTCAAGTTGCCAATGGTAAAAGCCCGAAACAAATGCAGCAGATGTTGCGCTGCTGACCGTAAACAAATAATAGCTACTTGTTTCAGTAGCAGCTATTTGTATTTCATTTGCACCGCCAGCAGTAATCCGCGCAACATAATTAGCAGAATAAAGTGCAGGAGCATATGTCTCTGCAAGGGATGACTTCTTCCACTGAATAAAATCGCCTACAACGATCTTTAGTGGTTCGCCTTCTGGTGCTTCGTTTTCGTTAAAAAGATTAGCCATGATCCCTCAGCGCCAGTTGTTTGCAAAGCCACCCCTACGGACAGCTTTTTTACCACCCGCTAAAGGATGGGGTTTATCAGCTTCTTCCGCATTTGGCAATTTATGCTTTTCCATGTTAGCATAAAACTTACGGGCCACGCTATCCATATTTACATTTAGGATCGTAAGTGCCGCAATTGCGTATACTCTAACATCTAATGCTTCGTTTCTTGTTCGTGTTTTTACCCAAACTCTTGACGGAAAACCTTTGTGGTATCGGATCATCTGTTTTTCAGCAGTCAACTGCTTAAAGTATTCATCATCTCTTTTTGCAGGAAAGTGGCAATAGCCTGGGCCAGCCTCATCCATCTTTAGGCGGGAGTAATGCACTTCTTTCGCAGTATCGACACCAATCGGATACAGCGGAACCCTACCAATGTTGTTTTTAGATGGCCGTCCGACAATCGGCTTGCCCTCGCCACCAATACCCTTGATCGCAAACACCCTGTGTCCAGCCCTAGTCTTGGCGTAATTGTAAACTGCCCGTGTATGGTGTCCGCCAGTATCTATGCACGTTGCGCGAACAAGCATTGGCTCACCGGACGGATGCTCATACGTTGCCAGCAAGACCTCATCGACCTTATGCCAAAGCTGCGTGGTGGATGGATCGCCATAGATCACATGATATTCAACTTGCCAGCTTTCTTCGCCAGCGCCCCAGCCCACAATCTCAATTTCGACGCGGTCATCCTGAACGTCGGCCCCAGCCGTAAGAAGAACCACTTCATCAGGGATGCCTTCGTAATCTTCTTTGCGCTGGGCTACAGAATAATCGTCAACGCCCTCGCCAGCATCTTCCCATGTCTCACCAAGAAAAGTGTTAACAAAGGTTTTAAGGCGCATGGGGTTCTTCCGAGCCGACAGAAACTCTTCAATGGCGTCTGACAGAACAGACCAAGGCGAGTACAATCCGTTTAAATGAAACCCAGCCACCCCATTATACGGCGCAAAGGCAACCCATTCACCATTACGAACTGCCCTGTGCCGCTCAGTATCTGACCAGATCGACCCACACTCACAACAATGATACGCGCCAGTGCTAGCGTTATCGTCAGTCCAAGTCACGTTTGACCAAGCCAAAGCCTGTTTATGGCCGCAATCATGGCACGGGACCATAAACTTGCGTTGATCGCTTTCACTATATGCCGACTCAATCCGGCTCCCGCCCTTATTAGTAGGAGTCGATACTAGAATGATCTTCCTGTTCCAGAAGGTGGCTGCTCTTCGTTTGGCAAGAGATATAGGGTCACCTTCCTCCCCAGCAGAAGGAGGATATCGATCAACTTCATCGCAAAGAACAATACGAATCGGACGAGAAGCAAGGGAACTAGGAGAATTAGCGCCAACAAGAGATAGAGCGCCACCAGGGAATACCTTGTGTAAAGTAGTATTGTTTGCATCTTTTGCCTTACTGTCTTTAACCTTGTCCCGAAGGCAAGGGGTTGAGCGTAATAGACCCGCCGTCACACGGTCCTTACTAAAACTTTGCGCCATGTCTACTGTTGGCTGCATCATTAGGATTGGCGATGGATCGTGCGACATGTGATAGCCAATTGTGTTAAGCAGCATCTCAGACTTGCCAAGCTGCGAACCGCACATGACCACAACCTCTTTTACCAAGGGGTCAGAGCAAGCATCCATGATCCCGCGCTGGTATTCAGCCCTAGCCGTCACCCATCGACCTGGCTCAGAACTGCTTTGCGAGTCTAGCCGCCGTTCATGGTCAGCCCACTGCGCCACGCTCATTTGCGGAGGTGGCGTCATTTGCTTCATGGCCCTCGCCATTAACTCTAAAGCAGCTTCTCGCGTAGCTTGTTCGATCATACTATTATTGTCCGACCCTTTTTAGGGCGACCAACCCTGCGCTTGGGCTGCTCAACCACTGCCGTTTCTGCTGGGTCTTCTTCATTTGCCGATCCGGTACGGACAGGATCAATGCTTGGCTGGTAGTTGGACAATTCGGTCAGAGCCTCGCGGATCGCATTCTCTAAATAATCCTTTACCACGCCAACATCTGCTTCTGTAGCTATAATTGGTGCGACTTTAGTAGGTAGCGCCAGAAACTTAGCCTTACAGGCGTGAAGGACGCTCTCCCAAGCCGCCACTACATCGTTGGTCATACAAAGAGTGCCGCGTATCTTGGCTAACTCCAGTTCAGCAATTTCTGCCTCAGCATTAATCTTGCGCGTCCTGGCTTCGTCATATGATGAGCCAATTAATATGCCGCCAGTGGTAGGTTTACGGGGTTGTACTGTCACAATAGTTCCTAAATTTTCATAAAATATTATATTGTTGCGCACATTGTACAGCAAGGCCGTAGGCTGTCTAGCCAGAATATGCGCAACAATATTTCAACAATGGGTCCGAAAATTGCTGTCTCTGCAAATCATTTGGGTCCTCTCTC
>Ga0181359_1000056_pt1 | contig 22383 bp, 21 predicted proteins | sample Fa13VDMM15SD_FD_141229 | JGI IMG/M metagenome (GOLD analysis project Ga0181359, IMG submission 141229) | Freshwater viral communities from Lake Michigan, USA - Fa13.VD.MM15.S.D | ecosystem: Environmental > Aquatic > Freshwater > Lake | place: USA: Michigan | collected 2013-09-24 | reverse complement strand
GATCAACATATTGGCCGTAAGCTCCACCTTCAGCAAGAACAAGCGCTCCATCATCATCCTGTTTCGGAGCAAATGATAGAAGCGCTTTTTCATCTTGCTTTCTTTTAATTTCAAAACCAAATAACTCGGCCATGGGTTCTCCAATTTAAATAACAAAAAAAGTAAAGGGTAATGACTACCCTTTACTTATTAATCACCGCCGGCGCGACCCGTTTGACCAACACGGCCAACTGACCAATAGTCATATTGGAACGTTACCTGAAACAGTTCGATTTGATCGGTTGTCGACCAATCAAGTTCGATTGGGCTGATATTGCTTGGGAAGATTCCGTTAAAATCATAAGTGCGGATCTTCGTGCCATCTTTACCGAATTGAGTGACTGTGGCCTGTGACTTATATCCAGGACCAATTTCTCTGACGTTACGTTGTAGACGATTGATTCTATTTGACCATTCTTCCATGGCATTACGAATCAAGAAGTCTTCATCGTTAATAATCGTAACTGTCCATTCGGCGAATGTTCTATCACCAGCTAACTTCATTTGACGACCGAAGTAAAACACCGGAATGACTCCAAGATCAGAGCCAGGCAGTTGAGCTGCCTGACACATAAATCTTGTTTTTGCATCCCCTGAACTGTTCGCAGGATTAAAAATATCCACTTGGAACAGGTTTTGTCTTGCACCGCCAAAAGCTAGTTGGCTTCTCATTTCAGTGATATTAAAAGCCATTTACTTTCCTCCTAGGTTTATTTTATTTATTAGAACTGGCCAGCGATTTCAGTGAATTCGACACCAGATCTGACAGCGACGAAGTTTAGCTGGATGAAGTTGATAGACTTAGCAGGCTTGATGTAGATGTCTCCAACAAAGCGGTTGCTGTCGATTACTTCAGCAGTGTTATTCGTCTCGTCGCAAACCACACGGAAGTCAAAGATTCCGCGGCGACCTTGTACGTCGCGAAGATATGGTTCAACTAAATTGACAAACTGTGATCTTGTGAATTCGTCATTGAATTCGAACAGAGTAGAGTTTGAAGCTGTGGCAATGGCCTTCTCAAGAACGATGAACAAGCGACGTACGTTAATACGATCGAATGCGCTAGTACGACCAAGCAGAGTCTTATCTCCGAAAAGTATTGTACCTTGACCCGGGAAAGTGACAATTGGATTGACATCGTTCTTATACAGAAGATCTCTTTCAGTTTTTCCAGGGCTAAATGCTAGCTTGACAAGATTTTTGATTTGACCGCGAGTAAATCCAGCAGGAGAGAACCAAGGATCTTTAAGGTTATCACTGCGAGCTGTGAGACCAGCAATATCGCCGTTCAAAGGAATGTAACGATATACGTCCGCATACTTGTCATACTGATATTTGTAACCAGAATCGAGGAATGCATATGAAGTATTGTGCAAAAGATTTCTAAAGTCTACAACGTTCTGTGCTTGTTGGTTTTCGACGTTAATACCTACAACGTCAGAGTATGCAGGAGAAACGAACACTACACAATCCTTGCGAACTTCTGCAATATTATCGATCAGATAGTTAGCTAGCTGAACATCTTGAGTTCCGATTGCCTTTCCTTGAAGAATCAAAGAAACATCGACTGTGCTTGCGTCTGCAAAGAGATCATAGGCAGAACCAAGAGCTGCCATCGAAACTGTACTTTCTGTCGCACCATCTGCACCTCGAACGAATGACTTCGTATAAGTTGTCGTGTTGGTCGAGTTAGCAATGTTTGACAGCGTATTCGAAGAAGCGCCGGCGCGATCGTTTGTAGCCCAAACCCAACGTGAGAAGTCGTTGATTGCAGTCTTATAGTAGTTCGTTGTACCGTCATCTTTCTTGGCATCTGTTGCGCGTGAAAGATTTTGGTAGATTTCAAGAACTTGACCAGGTGTTCCGCTGATCAGACCGTCTTCGTCAACTACAACTACTGAAACTTCGTCAGTAATAGTACGACCTGCGTTTGTCATTGATGAAGATATACCTGGTGCAGACTCGACAACATTGAAGTATTCCCACTGGCGTTTCAGTGAAGTGCTACTAACGTTTGATGATTTGTTCCAAGTTGAATCGAAAACGATGTTAAAGAAGATGTTTGTACCATCATCGGTTTGTGCACCTTCTGAAACGACTCTCATATTCTGCTTGCCAACCGTTGTATTACCAACTTCGATATAATCGCCGACAGAAATCTTATCTTTTACTGCTGTGACCGCCAGACGAGCTTCTGCAAGAGTAAGGCCAAGATCAGTCGCTGATTGTTTTGTGAAGAATACGACCGAGTTGGCTGCGCCATTCGAAATAGCAACTGCAGATCCTCCAGAAGAAAGCGACAGAGAAAACCCAGTAGTATTAGCTGCGATAATAAAGTACGATGTACCTTCTGATAGACCTTGAATGCTATTCGCAGTCGAAGAAGCTCCCTTTGCATACCATACTGCGTCATTATTCGTAAAGAGTGTATTTGCAGTTGCCAAAGAGATAAAGTTAGCTGATACGCCATTCGATCCAACTGTTCGTGCTGTCGCAGCATTTGCTACGCGATCTGCGAAATCGTCTCCCGACCATACAAACACGACGTTAGCAGTGTTGCTACCTACGGCGATCGACATCGTAGCACTTGTAAGATCTGCAAGAGCATATGTATTTGCAGTTGTTGAGCCGTAAGTGGTATTAGTTTCAAATACTACCGTTTCAGAAAACTGCGTTGCGCTATCACACATCGAAACTTTGAGAGAATTGCCGAGCGCTCCAGGATAACGAGCTACAAACTCTGTTCCAGCGAAAGTTGCATTTGCTGCACCTTTATTTTCGAATTCTTCAGAGTTTCTTACTACGACGTTCGATGCCACGACTGTCGCTGTGTTACCAGCATAAGCAGATAAAACGCGACTATTAGCAAAGAATGAAAGGAGTGTAGAAGAACTTGTAGTAGCTGCTCTCGAAAGAGCGATAGCGGTGTTGTTTGCAACCGTAACGAAGGTATCATCGGGAATGCCATCGCCTTGTACAAGATCACCAACTGTAAGACCGAGCGCTGCACCGTTCGAAGCAAGCGAAGTGTCTGAGTCGAGAGTAAAAGTTAAAGTATTTGCAAACCCCGTCGTCGCAGCGGCACGCGAAACATACAGAGCATTTCCATAAGAAAGGAAGTTAGCTGCTGTATAAAACGTTTCGTAGTTATCCGATGTAGGTTTACCGAAGCGATTTGCGAGTGTATTTTCTGAATCTACAAGAACGAACTTTCCGACTGGTCCCCAACGAAATACTCCACCAAAACCGCCGACCGTAGTCGCAAGTGCTGGAACAGTTGTTGTAAGATCAATTTCGGAAACATTGATTCCTGGGCTGACTTGAAACGCCATTGTTATCTCCCTTTAAAGGTTAGTCATGTAAGTTGCATTTACTTTATTTATAACTTCAATAAATTAGGGTATTTGAGGCAATTGTATATTTAATTTCATATCAAAAATTTCCTTCAAAAAACCCACGCTTTTGCGCCACCCAAAAATCATTTTTCGGTCCACCATCAAACAATGACTCATTGACTTCTTCGTCATGGGCGTCATCGCCTGTACTCATTAATCCAAACGGTAGCATTTGTTGTTCGAGCATCTTTTCATTCTGCTCGTAAATTTGCATACGAATATCGATATTTGTAATCTCTTTGAGATACGGTTGCGTAGTTAACCAGGCAAAGAGAACACAACACATGGCCATGTCATCATTGCCATCTTCAGCTTCGTAAGACTGATTTCCTTTCAAGGTGTTCTTGAGTGAGAAACGACTTAACTCATAGATGGTATCATAATCATAGATTAAGAACTTGTCAGCCTCGACGAGAGTCTTGAGTGTGGCACATCCAACTCTTTTTACCTGCTTCGTAGTCTTGACGCCATAGTGAGTCGTCGTAGCAAAACCGCCTGACAGACTTTGTCCCGTTCTGCCGTTATTGGCAGTCACCAAAACTCCGTCATATTCAAGATCGTAGTGCAGAATATCTGCGACTTGTTGTCCAATATCATTTGTTTCGACGAGAACAAGAGCATCATTGTATTTGACTGCAGCACCATAAATAATATTTGGATATATCAATGGTGATATTAAATTGTTTCGAAATGCGGCGACTTGGCGATATGGCATCGTTGATACATTGACGACAATGAAAGCAGAATAATCAGCTCCGGCTCCTCGAGCAGTATCAACTACGATAGCATAGATTGTATCTTTCTCTGGTTCTTCATAGATCTTGAGGCCACCATCTGCCTGAGCAATCGGTTGTTTATAGACCATATTACGAAGTTTGGTAGGATGAATCAGAGTATTCGAAGAACCAAGGAATTCGCACTCATATTCCTGTCTAAACTGATCTTCAGACGTATTGCTAATCGTCTGTTCTCTCCAGGCTTGATCGCGGCCGGGAATCTGTGACCAGTGAACGTCGACTCGAGCATAAGCATTACGACCTTCTTCAGACTCTGTCCAAATACGATAGAACATGTTCATACCGTTCGGTGTCGAAGTAATCAAAACTTTCGAACTTTGACCAGATGAAATGGTAGGATAGACCGAAGCAAAGAACTCGTCTTGAATGTTGGTCGGAACGAAGGCAAACTCGTCGAGATATACCATGTTCTGAGAAGTACCACGAATGGCAGAAGATGAGGTTGCCGAGGCAAGGATTTCGGATCCATTCTCGAGCTTAATATTACCTTTGTTCCATTCTGTGACACCCATCTGAAGCCACTTCGGAAGATGTTCGAACATCAACTGAATACGACCAAGTATTTCTCTCGCCTGTCTGTCTTTGTTGGCAAGGATAGCAATCGAGTATTCTTCGTTGAATACAATCTTCCAAAGTAAGTAAGCGGCAACCGTAGTCGTTTTACCGACCTGACGAGGCATCTTACAGATAACGAATCGATTCTCTTCGAATGCAAGGATCATTTCTTTCTGAAATTCCCAGAGCGGGAACATGATCAGACCCTTGTCGATGTTGACAATCTTACAGTAAGTTAAGATGAAGTAGATCGGATCCTCAGAGCACTTGATATACTCGGCAACCTGCTCTGGAGTATACTCGACTTTTGTGTCGGCTCTCTTTAATCGGGGATTACCTAAGTAATTTTCACTCGCCATCTTTATGCCGCTTTAGATATTTTTGCAATTCGGCAGTTGAACCGACGAACAAATTATTTGTGACTTGTTGAGCGGTAGCAGTTGGATCATCTTCCATTAGTTTTTTCTTTTTGACTTGTAAATCGAGAAGATCTTTACTCGCTCCAACCATGGTGTTCATCATTCCAGCAAGTACTTCATATGCTCTTGGATGTTGGCTTTGTTTCGCCACATCCATCAGATCGAAGAGAGCTTCTTGCCCTTTATTAATGACTTCCATCATATTCTCGCGAGCAAATTCAAAGTCTGCGTTTGCTTGTGTAGTAATCTTCTTTTCGATTACAGCCGGAAGAGTTTCACCTGCGGCGATGTTTAAAAATTTATCAAGTTCATTGCTCATTAGATATTCTCAGTAATTGTATTGATAAAGCCATAGTCATCTGTACTTATAATTTCATCATAAGCAATACTTGCAGCCGCATTACTCGTAGCAACTCCATTCGCCGTAAGTCCAGGGCGAGAAGCGACTACGATCGTATTTGATGTATTGGTTGTATTACCTGTTGCAACATCTTCAGGAAGTCTAAAGGTTGTTTCTGCGAGTTTAATTAATTTTGATTTCTTTGTAGGTCCGTATAAGTAACCCTTCAGCGTAAAGCTAAGAGTCCATATTAAAACTCTTCTTTGCTCAAAGCTACCTTCATATTCATCTCGAGAAGTAATGCTATTCAAAATGATAGGAATGTCTCGTGGTCCATCTACGTCTGGTACAACGTTTACACTTACAGTAAAATCTGGTGTAAAATATGGTACAATCTGTTCTACAATTCTTGTGCCATCTTCTGCATTTTTGACTAAGATATTCATCTCGAATTGCATATCATAAGGAACTGGTTGGTACTGATACTTAACTTCGTCATCTGTGCCAGCGGTAGCAGATTGCTTGGTCAGTTTATTCAGCGTATTTAACTTACGAGTAGAATCATATTCTAATGTTGTCATCTCGAAAGAAATACGAGGAAGAACAATACCAACTTGATTTAACATTTCTGGATTCTGATCAAGCCTCGCAAGAACTTTTTCTTTTGGTCCGTATGTGAGAGGAACTTTTAAAGTCTGAAGTACTTCGTTAGTTGCGCTCAAACGATTGATGTAGATATCGTTAAAGACGGTGCCAAATACGATAATGTATTTTCTTAGACTGTCATGATTCCATGTTCTTCCAAACATTATACTTGTCCTTCGCTAAACGGATCAACTTGCGTCCAGTCAAGGATATTATCGCCTTCTGTTTCGAATTCTGTATTATCTTCGAAAGAATCTCCGGCTTGTGTAACAAAATTATAACTACCTTGTATGATAGCATCTCCTTCTTGTGTAACCAAAAGAAATCCATCGGTAGTCGTGATTCCATATACATCGTAGCATCTCCTTCTTGTGTAACCAAAAGAAATCCATCGGTAGTCGTGATTCCATATACATCGAGAGCCAAGCTAAGATCTCTTTCGATATCATCGATAGCCTTGATTCCAGTATTCAATTGCTCACCGCTATATTCAAACATCTCACAAACAAGATCATACATCTGAATGGCACCCATCTGATAAAAAACAGGAGTTTTATTGACATATTTCACATACATTAAACGATCTGCCATTGGAAGATAAATCAAATCTCCTTCTTGGGGCCGATCAATCATCTCAAGATTGCCGATTTCATCCGCAAAGTTGCGAACTGATACTGTAAATGTGACTTGATCTCTGATTTCAAGACCAAACTTTGACAAGAACTGGCCGTCACCTTCGTAACTTTCATAACTACGAATATACATGTCAATTAAATAATTACTGTTATATGCTGACATAGCATCTTCGCCGAATATTTCATCTTTTTCTATAATTGTACGTGGGCAATAGAAGACATCGTGACCATATATCTTAATCGACTCAAGAACCAAATCTTCAATTAAGATTTGCTCTTGACTATTTGTAAAGTTGTTGAAATAGAAATTGGTTGTCACAGAGTTAACCTATCATATCAAGAACCGGAAGGGAATAAGATGAAATCATTTCTTGTTCCATCTTAGTTCTTGCATCTACCGCGTCATTATATATTTTCTCTCCATTAAACTGTACTCCACCTGGTAAAGTCATGCCAGTAAACTTCGTAAGATTCGAACCCCATTGTTCTTTAATGAGAGTCGTGGCATAGTTTTGAAGCCAACGATCGTTATATGCATCCGTATAAGTTTCTGGATCAACGACTTCGTAAGCTTCTACAAGTAAGAATGAGCCGACGGCAACTGTGTTCCAGTCCATATCGATATGTAGACGATCTTTATGTCGTGAATATCGAATCGGTTGTTTGCCGACTAAAAGCTCTGTCATAAGTGCAAGATGTTCCATGACCATATAGTAAGGAACGAGAGATACATTTGTCAAGGTATAAATATCATTCAAAGCTATCTGATAACGAATATTAAAAAGATCGTCAGAGCTTATCGAAGGATCTCCCATCGAGAAGATGCTGACTGCTCCGATGATATTTTCTGGAAGAGTAATATACTTGTTTGTGACATCAGTATCTGTGATCGCATGCTTATAGTATATTTTTTCTGAACCATCAAAGTGATAGTCATACCAGTAACGAATCGCTTCGTCGATACGATCATCGACCTGATCATCGTCGACGTTAATCTCAATGACTGGTTTGCCGAGCTTTCGAAGGCAATACTCTTTAAATGTTGCTTTTGTAGTAGGAGTTGCCATCGTATTCCTCGTTTATTTCTATTTATAATATGCTTATTGTATCACTTTTTGGTGTACAACAACAGAGAAATGTGTTAGAATGACTTTATGTCTTTTATAAGAATATTCTTTTCTAACTTAGTATTTATAACAACATAAATACGGCAATGAAAGCAGTGAAAAGGTAGATATACAATGAATCTTGACTTAATGATTATCGATAACTTCTATATTAATCCTGATGCTGTGAGAGCCTTTGCTTTGACTCAAGACTTTGGTGTCATTGGCAACTATCCAGGAAAACGAACACCTTCTTTCTTGACACAAGATGTTAAGGATTGCATTCAGCATTGGATGAATCCAATTGGAAAGATTACCAATTGGCACGAAGATTCAGGATATACCGGCGCTTTTCAATACGCAACAGCAATGGATAGAACGTGGATCCATTGCGATCATACGAGTATGTGGGCTGGCGTATGTTACTTGTCACCAGATGCACCGCATACTGCTGGCACAGGAATGTTTCGACACAAGGAAACTGGAGAGTACCGAGCTCCAAAAAACGAACACGAGGCATATGATTACACTAAGTGGGATAAAGTCGATATCGTAGGCAACAAATACAATCGATTGATTCTTTATAGCGGTGATCTTTTCCATGCCAGTTTAGATTATTTTGGTAAAGACTTATATGATGGTCGTCTTTTCCAGACGTTCTTCTTTGATACGGAGTATGTGCGATGAAAGTTTGTAAAGTGATATGGTCGACGAATCGACTCGAGTATTTGATTCCTACATTGAAATCTCAGCGGGCGATGTTAGATTTTGAAGGATGTGAAGTTGAAGGCATCTTTTTCGATGATATGCCAAAAGGTCGTCATGATGGCACGATGTTTCAGTTAGCCAAGAATTTTGGCTTTACTGAGATCTTCTTGCATCAACAAAATATGGGTTTGCCATACGTATGGAATAAAACCTTCGAAATCCTAAGAGAACGAAATTATGATTATGTGTATCTGTCAGAGGATGACGTCACATTCAATCATCCGATTAAACTGCTCGATATGATTCAGATTCTTGACGATCATAAGAATATTTCTCAGGTATGTTTGACACGCCAAAAATGGTATGATTTTGAAGAAGAAACGCAGGCTTATGAAACAGACGTGACACTCGGGAAATATCGAGGCGAGCTTTCAGAAGCATATTTCTGGAGTTTGTCAAGTATATTTTCTCGATCAATCGTAGATCTTCCTCATGCCGAATCAGTAGGCGAGAAGAACTTGAGCGAGTATGTTGTCGCCAAATCATTGCAACAACTTGGTATGCAGACATGTAAGTTGAAGACCGCAGAAGGCCATAACATCGTGAATCATATCGGTGAGTATAGCATCGGCAAGAGAGCAGAACCTGGAGATCCTCGCTACGAAGATTTCGCTATATACGATTCTGAAACAAAATATAGTTCGAAGTACGGAACGAAGTGGGCTTAATTCAATTCACTATATAAATGTCTGTGAGGATGTATGAAAATCTGTGTTATTGGTGATATCATTCACGATCTTTACTACTACGGCACAACTGAAAGACTAAATCCAGAAGGACCTATTCCTCTTGTCCGTAAGACTGGTTCTACAACCTCATTAGGTGGCGCAGGCCTTGTTTGGGAGAATTTAGTAAGTCTAGGTTTGGATGCTGATCTATTAGATTATGACGACAAGTTAAAATCAACAAAAATTCGTATTATCAGTGATGGCCATACCATTTGCCGGCTAGATGATGAAAATCCATTTCTGTATCAAGATACAGCTAAACAAGTATTGCAAAAAGCACAAAATCTAGACTTTAGCCAATATGAATATTGTATCCTAAGTGATTATCATAAAGGCGCACTAGACTTTGCACCTGAGATCATTAAGATGGCTAATGCTGTTGGTTGTAAAGTCATCGTAGATCCTAAAAGAAATTGCAATCATTACAAAGGCGCGTGGCTTATAAAGCCGAACGATATAGAATCTCGCAGTCTTGGATTCGAATCGTGGGACGGTAATACACTTTTAACTACACATACTACCAATGTTCTCATCATCGATGACAAATCATATTTTTCTGATGTAGAAGAAGGCGAGGTAGTTGATGTAACAGGAGCCGGCGACTGTTTCTTGTCAGCATTTGTCTACGGCCTTGTCAAAGGATACGACTATCAGAGGTGTGTAGATGTTGCAACTAAGGGTGCTACCAAGTCTGTTCAGTATGCCGGCACATATGTTTTAAAGGTTGAGGATGTAGAGTCCAAAATCATATTTACCAACGGATGTTTTGATATTTTGCACCGTGGTCATATTAAGTATTTAGAAAGATCCAAAAAATTAGGTGATAAATTAATAGTAGGTTTAAACTCTGATGCCTCGATTAAACGACTTAAAGGAGAGTCTCGACCCATAAATAACGAGGAAGATCGAAAGACTCTTCTTGAGAGTTTAAAGTATGTTGACGAAGTTATTATCTTCGATGAAGATACACCATATGAATTAATAAAAAAGATTAAACCAGACATCATTACCAAAGGCGGAGACTATACTCCAGAGACTATTGTTGGCAACGATTTAGCAGAAGTCATTGTCCTTCCTTATGTCAAGGATTATTCTACAACTAACATTGTGAGCAAATTAAATGACTAGATTGACGGGTAAAGTAGAAAAAGGATGGGGTTCTGAGGATATATGGATATCCAATGACTTGTATTGTTCGAAGTTCATGCACTTTGATGAGGGTGCGCAGTTCTCAATGCACTTTCACGCTAAAAAAACTGAAAGTTGGTATGTACTAAAAGGTGAATTTACAGTAGAAGTAATTAACACTTACGATGCGAGTAAGATAACGTTCACCATGACTGAAGGTATATCATATACCAACCTTCCATTAGAACCGCACCGTGTTATCTGTGTGAAAGCCGGCACGATTCTAGAAGTATCTACTCCAGATTCTGTGGAAGACAATTACAGAGTATTACCCGGGGATTCACAAAAATGATTATTGTAACAGGTAGTGAAGGATTCATCGGTAAGAATTTAATTTCGAGACTCGATGATGTAGTCTGTCTAGACATCAATAACAGATATAACTATTTTAGATTGAATCCTGAAGACGTCACTCGCGTATACCATATGGGAGCTATCTCAGATACTACGTGTGACAACCTAGACCTATTACACGAACATAATGTAGTCTATTCGATCGAGTTGTTTGAGTGGTGCATCGAACATCAGATTCCAGTCTCGTATGCATCATCTGCATCTATTTACGGTAACGGTTCCGGTCCCTTAAACTATTATGCCATCTCGAAACTCACCGTAGACATGTGGGTTCAAGATCATATACACGATTTTAAGAGTGTGCATGGATATAGATTTTTTAATGTATATGGCGAGAACGAGGATCACAAAGGCAATCAAGCCAGTCCGATTACACAGTTTACAAAACAAGCTCAGCAAACGGGAAATATCAAGATATTCGATTCGCTTGGCGACGGCGAGAGAGATTTTATCTGGGTAGGTGACGTATGCAAAATCATGCAGCAAGAGAACCGATCATCTGGCATCTACGACTGTGGTACATGCAAAACGGTCAAGTTCTCTCAGGTTGCTAAATTGATTGCAGAAAAGTACAATGCTTCAATTGAAGTGATTCCTTTTCCTGAACATCTTCATGGAAAGTATCAGTTCTATACTTGTGCAAACACACCATTCACTAGCGCTATTACGATTGAGCAGTATCTCAATACTATTTAATTAGGTGTTGAAATCTTCCTGGTTTATGAACCTTAATAAAAATACTTACTGTTTCGGCGACGTTATTCAACGTATTAAGTTTAATGTTTAATTCCGAGCTACCAAGCATTCCGTCATTTAATTGTTGTTGCCAGAACGATACTATGTCATAATTTACATCGACGATTTCTAAATCCATATCGTTATGAATACCGAATGTGCTTTCTCCAAAACCTCTTTCGATGATTTCATAGTTATGTTTTTGATCAAACATCTTAAACGTTTTTGCTGTTATCATTCTTACATGAGTAAAATCATCCCATGCAATGTCGCAACGATGGTGCGGTACTTCGACGTGCCACTCTGCACCATCAGAACTAACTCTGTACATTTCTTTTAAAATATTAAGAAAAACTTTAGGATCTTGACCAAGATGTTCCAATATATGGTGGGCACTAATTCTTTCGAAACTGTCGTCTTCGTATGGCCAAGGTGTTATTTCAAGATCCATAACCTGATCGGGATTGCATTTGCTTTCTGAATCAACATTCCAGTGATCGTTGAGTTTGCGATAGCCGCATCCAATATTTAATTTTGTAGATTCCACTTTCATTATTCATTCTCCATAGATCTATGATCATTGATACCTTTACGCTGGCGTTGCGTAGTAAATCCATCGTCCTTATCGAAAGCATAAAATCCATCTTGGATTATAGCTACACTATCACACATAATCATAACATCCGCAGACTCAAAGATACCTCTTTCTAAAACATTTGTAAAAAGTTTATTTGCAGTCGACGGATCGATGCAGTATGCATGCGCTCGATTTATAAAATTCCAATTCTTATTGATTGAACTGTGTGCCGGGATTGTAGGCAATGAATCAACACTCAGTTGTTCTTTTGAACCTAGATATGATATAGCATTATAATATTTGTGTATTTTATATGGCTTTACCATTACAGCATCATGTTCTAAAATAACTATCGGTGCGTCGACTTCCATACACTTCACCCATAAGGCGATATGACTTAAGCTAACAGCAATTTCGGATGCACTTTGGAAATGATCTGTTACTTTCAACCATTTTAACCAGCTTTGGTTTTTTAAAGAAACAGGAATTTTAATATTCTCTTTATCTCCATCTGTGCCATCAAAACCTTCAAAGAGTTCAGCTTTTTGACCAATACTATTGCATGTCTGAAGACATCTTTCTGCCATTTCGAGTGATTTGCGATGCATAGGTAGGTGTATGATGTATGTATTAAATACATCTCTATTATAGCTCTTATATAAAGAGTACATTCTTAAATCCAAGCATTCCAAAAAATTTCACGATTATATTGATCAAAAAGATCGAGCCCTATGTATTTGACACAGTTTACAGATGTCTTCGAAATCTCAGGTTTAATTTTGTGTAAATTTGGCAATCCAACAGCATGGTCATTATAAACTTCATGTTGTTCAATTTTCTTAAAATTGTGTTCAAACTCAGGCAATTCAAAGAAGTCATAAATTCTTTGTGTTTGGCTTTTAGGATTACCGCAGAAACGATTATAGTCGACAAACAAGAATCTATCGAGATATCCCATCGTTATTGCATCTTTAATAGAACTATGGGCAAGACCTAATGGACCATCGGGCCCGGCGTAAAACATTGCCCTGTTAGCTATACGTGAAGATGGACCCATACTGCGATCTACGTTTGTAGAAAACAATGGATTATTTACTCTTAGGCGTTCGAAGGATGTGATAATTTCTGCAGGACTGCGTACACATATCAGAATCTTAACTTGCTTTTGAAGTACCTCTTCGACGATAGGTATCAAAGAAACCCAGCCGCGATCTTTGTCGAAAATAATGGGCTTATCAATATGATTATAATAGCCCTCAAGTATAGACTTGAGAACTCCTCGCTTGGCTTCATAGTTGGGGTATTCAATGTTAGGTTCTAATCCTTCCCAGTTCAAATTGACGCTGCCTATGACTGCTGAAAGAGAGCTGACAGCCTCTGAATAAACTTCGGGGTTTTGTTTTAGAATGTTGGTAATTAAGGTTGAACCTGATCTCGGGAGACCAGCAATAAAGTTTAGGGTTTTCATAATAGTCCTTTCAAAGATTACATAGTATTGTCAATGTCTTCAACTTCTGTTGTATTTATACTAGGTTTAAAATGATTTTCGAGGTCTTGTTTTAATATTTCAAAGAGATCATCCCACTCTCCGAATTTTTTCTGTCTTAAGACTCTTGTGTTGGTGCTGTACCATGGAGAATGATCGCCACCATATGCCCAGATATGATAAGGCAGTAGGGGTACAATCACCCAGGTGGGTTTGCCCATTGCAGATGCCAAATGAGCAATGCTAGTACAAGAAGTAATAACAAGATCAAGATTTTCAATACAAGCAGCAGTGTCTTCCCATGAAATTAAAAAGTGATTTAAATCAGCAATTTCTTCTGGTAGTTCTAAAAGGTCACTATCTCTTTGCAGTGAATAAAACTGTACATGTGGATTATCTTTATAAAGATTAATTAACTTTTCAGGAGGGAAAATTCTAAACTGCTGATGTTCAAATTGTGGGTTACCACTCCAACGAATACCTACCTTAAATTTTTTCTTTGTATTGAACATATTTTTCCATACTTGTACACTCTCGTTACGCGCGAAAATATATGGATCGTTTGGTAAAGTTTCAAAGGTATGATCGAATAACCAGCTACAGCTAAACGATGGTATCCAAAAATCATGATAGGTGTGGGATACTTGATTTAAAGTAATACATTCCGAAACACCGGGTATTCTCATAAACAACGAATGAAGGGTTTCGTCGCAGCAAAGAATACATTTGCCGCCTCTTCTCCAGACTTCTGTCGCATATCGGGCATAAATTATATTATCCCCATACCCAGCTTCCATATTAATAATTACAACCTTTTGATTCAAATCGCTTTGATCCCAAATAGGTTTTGTTGTATTAATTTTAGGACTTCCATAAACACTTAAGGCTCTGCCATACTCGAGCAGCTTGAATCCTTCTACTAGTTTACCTTGATGAATTAAATGCCAGCCCCTATTAAATTTCGCTCGAGGATCGTCAGGTAGAACTTGTTGCAATTCTTCTGAGATTTTCCAGGCGTCATCAAAATAACCACGGATCATTAAATTAAGTTGTTGATCAATCAAATGCATATATATTTACCTCTTTTTATCTGACTATATTGTGATATCCGCTCGCACTTAATAGCGTGAATGATCTTGTTCCGACTTGTACGGGTGTTAAACTAGTTGAGTTATTATTTTGGCCTAATTGACCGCTCCCGCTGCCACCCCACATGTATAAACGGGCTGTTGAACTAATAGCTCCAACATGAGAAAACCCGACAGACACTGCTGTCCATGTACTTGTGCCAATTTGCACAGGGGAACTCCTAGAAAATGCACCAACTAGATTATTTCCTATCAATGTTGGGGATGATGCATTTTGTATTAAACCAATACCGAGTCGACCATCGGAAGTGCCTAACCCCCAAGTATATAACAAATTGCTACTTATACCGGCAGTATGGGACCCGCCAAGCGAAATGGCCGCCCAAGAGTTAGATCCTATTTGTACTGGAGATGATCTATTTATTGTTGTTCCATCACCAAGCTGGCCGCCGGGGTTTACTCCCCATGCAAATAAAGAACCTCCTAGGCGAATAGCAGCCGTGTGTGATCTACCGATATCAACTGCAGTCCAAGAGCTAGAGCCTATTTGTACTGGAGATGATCTACTTATTATTGTTCCATCACCAAGTTGACCATGAAAATTAAGCCCCCATGTAAACAAGGCACCGTCAGAACGAATAGCTGCCGTATGACTACCGCCAGCATCTACTGCTGTCCAAGAGCTCGAACCAAGTTGTACAGGCGATGTAGCAAAGAAATTTCCTTCCACTCCGCCAATTTGTACTGGAGATGATCTAAATGTTGTCGTTCCATAACCAAGTCGACCATAGCCGTTAGAACCCCATGTAAATAATATGTTATCTGAACGAATAGCTCCAGCATGGACACCGCCAGGTCCTGCAGCCACCGCAATCCAAGAGGTCGAGCCTATTTGGACAGGGGATGATCTGAAGGCGGAGCTGCTTCCGTCTCCAAGCTGGCCTTGACCAGTTGCTCCCCATGTAAACAAGCCACCATCCGAACGAATAGCCGCAGTAAAGTCACTTCCAGTAGCTACAGCAGTCCAAGAGCTCGAACCTATTTGTACTGGAGATGATCTGTTAATAGATGCGCCATCTCCAATCACTCCATAAGTACCTCTACCCCATGTAAACAAGCCACCATCCGAACGAATAGCTGCGGTATGGAATGTGCTAGCGTCTATCACAGTCCAAGAATTTGCGCCAACTTGTACTGGTGAGTTAGCGTCGCGTAAAACCGGAGCTCCTCCTCCGATTAATACCGGAGATGATCTGCTTGTTGTTGTTCCATCACCAAGCTGGCCACGACTATTATACCCCCATGCATATAGCAAATTGGTACTACTTGTAGCTGCAGTGCCCCGATAACCAGTAGACACCAAATTCCAAGAACTCGAGCCGACTTGGACTGGGGATGATCTGCTGATTACAGTTCCATCACCAAGACGACCGCCATAGCCGTTATAACCCCATGTAAATAAAGAACCTCCTAAGCGAATAGCAGCCGTATGTCTTTGAGCAGCGGACACAGCAGTCCAAGAACTCGAACCTATTTGTACTGGAGATGATTTAGCTACTGTCGTTCCATCACCAAGACGACCATCCGTGCCACTCCCCCATGTAAACAAGCCACCATCTAAACGAATAGCTGCAGAATGTAGACCAAGAGCGCCAGCCGCGACTGCAGTCCAGGAGCTCGAACCAATTTGGACTGGGGATGATTGATTTGTGTTAGGATATACTCCTCGACCAAGCTGGCCGAAATTGTCACTTCCCCACGCAAACAATCCACCGTCCGAACGAATAGCAAGAGTGTGAAAGTTGCCTCCAGCCACCGCAGTCCAAGAGCTAGAGCCTATTTGTACTGGAGATGATCTGCTTGTTGTTGTTCCATCTCCAAGACGACCATAATTGCCAAAACCCCATGTAAACAATCCGCCATCAGAACGAATAGCCATCGTATGAAGGGATCCGCATGCGACGCGAGTCCAGGAATCCGTGCCAATTTGTACTGGAGATGATCTGCTTGCTGTGAATCCATCACCAAGTCGACCGGAGGTGCCTTGCCCCCACGTAAATAATTTACCATCCGAACGAATAGCAGCATTATGATTCAATCCAGCTGCGACAGCGGTCCAAGAGCTCGAACCAATTTGGACAGGCGATGAAATACCAGAATATGACCGAGAACCGGTGCCGAGTTGTCCGTATTGCTGATAGCCCCATGCAAACAAAGCCCCATCAGAACGAATAGCGACAACGTGAGTAGCACCAGCAGCCACCGCAGTCCAGGAATTGGGAATAAGCGTAGTTAAGCCAATGCCAAGCTGGCCGTTAGTATTTAACCCCCATGTAAACAATCCACCATCCGAACGAATAGCTGCCGTATGACTAGCACCAGCTGTGACAGCTGTCCAAGAACTCGAACCGATTTGGACAAGGGATGATCTCGAGACCAGCGTTCCATCACCAAGTTGGCCAACATTATTTAATCCCTGTACGAACAGGCCACCGTCAGAACGAATAGCTGCCGTATGACTACCGCCTGCAGCCACCGCGGTCCAAGAGCTCGAACCTATTTGGACTGGAGATGATTTAGATATGTTGTCTGGTGTATCACCCAATTGGCCTTCATTATTTCGCCCCCATATAAATAAAGAGCCTCCTAAACGAATAGCTGTAGTATGTCGCGATCCAACAGACACAGCAGTCCAAGAACTCGAACCTATTTGAACTGGAGATGATTTATTTATTACTGTTCCATCACCAAGCTGACCGTTATTATTATACCCCCATGTGAATAATCCGCCATCAGAACGAATAGCTGCCGTATGAGCAGAACTAGCAGACACAGCTGTCCAACTAAACGCCGGACCTAAATTCATTAGACGACCAAGTTCACCTGCGGTACTTGACCCCCATGTAAACAAGGCCCCATCAGAGCGAATAGCCGCAGTATGGGCAATGCCGGCGGAAACAACAGTCCAAGAACTCGAACCTATTTGTACTGGAGATGATCGATTAGTAAATGTTCCATCGCCAAGACGACCACTACCATTGTTCCCCCATGTAAATAAGGAACCGCCTAAACGAATAGCGGCGTTATGGAATGTTCCTGCAGCCACCGCGGTCCAAGAGCTCGAACCGATTTGGACAGGAGAGGATTTGGCGACTGTTGTTCCATCACCAACTGCGCCATTGGTATTATAACCCCATGCAAACAATCCACCGTCAGAACGAATAGCTATCGTGTTATGGGCACCGGCCGAGACGGCAGTCCACGAGCTAGTTCCTATTTGTACTGGAGATGATCTACCTATTATTGTTCCATCACCAAGTGGAGCTCTACCAGCGGTCTGATATCCCCATGTAAACAAGAGTCCATCAGAACGAATAGCCGCAGTGTGCCGGTATCCGGATGATATAGATGACCAACTAAACGTGGAACCTAAACTAACAGTGTCACCGAGTTGATTAGTGGTATTTAACCCCCATGTAAATAAAGAACCTCCTAAACGAATAGCAGCAATAATACTCGGGCCAACGGACACAGCAGTCCAAGAACTAGAGCCTATTTGTACCGGAGATGATCTGCTTATTACTGTTCCATCACCAAGACGACCTCCACCATTATACCCCCATGTAAACAAGCCCCCATCAGAACGAATAGCCGCGGTATTTTGGGAGCCTGCAGACACAGCAGTCCAAGAACTCGAACCTACTTGAACAGGGGATGATCTACTTATTGTTGTTCCTTGGCCGAGTCGTCCTTGAAGATTATACCCCCACGTAAATAATCCGCCATCAGAACGAATAGCCGCAGAATGTGAGATACCTGCAGCCACCGCGGTCCAAGAGCTCGAACCGATTTGTACAGGCGATGAAATGCCGCTATACCCCGTAGTACCCTGACCAAGCCGGCCATGGCGCTGATACCCCCACGAAAATAATCCGCCATCAGAACGAATAGCAAGGGTATGATTCTGTCCAACGGATACAGCAGTCCAAGAACTCGAACCTACTTGAACAGGGGATGATCTGCTTGTTGTTGTTCCTTGGCCAAGCTGTCCACGATTATTATACCCCCACGTAAATAATCCGCCATCAGAACGAATAGCCGCAGAATGATATCTACCGGCAGAGACGAAAGTCCACGAGCTAGTTCCTATTTGTACTGGAGATGATCTGCTTGCTGTTGTTCCATCACCAAGCTGGCCACGACTATTACTCCCCCATGTGTTAATGAATGGCTGAGCCGGATCGGCGGCCGCCGCTCCGCCAGCTGCTCCTTTCATTAAAAGATTTTCTATAAGAAGCACGTTTTATCCTTTAAGATAAACCTAAATTAAAACTAACCGGCTTCTGCCGGCACCGGCCACACGACACTATTAATATCTAGTTCTTCGTTTATACTATAAAATTCTGGTAAATCACGTAACGCTTGTCGATAAACAGCCCAATTATTTTTACTATCTTCTGATAGATTACAATCTCGAAGTTGAGTCCAATCACTGTCTTTTAACTTTTCATCTCTAGTATATCTCAATTGCGTCATAAAATCTTGTTTTAAAATTTCAAATGATACTGCCGTGACTTCGATTAATTCTAAAGTTTGAACAACCCTTTCAGAACCAACGGTATTAATATAGTCTTTTACACAATAAATATTCGGGTCGAACGATTGATGTTCGTGATCAATAGGCATCCATCCGAGAGCAAGCAAATACTCGAGGTCGTTTTCAGCATTTTGAAGCCCACTAATATTTCTCCAACTAATTGGTAAATTATAATGTAACTCAACAATGTTATTATCTTCTACAAATGCCCATCTGTGCATTGACACTATCCCTATTTTATTCTGTAAAATTATATTTTACTATGCACTTGCTACCATACTTGCAATGCCACGCCAAGTTGTTCCACCATCATCTGTAATAAAAACTAATACGTCTACTCCCGTAGTAGTTAAAGTAGGTGCAGTACCGCCAGGCCATTTCACTGCAGCTGGCCATGTGATAGCGTACGCGCCGGCGTTTGTTAACTCTATTACAAACCCACACGCATTCGGTGAAGCCAGAGGATTAGAAAAAGTCCATGTCGTGATACCTGCAACTGTCGCAGAGAAATAATTACCGTTCAACAAATTAATTGTAGTGGCACCTGATACAGAACCTAAAGCACTATGCTCAAGACCATAATTAATAAAGGTCCTTGAGTCCTTAATTATTGTGTTCCCTTGTATATTAATAGTCATAAAATCCCTCTAGATTAGCTTTTTATTTATTATTTTTTAGGTGCTCAATTTCTATCTTGAGTTCTTTAATGGCCTGTACTAGAATCGGAATCAATTGATCATATGATACAGATTTTAGTCCGTTATCTTGATTTGTTGCAACAAGAGTAGGCAATACTTTTTCAATTTCTTGAGCTATAACACCGTATGATAATGAGCCAGTATCTTTCCAGGTAAATGAAACAGGATTAACCATGTCAAGTAAATTAGTAGCATCTTGTATTTTTTGTATATTTTCTTTTACCGTTTCGTCTGATAATGAATTAAAGTTTGTCGCGTTTAAAGTACCAGTAGAAGGGTTATAATACAGTTTAGTACTACTTGTTGTAAGTGTATTATTTGATGTTGCAACTGCAACGATAGGATAATATGTAGCATTAGTAGTAGTATCGTCCGTAGGTGTTGCAACAGAACCTTGAGCGCCCTGTGCACCAGTTGCACCTTGTGCACCTTGAGCACCAGTTGCACCTTGTGGACCAGCAACTACTGAAGCTGCACCTTCGGCGCCTTGTGCACCTTGAGCACCAGTTGCACCTTGTGGACCAGCAACTACTGAAGCTGCACCTTCGGCGCCTTGTGCACCTTGAGCACCAGTTGCACCTTGTGGACCTTGCGCTCCAGTAGCTCCTTGTGCACCTTGAGCGCCAGTTGTACCTTGAGCGCCTTGAGGACCTGTTGCGCCTTGTGCGCCTTGAGGACCAACCGCAGTTACCCAATACGGAGATCCAGTCGCGCCATTCGATGCTAATACTTGACCAGCAGTACCTACTCCACCATTCGCAGATAATAGTACACCAGCGATGCAAGTGTAACTTGTGTAGTATTTGCAATAAAGTTAGAACCAACCGACAGTATTGCACTATTAACGCTTGTCGTTACGTTCGCAAAGCCGGTGATTGTTGTATTACCGGCAGCAAGCGCAGAGGTAACATTGGCAAAGCCAGTAATCGTAGTGTTACCAGTAGCAAGCGTAGTAATACCACTAACTGCTTGAGCGGCACTCGTCGACTGAATCGTTGTCGTTCCGATAAACAATGAAGGCAATCGAGCAAATGCTAATGTGCCATTGTTTGCATTCGAAGCATTCGCCGCAAAGATAGTCGCATTCGAATAAGCTGCATCGGCATTCGCTGCCATTGCGGTGTTGGCTGTGCCGATCTTAGTATCGGTGTATGTGACTGCATTTGTATATGCGTTATTCGCCGCGACACTTACCGAGGTGGAGTTAATCGCAGTGCCACCAACTACGAGTTCACCGCTTGTAATTACAACGTTACCAGTTATTGATGCGCCATTCGATACGGTTAACCCGTTTTTGACGCGGAAATTATTTGGTGTCATCTGGTTCCCTATCCCACAGATTTTATTCTATTTATACCTTTACCAAGGTAGACCTGACTCTACTGGAGAAGTTTGAATAAGCATTGCAGACACTTCATCTTCGAAGCGCTTAACATCAACATCTAGCTTCGTCTTTACCCAGCTGAGAACAATTTCTTCTGTGAGTTGATCATAAGGTATAAAGGTGTCGCCAGCTTGGTATTGAAACCCCACCACGAACTTCTTCTCTGCAGTATTAATCCCATTCGAAGCTGTTAAGCTAATGTGCACATTAAATACAGCATTAATTTCTTTATCGGAGTCTAGCTGGGTTATTGCCCAATTGGTTGTGATAGACATTATCAATTCCTATTATGCGTTAGTTGATAAGAAATACTGGCGCCAGAAAGTATTCGCGCCGCCATCGGCAAACCAAATTGCAGATTGATTGTTTTGAATATTTGTTTGACCGTCCCCCGAGTGTGCATAAGATATAGTGATATTAGCTCCGGAGATATTCTTAATGGTAATGCCCATACCAGACGGTATACTACTACTCGTAGGAAGCGTAACCGTAATACCACCATTTACCACAAGAATATTCGAACCATAATTAGCAACACCGAGCGTTTGTGTCGTTTCAATAACTTGCTGTCCAGATGAACGTAAAGCTTGATTTTCCCAATAATCTGATGTTCCGTTAGAATGTAGAATCTGATATGCAGTACCAATGCCGCCGTTCGCTTGAAGTGCGGTCGATGTACCGATAGCAACTCGCGTTGTATTTGCAGTAAAAGAAGTACCAACAGAAAGTAATGCGGTGTTAACGGATACTGATACGTTCGCAAAGCCAGTAATCGTTGTATTACCGGCAGCAAGCGTGCCACCTATCGATAATTTATGGGCCGGTGCGGTGTTACCAATCCCGACGTCG
>Ga0181359_1000052_pt1 | contig 22804 bp, 20 predicted proteins | sample Fa13VDMM15SD_FD_141229 | JGI IMG/M metagenome (GOLD analysis project Ga0181359, IMG submission 141229) | Freshwater viral communities from Lake Michigan, USA - Fa13.VD.MM15.S.D | ecosystem: Environmental > Aquatic > Freshwater > Lake | place: USA: Michigan | collected 2013-09-24 | reverse complement strand
ATGTTTCTTGCAGCTCTGGGGGAAGTCAATACAACAGTATTATTATTGGCTCCAAAGTTACCAAACTGAATTTCATCTGTGGTGGTGCTGGAACTGGTGGATGACGGTTGCACTCCATTGGTCCAACTGGCGGGCGATGTCCAATTGGTACCAGTGTTGTTCCATAAGAACACTACTGCATGGGCATCTGAGGCTGCGGTTGCTATGAAAGCAGCGGCAATGAAGCTCAAAGCTTTCTTTATTATGTTTGTTGTTTTCATAAATCTTATTTCTTTAAAAATCTTTCTATCTTTAAAAACAAATCAAAAGGCAAAAACAATATCCAAAAAACACCATAGGCCATAAAAAAAGCCGCATCAAATGCGGCTTGTCCTATTGTATCGCTTATTGCAGCGAGACTTTTCTTATCATGGAAAGTTAAAGTGTTACCTTTCATATACCATATTAGACAGGTGAGACTGGAAAACATTAGAAATATTTTTCATATCTTTTAATTTGTTCCTATACCCATACTTATAACATCTATTATTATTATTTCAAGCTACTAATGGATGTTATTAGTATTTCTAATGTTTGATTATAGCTATAGAGCTTTATTAAATAACTATATGATATCTTTTAAAGAATTTTATCTAGAAGAAAAAGCTGGTGCTCGCTGTACTAAAGTCACGGGACAACAGTCGTCAACACGATCTGATAAGAAATACATGCGCTGTACTCGTGTAGGCGGTAAGTTAAAGAGAGTTCATTATGGTGATCCTAATTTACGTATAAAGAAATCCAATTCTAAGAAGAGAAAATCGTTTAGAGCGCGACATAAGTGCTCTTCTGCAAAACCTGGGACTGCTAAATATTTTAGCTGCAAAAACTGGTGAAAACGTTCAAAGAATTTTTCGTTGAGAAGAGCATTCATGATCCAGTTAGACCGGGCATACTGAAGCGTCAGACCAAAGGCAAGATGACATGTTCCAAAGCCAGAGCATTAAAATCCAAACAAAAGAACAAAGGTAATCATACAGCTAAAGCGGCTCAACGTTATCTTAATTATCATTGTTAATGAACTTAGAGCAAATATATTCACAAGTGATACTGGAGAAGATTAACTCCAGCCCTGCTCCTGTGCAACGCAACATTGAAGCTTTCAAAGCATACCTAAAAACAAAAAATAATATTCTTTTTCTTACCACATCTAATAGATGGGAAGGCCATGAAGAAGATAAGCCCAAGAGCACATTACTGGCATATCATTTAAGAAATGAATTAGCTGATAAGAATATAAAGCTCATGGAAGTACCTCTTCTAACTATTCATTGCTGTGAGGGTAATGTTTCTTCTAGGTATGGTAATACATGTGGAATAAAGGATGCTGAGTTAAAAGATAAAAATAAAAACCCTTCTGGTAATCACCGTTGTTGGGCATCTATTAACAATAAAGATGATGAATTATGGAAAATATCTAAACCGTTATTTGAATCAGATTGTGTTGTATTTTTTGCAAGTATAAGATGGGGACAGGCCAACAGTATATATCAAAAACTAATTGAAAGACTAACCTGGATAGAGAACAGACATTCCACACTGGGTGAAAAGAATTTACTAGAGAATATTGATGCAGGTTTTGTAGGTATTGGCCATAATTGGAATGATCAGGTTGTCGTTGATACGCAGAAAAAAGTATTAGAATTTTTTGGTTTCAAAGTACCAGATGAATTGTCATTTTGCTGGCAGTATACTACTAATGCAAAGGATGAGTCAAAACAACATTACAAAGAGGATCCAAAAGTCTTTGAGGATGTATTTAAATTCAAGCTGTTTCCTGGTAAATAATTATAATCCAAACTGAGCGGTAAACGGTGTTGTATAAGTTACAAACGTATTATCTTTTGTCTTATAAAGCTCAAAGCTATTAACTTGTATATAAGCCTGGTAACTATCATCCACATTAATAAATGTACCATTCACTACAAACACATCTTTGACAAGATTGGATAGAGAGGGATTTATAGTTACAAAAGCAGCAGACAAATTAGATTTAGCCTGTGTACTGGTGGCCTTGCGGATTGACTCTGTAGCTAGCTTCATTCTAGCACCTACCCCTGATGTGGTTTGCAGTGAAGTTATATAATTAGCAGTCAAAGCTCTTCTTGTAGTAGTATCATCCCATAAGATCTTATTTAAAATGTACTGTTGGTAGTTGTTACCAGCACCAGCTCCACCCACACCACCTTCAGCAAAAGGAAATGCATCTGTGCTCAAAGGTGGTACAGCTGAAATAGAATTAGACGCAGATCCATAAGCAGCAGGATTCACTATTCTGTTAATGGCTACACCCACTGCACCACATGTATTAGATATTACATCGCCTTGCCCTCTTCTGAGCATATAACCCAGCTCGCCTTTAGCAGTTATGCCTATGTGGGGAGCAGAGAACAACATCAATGCACCGTTGGTAACATATTGCACATGTGATGCCCATGCAAACATGGCAATGCTTCCTGTGTGTGGAAAACCTCCGATGCCACCTGCAAAAAATGGTCCTTGAAAATCATTAAAGGTAGCCGGCATTTGACCTATGTTACCATTGTAATAAGCTGGTGCGTTCACATCATCAGAACAAATAGAATCGGCACGCAACACATTGTCTGCTGCATAACCACACAAAGACTGAATAAACGTTTTGCAATAATTACCAAAATCTTCTACTAGAATTGCATTTGGATAAGCTGAAGCCGCTGTTACTATGGAAGTGTATGTGGTTTGTGTTATTGGCATAAAATATATTAGTTGAGTTGTAACCCTTGATTAAATTGTGAGGTATAATCTACAAATAACCCAGTGGCAGGGTTGTATTTTTGGAAATTGCTAACATCTACATAAGCTTTGTAACCGTCATCAACATTTATGAAGGTGCCAGTGGTTAAAAACACAGCAGGCTGAGGACTTGTAGTAGAGAAGAGTGTATCGTAAGCTAGCTTAAAGGTACTTGTCCCGCCAACTGGGCTTGTAACAATGTTATAAGCAGCACTGCGAATGGCTTCCGTGGCTATTTTCATTTGCTGACCGAAGTCTGATGTAGCTTTAATAGCATTTCGCGCAGTGACGTTACTCCAGATTGCATCAACTAAAGTAAAGAATTGATAATCGGAAGGATTAGATAAAAGAGGGTCATTAGAATTGGGGAATGTCGGAGCAACATTACTGGTGGACACCCAGGAAGCAGCTGCAGCTGCAGCACCACAAGTTGCAGAAAGGTCACCATAATTCTGACCGCGGCGTCTCATGTAACCGACTTGACCGTCTCTTGTAATACCAATGTGTGGTGCAACATAGATTAATAATGCACCACCAGAGGTTATATGTGAGGCATAAGCTAGAAGACCTGTAGTACCTGCATGTGGATAACCATCTAGCCCGCCTGCCATAAACGGTCCAAGGAAAGCTTGAAGTGATTGAGGCATTTGGCCCAGATTATTAATATTACTAAATACTGGTCCATTAACGTCATCAGAGCAAATGGAAGCTGCAAAAAGCACTTGATCTGGTGTAAATGATGCATCAACTGATTGAATGTAACTTTGCACCCGAGCTCCAAAGTTTTCTGCAGTTGTAGCATTAGGATATGTGAGTCTCACCACATTGCCATAATCCAATTGTTGGGATACTGGACCGCTATCCGAAGTCATGCTGGAACCATGCATTAAGTTATTTCTCTCTTCTGCAAGCGTTCTTTCTTCTAAAAGCTGTTGTTCGAATAGGAATTTCTTCTTAAACTCTGCAGATTGCATATGGTTTGGAACGATAATAGGATTACGAGAACGACTGTCAAACTGCTTTAGCCCGTCAATATATTGTCTACTAGAACGCATAATAATATTTATATTTTTAATAAATATTTATTGTAAAATGAACAAAGATAATCAGCTTATATTTGAAGCATATAAAAACAGACCTCTTAACGAAAATATGCCTTATCCTACGTTTGCCAAGCTTTCCAAACATGCTTCTCCAAAGTCTTCCAAAGAAAAACCTACTGATGAATTTAGACAACAAATGCCTGATAGTAAAGAAGAATATTCCGCACATGATTATGCAAAAGAAATGGAAGCTAGAGGTGAAAATGAAGAGAGCTTGCAGCACATATCCAAATACAAACATATCATTGATCAGTTAGCCAAAGGAGCTTTTGATACTGAGTCAGAACAAGAACAAGTAGATCAAGGTGCATCTGAAGGCATATTTGATGTGGAAGTTGTGGATGGCAAGAGGCACGTAGTTCTTACCAATGCTGCAGTTGAGAAGATAGAACAAATGTATCCAGAATTAAAAGGCAAGTTCTGGGAATGTGGCAGATGTAAAGCTGATTATGCGGGTTGCGGTGAAGCCAAACATGAAGATGAAGAAGGTGACTTGATGAAACACATGAAAGACAAAGGCATGATTGACCCTAAAGCTACAGATGATACAGGCAAATATGGTCGCTCCAGAGAAGAAGAAGAGCATTGTGCAAGTGAAGATGAGCAGCGCAGATTGGATCCTAAGTGCTGGAAGGGGTATCACAAGTCAGGTACCAAGTTAAAGGGCGGTGTTCGAGTTAATAATTGCGTTAAAAATTAATAAATGAGACTTTTTTTTCTCACGCTATTCCTATCCTCTGTTCTCTATGCTCAAGGTCCTTATGAATGGAAAGTGATAAGAGCTGTTGACGGCGATACCGTAGAGATACAGATTGACTTTTTACCTTCTGAATTAGGAAATAAATTATACGTTCGTGTTTGGGGTATTGATACGCCGGAAAAAGGATTTCGCGCACAAAGTGAGCATGAGAAGCAGTTAGGATTAAAAGCTTCTGAGTTTACAAAGAACGCTATTGCAAATGCAAAAGAAATAAAAATTAATCTAATAATGTGGGATAAGTTTGGTGGGAGAGTTTTAGGTGATCTTATTGTAGATGGTAAGAGCTTAAGACAACTTTTATTAGATAATGGTTATGCTCGGGAATATTACGGCGATAAGAAAAAAAGCTGGGATTAACTTATACTTCCGTAGGTTGTTCCTTGTGGAGACCAAGTAACGGTATTATTATTTAGAGCAACAGCTTTACCTGCAGTACCTCCAGGGTAGGTAGTATCGTATATCCATACATTACTAGCTGAGGAATTGCATCCACTAGTGCCCCAATTTCTTTGATATGAGCGGCCTGATGTACCGTTATTACCTAGAGAACCCCCTGCACCATTTGAGGTATAATATTGGTTCCATTGCCATGGGTTAGCTTTAACACAACTAGTAGTAGTGGCCACACCAGCACCTCCGCTAGTAAGCGTTCCATTTGAACCGCCGCTCGACGTACCTACAACATTACCTGCGCCCCCTCCTCCTCCAGAATTACCCCCGCCACCACCTCCTCCACCTATAATACCTAAATTATTAATTGTGACATTATAACTTAAAGATACTGCGTTTCCCCCATTTACCCCGCTACCATTACCCCCCGCTCCTACGACATATACACCTGCTGCAATATTTACAACTATTTCGCTTCCTGCAGCCCATGTGCCTGTGACCATGGCAGCTGTTGCAGTGGATGTACTTCCTATATTACCATTTATATTAAAGATAACAGACACAGCATCACTAGAGCTGTCACCTGTTTGATTGGTATAAAGAGTACGAAGATTGATGCTATTTTGAGATGCTACATTTACTATAGTTGTACCGCTATAAAACTTGGTCCATACACCTGCTTTGTTAATCCAACCAGACTTTACAGCTTTCCATACACCATCATAAACGCTAAGTTTCTTTACTGTTCTCCATGTACCATTGTCATTAACTGAGAATGCCATAATAATATTTAATAATATGCTAAATATTTTGGTGAGCGATCTTAGTGATTTCATTAACCATACATTAAGACAATATAAGAAAAAAGATAAAAGAGTTATTAATAAGATAAAAGAATGTAAATCGTTGAGACAGTTACTAATAATAAGAAAAAAATTAAATTTAGTCGAGTGGGATTAAGCTTGAACTAATTTGTAATTCCGTTATATTGGTATTATATGCCCCGTTCGTCTATCGGTCAGGACTCGAGATTTTCACTCTTGCAAGAGCGGTTCGACTCCGCTACGGGGTAATTATACATATGAAATTTACAATTATAAACGGGTCTCTCGGGGGTCGCACCGGAAACACTAATAACCTTATACAAAAGGTGAAGAAACTCATTTTAAAACGAGATCTTGACTCAAAAGTACGTATTATACACCTGTCTCCTACGTTTGATTGGATCAAAGTACGTCGAGCTATTAAAGCTTCAGATGCATTGATATTTTGCACAGGAACATATTGGGATTCATGGGGATCACCCATGCAACAATTGTTTGAGAAGATGACACAAATTGAAGGAAAGAAACACTTGCTTGGGAAGCCCGCTGGGGCCATCGTAACTATGCATTCTGTGGGAGGCAAAGAGGTGTGCTCCAGGATTTTGGGCAACTTGGTGGGACTAGGTTGCATGATACCGCCATTTACCGGCTTTGCATATGCATATTCAGATCATGTTGCCCATAGATCTCGTACTTCAGGGAAAAAACTATTGGACGATGTATGGCATATAGATGACTTAGATGCCTTTATTCATAACATATTTGAAGCGCATCTAGGTACAAAGAATTGGAAGGTATGGGATTATCTGGACACACAGGCTTTGGATCCATCTTACGTGTGGCTTAAATAGTTTCTTTGCCTGAGTAGCTCAGTGGTAGAGCAACGGTTTTGTAAACCGTCGGTCACTGGTTCAATCCCAGTCTCAGGCTCACTATATCTCATGATTAACAGAATTTAATAAAGAAAATGACTATATTTGAATAAATAATTACATGGCCATTCAGTATGTAAATGTAGATACACCAGTTACAAGATTTGCGCAATCTTTTGTAAATCTAACGCAGATAAACAGTACCAAATACCCCGCTCTAACCACAAAGCAAGTTGATACTACAATGTATGATCCATTAACAACTTTTTCTATCTATGATCAGTGGGCTTTTAGAACTATTGCAGTGTCTGGTGTACCGATGCCTTAACGCAATTCACCAATCATCTTAAACGGAATCTCTTTTCCGTTGGCGTCAACCACAGCTTCTCCATCCACATAACCAATCATCTTACGTCCACTTTGAACTGGTATAACTCTTTTATCTCCAAGAAAACGATACTTTGGGCGGGATGTTCTGAATCCGGGGACTGCTGTTGCTTTGGCTGCTGGTGTTGACATATTTTTTATTTATTTCTTGACTATTTTAAAGCAACCGGTATAATTATTATTAGTTCATTAATAACTGGGGGCGTAATGGTATCGATTGAACAGTGGAGTTCATGAGAGCAAGTACCGGGGCATGCCGGTTTACCAATAGCAAAACAACATTAAATGCCGAAGACAACTTCGACATGGCCATGAGTCTTGAAGAAGCTGATGCAATCCTTGCAACAGCAGGCTTTGTTGATTCAGAAGCCACACTCGAGCTAGTTTAACTACTCGATCGTTCTACTGTAGATTGAAGCTTGTAAAGTAGAGCGTGTTACTGGCTTTCGTATAGTCTGGGTTATAACAGTTAATAGATTATATGTATAAAATTGTTATCAGTAAGGGCTTTTTGCTTAGTTTAATCCTTATGAAAATTCAACTAAAATAAACTTGTAGTGCTTGTGAGTGAAATTATTCAAGACGAGAGTTCAATTCTCTCCGCCTCCAGGTTATTAGATAAGATAGCCTTCTACTATTGCAGAAGCGGAAAGCGTGGTACGAGTATTAGCTGCGGTTGTTAGTCTTAATGCGACAATTTCACCTCCACTAGCTGTTGTGTTGCTAGTATTTTGAGAAATATTTACACCTCCAACCACGCAATCTGCTATTTGGAGGGTATTAATATTGGCCAAAGCAAAATTACTTCTAGAAGCATTTGCAACCCTCATTACTGGTGCTACTCCTGTTGCGGATCCTACTGCATCTATAACTAACATAGTAAGGCTCTTAGCAATAAAAATTTTGCCAGGCGGTACATTGAATAGATTAATATTAGTATTAGTTGCGCCTAACAAATTTACCGGAGAATAATAGACTGCTGTGAGTGTAGGGTAAGTAGTAGCATAAGCGTAAGCAGCGTTCCAATTATCAGAATTACCGCCTAATGCTGTTATGGTGCCATTAGCACTTATATTACCGTTTACTGTTAATTTTTCTCCTGGCGAGGTGGATCCTATGCCCACATTGCCAGTGCTTGTAATTCTTACAGCTTCTGCTTCATCGCCAGTCGAGAGTTGTATGAATCCACCGGCCTTGTCAGTTGCAAGCTTCAATTCATTATTATCATAATTCCAGGACAAGTATGAACCAGAGTTGTCTGATGGACTTCCAAACACTACACCTCCAGTGTTGCCGTTTGGAGTTAAAATGGTTATGTGATTAGAGCCATTGCCTTCAAACACAGCAATAGTGTTGGTATCTGCAGTTACTGTACCTGCAGAACCCTTTAAAACATGAAGTGCTTGTTCTGGCGTATTAGTACCTATGCCTACTCTATTATTAGTTGCATCTATTAATAGAGTGTTTGAATCAAAATTTAAATTATTTGGTATGCTTACATTGGTACCATTCAAAGTAAGTGTATCTATACTACTATCTCCAAGAGTTGTATTACCATTAATTGTAAGATTGCCGCTTGCTGAGATATTTCCTGCTACTGTAAGGCTGTTACTATTATTATCGGTTCCAATACCCACATTACCGGGTATAAATACACCACCGGAAGCTGATACCGCAAATTGACCTGAGCGTGTAGTTGATACGCCATCAGTTAAAGTACCTAAAAGCGCATCAGACCACATAAAGCTCCAGTTATTACGAACAACCGAACTATGACCTATAGCATGGGAGCACACGCCATCGGCCCATGTATTTTCTCCTGCTGCATGGCTATAAAGCCCAGAAGCTGTTGTTCCACGGCCTTGTGCATGTGAAGCATCTCCAGATGCTTCGTTAAACATTCCTTCTGCATGACTTGCATCACCAGTAGCAATATTGTCTTCACCTTCTGCATGGCTTGCCACGCCTGTTGCTACATTACCAAACCCTTCATTCACGCTTCCAGCTAGTAAATGCCATCGGCCGGTAGAAGCAAATGCACTTAACGAACCGCTAGCGCTAATATTGCCATTTACAGTTAGTATTTCGCAAGGAAATTCTGTGTTAATACCCACATTTCCGCTTTCGGTGACTACTAAAGAAACAGCACTTGCGGGATCTCCAACGGTTGTTGAGTCGAAAAGATAAATACCACTCAACGAATAGACATTAAATGAATTAGCAGCTAAAGATTCACTATTATAACGATTTTTTCCATAAGGATGATTATTATATACTATGCTATTAACACGAATAGGATTAGCATTTTCGCCAATGCCGAGTGAATTTTGAATACTATAAAATGCAACACGAGGGTTATCAAATGACCATACCCTCCATGCTGATAAACCATTTGAGTTGTTGTTCGAAAGGAGTGCATATCGTAATCCAAGATAGCCTTCTGTTGTCTCCGGACTTGTACCGGTAGGACCTGGCTTGCCTAAATTAGGTTCAGCATTTTGTAAATTTAAAAAGGTATAACGGGATGAAAGAGATTGTGCTTGTGTGGGTGTACGAGTATGTACTTTCCCGGTTATAGTCTCTGGTGCAATTTTAAACCCGGCCATGATTATTCCGTATTATTGAGGGTTTCCAATAAGGCAATATTAATTACTATAGCATCTGGTGTATTACAAGAAGCTATAAATGTATCAAATTGTTCTAATACCATTTTTGATGGTACTAAATTAGTTGTATCATTACCCGCAATCATTAAATCTTTTGCATAGTTATAATAAGGTTTGGTTTCAACTGTTTGCTGACCGCCTATATCACCACCGACTCCTGAAAATCCAACAGTAACTGTAACGTCGGAAGAAGTATTATTTGTTGCATAAGCGGCTAAAATAATTGCTGCTCTATTAAAAGGCGTAGTATATAACGCGCTTAATGACGTAGTTAAAGGGTACACTTTTCTGACAAAGAAATTAAGAGGTATTTCAGCCATAAGATTATTTATTCTAGACTTAGTATTAAAGGCGTAACTAACGCAAGAATTGACTTATTAAAGTCAAGTCCTTCTACTGTTCCTTTCTCCTGTTTGATGGTGAATCCTCCACCCACTTTAAAGTCTCCTCGTTCATTGGTACTGGACCAATACACAATGCCATTGTTGGAATACACTGCTTCATTGTCATTAATTGTCAATCCACCTAAAGATGGCACAGCAAGTTCCAGCTGGGTGCCAGTTCCAATGTATTCAAATGCATGTGAACTAGAAGCAATTTGACTTCTGAGGTACAATTCCACATATCTTGGGTCAGTCACAGAAGCAGTCAGAGGAAGTGTTGTATTCCGCTCCAGGGTCAATCTGTAAGTGAATGGTACATCCAAGGCACTCACAGATTTAATGCCATGATATTTTATGGATGACGTAGGGTTAAATCTGGTGTCAAATTGGCTAGCAGGATCATCTTTTGCCAATACCAACAGTCCATTGTAGGGTGATTCTACCGGTATGCCGCTGATGGGCCGATTGGCTTGCAAAGCCGCAACAAATGCAGAAAGAGGCCGGGGTGTGACGTCCTTGATGTAAATGTAATTTTCGCCGCGTGGTGTGGTAGCATATTGGTAGCCAGTCAACACAGGAAATTTGGACAACCCATCTGCAACCAATCCTGACAGACCAAATGAACAGTTTGAAGTGCTGATGCTGCATTGACCACCAGATTCGCACAATATGCCTTCAGTGGTGCAAATGGTGAAGGTGCTGACCAACTGTGCATATCCACAATTGATGATATGAATGCCTTTGCCGCCTTGATTGAATTGTGTGAATGAATCAGTGACAAAGCTTCTTAAGAATCCAAAAGCAAGTTCACCATCTACTCGAATGCCACAACCTGCTCCAATGTCTCTGGCCACCACATTCTGCACAATCTGATCTGCAAGATACTTGGCATAATTAATTGCAGCAACAGTTTGTATTTCTTGACCAGCAATTAAACTCACAGCACCATTGTAATACATGTTGCCTGCGTCTATGGCACTCAATGTGGTACCATTTGCAATGTCGTAAATTATGGCATCCATAATGAGTCCCACATCGCGTTCACATTTTGCTGCATCATACACAAACGTTGGATATGCTTTTGTCATATACTCTATGACTTCTTTTTGTACAAAAGTTCTATTTAATTGCAATAAGTTTGCTGCATCAGCTGCACCAGGCAGTGGTGTATGATAATCAGGCACTTTGGTAGTATCACCAGTGATGATAATATTTGTTACTAAATCAAAAGAAGTTTTTAAGTCAGGTACAGCGCCAGCACCAGATGAAAGATAAGGGCTAAATGATTGTCCAGTAATTGCAATGGAATTTGTAATGGTTTTTTGTGCAAGTGTGTTGATGTAATTGATTGCTATTATTGTTGCAGCTTCTTGACCTCGGATCACACTTTGTGTGCCTCTGTAATATCTGGTGCCTGCGCTGATGGCGTTCATGTTTGTACCAATCGTTAGATCTTTATTGATGCAGTCAATTATAATGCCCACATCTCGCTCGCAAACAGCACGATCATATGCAAATCCTGTGAAATTTTTATCTATGTAATTGATAACTGTCTTTTGTATGAATGGTTTGTTGAGCGTAAGCAATTGCACTGCAGAAGCATTGCCTGCAGGCGGTGTATAAGTTACTACTGGTGGTAAGTTTGCAATACCATTGCGGATTATCCTTGTAATTATATTGATACCGCTTAATACATAATTGGATGCATCGCCACCATCTGCATAAGCGCCGTTAAACTGCTGTTGATATGTCAATAGTGCTCTATTACGTACAACATCAAGAGCAACGGACTTAGCAAATTTAATTGCATCTATTGTTTGTATGGCTAAAGTACTAGCACTATAGAAATATGATAAACCTACACCAATAGCACAAGCAGTACTATTATATGTTAAATCATCTATAACACCTTGTACAATATACCCCGTATTTAAATAGAGAAGACTTTTATTATAGGGCAATATTGGATAATTATAATCTACATATTTTATCGCGGCTTCTTGAATAAATGTTTTATTACCTGCAAGTAATGTTACTGCATCGATAACACCAATAGAAGGTGTTGTTGCAACAGGGCTAGGTGCTATTCCGCGACTAGCAATAATATTAGTTATAATATTAAACGACGTTTCAATATTGGCTGACTCTAAGGCACCAGGTTGTATAGCATCTATTAATAAATCACGAGCATAATTAAAAGCTCTTATAGTAGGTTCAACTTGATCAGAGGGTAATGCAGCAGGTGGAGGATAAGCACCCACCAGATATGCTGCAGCTGCAGCAAGTGTGGCAGTTGCATTGCCATTTGTTAAATCTGCAACAACAGCCTGTATGATGTACCCCACATCTCTGCGACATTTGGCTTGATCATAATTGGCAGGTGGTGAATTGCGATTCACAAATGCAATGGTTTGATCTTGAATGTTGCTTGATACTGTGGCAATTAAAGAGGTGGCTGTGGGTGTGTATGCTGTGCTGGGCAAGATTGAAGGTGCAGGTGGCACAGCACCATTAGTTAGTGTGTCAGAAACGATGCCCATGAGAGCAGTGATGTTTGTTGATTCACTAAATGCATTGAAATATTGTGTGTTGGCTGGGTAATAGCTTGGGTACAGTGTGGGTTGAATGGGCACTGCTTGAAAGCGGGTGAGGGAACTGCAACCTTGAATGTAAGGGCTGGTGGTCACAAATGGTTTGGATACAATTGGCAACCCAAAGGAACCACCAGGTTTGGTGGTATCAATTTCATATCCAGGTGTCTGAAAGGCCACTTTGTATGCAGGTGTGCCAGAAAGTAAATTGGGGAATGCAGTTGCAGCACAAGGCTCCCAAGTGTCTCTGAATGTGAATCCGTTGATGTAACATGCAGTGTTGACCCAGAAGTAATCCAATTGCTTGTTGTATGGTCTTAAGATGGTTCTACGTAAATTGCCTTGACCGAGAACTGTTGTACCAGCAGCAATATAAATTGGATTATTTTCTGTATAGTCACCCGTCTCAACAAAAATTGTACATTTATTTACACCATACCTATCGAAAGCGATTTTTGCAGCTTTTTTAATGGTGCGAACTTTTTGAGAAGGGTTCAACCCGCTGTTGGTATCAGACCCTGTGGTACTAACAAAAATACAGTTCAATTCTGGCTGTTCATATATGAAAGATTTTGTTGCATATGCATTGCCATTAACAGTGAGGTTCATTGGCACTGCAGTGCCTGCAGTGGGGTCATACTTGGAAGCAGGCTCTGTACCATCAATTACAGTTAACCCGTCGTTATCAATAAATAAAGCTTCACGCTGTCCTTCTGGGGCATCAGCATCTACAAAACGTGCAATAGGCTGTTCACCCCATTGCTCAACTGTTAGTGCAGGTCCTGTTCCGCGGTTAATAACACTTAGGGCGCTGGTGACCGTTACAATTGTATCTAGATAAGTAAAATCACCAATAACAGATAAATTACCTAATACAGTAGCATTGCCGTCGACAAATAAATTTTTATGCGCGCTTAAGTTTCCAGTGATAATAAAATCGCCCTGAAATGGTTCTGCAGGTGATGCAATAGGATCAGTTGCCGAATCAGGGTAACCTATTGATGGCGAAGTATGATGGCTTCTTCTGTGCCATTTATTATGAAATCGTGCATTTCCAGCCATACTATTATTTATTAAAAAATATACAGATTAATTGTGTTATAATGTGGTGAATTTTATATACTTAAAAATAATCTAGAGCTTTTATTATACAACTTTCCACGCACCGGATGGCAGAGAAACTGTTCCGTTTGTAAATTTCATATAATAAGTTGATGTACGTGTGGTACCACGTATAGAGTCATTCGGGAAGTTAAATGCTAAATCTCTATTTAGATATTCATCAGTAAAGTTTACTGTTGCGAATATAGCAGGGTTTGATACGCCATCCAATTTAATTTTCATAAACAGCTGTGTTCCAATAGTCGTTGCAGGTTTATTATATCTAAACATTCCTTGATTAGCCGTTCCACCGGTGGGTGACGGGTCAAAGCATGTAAATGTACAACCGTTTTCAACAGTGCCCGTTCTTCTGCCATAACTTGTATTGTTAAGCGTGGGTAAAGGTGTTGATGAGGGTGTTGCTGAAGGAGTACTAGGTGGTGTACGTGTTGGTGTATTCGAAGGTGTAATGGGTGGTGTTGCAGGAGGTGTGCGTGTTGGTGTATTTGAAGGTGTATTAGGTGGTGTTGCTGGAGGTGTACTAGGCGGTGTTGATGTTGGTGTATTCGAAGGTGTAATGGGTGGTGTATTCGAAGGTGTAACTGAAGGTGTATTACTAGGTGTTAATGATGGTGTGTTCGAAGGTGTAATAGGTGGTGTGTTAGTCGGTGTTAATGATGGTGTGTTAGAAGGTGTAATGGGTGGTGTATTCGAAGGTGTAACTGAAGGTGTATTACTAGGTGTTAATGATGGTGTGTTCGAAGGTGTAATGGGTGGTGTATTCGTAGGTGTATTTGTTGGAGTTTCTGTAGGTGTAACTGATGGTGTGTTTGTTGGAGTTTCTGTAGGTGTAACTGATGGTGTAGTGGAAGGCGTATTAGTTTGCGTTAGAGTCTGTGAAGGGGTATGCGTTTGTGTCGGTGGCGGTGTACTAAATGGTGTCCGGGTTGGTGTATGTGTATTAGTTGGTGTAACTGTCGGTGTCTGTGTAAGAGTTTCAGAAGGTGTCTGTGAGGGTGACTGGGTGGGAGTAGCTGTATAAGTTGGTGTTGCCGTTGGTGTACTACCAATACTAGCAGTTGGTGTCAACGTCACGGTGTTAGTGGGTGTCTTCGTCTGTGTTACTGAAGGTGTCTGTGAGGGCGTCTGTGAAGACGACTGGGTGGGAGTATTTGAAGGTGTACTGCCGGGTGTTGATGATGGTGTGTTTGAAGGTGTCAGTGTTTGTGTTACTGAAGGTGTTGGTGTAGGAGTTAAAGTAGGGGTATTAGAAGGTGTAGGGTTAGGGTTAGGTATAGTAAATGTATTTGAAGCTAAAACAATATAGCCAGAATTTTTTATAAAATATGTAAATGGCGCAGGTCTCCCTGGTCGGTAAGTAATTAATGTTGCTTGCGATGGCGATGTTGTCTGCACTGCACATAAAGATAAATTATATGTACTAATTAGTGTCGGGATATCGTAAGGGTATTGAAATATAGTATATTTTTTAGTTGCATCTCCCGGTATAGTTATGGAAGCAGGCACAGGCAGATCTGTATCAGTTGTAATAGTAAAAGATTCTTTAGCAATAACACTGTAACCATTATTATCATTAAAGGTTGTAAATTGGGGTGGTCTACTAGGTGTATATGTTAAAAGTGTATAACGAGATGGCGAGGTTGTTTGTACGGAACAAAGATAGCTATTATACGTAGAAATAGAAATAGGTGTCGAATTAGTAAATGTTACTATATTATATTTGCGGTTAGCGTCGCCTTGAAAAACAATATCTCTCATAATTTACTATTATGTTATGTGGTAAAGTATATGTCGGCATCATTGCTGAAAATACCGACAAATTGTGCAGTCGGTGAGGGCCCTCCTGAGCTTCTATAACCAAATGCTGTTCCTTCTCTATCAACGGTGTAATTTATAAATCCTCTAAAATTACCATCAACATAAATCGTAACAACATTAAAGTCAAGAGATGTACCACCTGGACTATAATATATTGTATCTAGATAATTATACGGATTGGGCGATAGAAAAGATATCTTTTGTACACCATCTTCTGCAAATGCGGGGTTACTTCCTTCTGCGGTTAACGAATATGTAAACGGTGGTATGAGTGTAGGTGAAGGTGTAACTGATGGTGTTTGAGTTACTGAAGGTGTTACTGACGGTGTTTGGGTTACTGAAGGTGTAACTGAGACTGTGAGCGTTGGTGTGAGCGATGGCGTTGCAGTTTGTGAAGGTGTATTAGGTGGTGTGCTTGTCGGCGACGGTGTTTGTGTAGGAGTGCCGGCAAAACGTGTTGTAGTTGGTGTCTGCGTTGTTGTCGGTGTAGGTGTGTATGTTGGAGTAAGGGACGGTGTAAGAGAAATGGTTGGAGTAATCGATGGAGTGGGAGTATTAGTAGGAGTGACAGTTGGTGATGGAGTTACCGTTGGTGTATTAGTAAAAGTGGGAGTTATAGTTGGTGTTGGTGTTATGGTAGCTGTAGACGAAGGTGTAGGTGCTGGTAGATTGGGTGTTATAGGTATTAACCCTTGACCTCTATTAATTTTAAAAACAAAATTTGGCATTGTAGTATTTAGTTAAGTGTTATAACCTGATCAACATTTGGGTAATTTGTTACTTCTGCGCGTAAAACGTTTAACATTTTAACTTGGATATCATATATTTTGCGCAAAGCTCTATTGACAATATTATTAGCAAATATTTCATTTGCGCCAATATAATAGGTAATATCTTGTTGAAAGAATATTTCATCTAATTCTTCTGGTAATAGGTATCTCGTTCCTTTAAACGTCACATTACCTTTAATATCTCGTGCAGCAATATATTTGCCTATAATTTGATCGCGTAGTCTCATATGATTTAATATGAGTTTAGAAAGATTTTTATTAAAGACCCAATTCTGTATATATTCTTCTTTATTAAATGACATATCATTAAACGTGTATATGTCAAAATCGTTAACTGCTAAAATATCAAATAAGTTTAAATTATCGTAAAAATAGCCAAGCTTTCCTGTATTACCTGAAACAGAGAATACTATATTATGATCGCTTGTACCATAAAGTGAGGGAGCTGTTGCTAACGATGTAAATCTATCAGCTGGTACATCATATTTAAAGAGATAAAGCAAATATTTGCCAACTATACCGGTAGGCTGGGCGACAAGCTTTTTAAAAATATTTTTGTTTGTTAGCAAATAAAAAACATTTGTATCAGATTGTGAAAATACAATCTTAAGTGGTTTTTCGTCGTACTCTAATATTGAAGTAAGATCGAATACCTCTTTACTAGATATAGCGTTGTTGTACTTATATATTTTTCTGTTTTCAGTTACTACATACAAATTGCCATTTAAATCTGCACTGATATCGATTGGGTATGCAGAAAGAAAGTCCACATATAATCTATATGTTTGTACCCAATTTAAATTGAGATCATATTTCTTAATGCTGCTATTACCTGAATCCAATATAAAAAGATTATCTTTATATGTAGTTAGTGATCTCGGGTCATGAAATTCTGTTTTTGATAGAAAGCTCCCATCATTGCCCACAGAATCGACATAAAAAAGTCTATTTTCCGTTACATTATTACCTGTAGTAAATCCCGATGCATCGTATTTTGTTAATCTACTTAATTTTGAATCTAATACGTACAGATAATCGTTAGCAACAGCAAAAGCAGTAATATTTGTATAATACACGCCATAACCGGCGTCAATTTCAGTTTGTGTGAAGACATTACTAATATAAGAACCATAAGAATCGAAATTAAAAACTCTAAGATGTAATCCATCAGTAGTGAACGCTGAATATTGATTTTTATCTTTATTCTTTACTAGTAACATTGCATTCGTACGATCCATACCCACGAGTGTGGGGTCATTATATATGGGAATAAACTGACTTGTGCTTAGATTTCTTTGCCAGGTAAATTTAGTTGATGCTGCAGATACACCTGCAATTGCAGTTGCAGATATGGGTATAACATTGGATGCAAGTTTACAGTTTTTATAAAGGTAAAGAAAATTATCATATAAATGTTTAAACTTAATGTTTAAAACGCTGTATGTTGCAGTATCATTTGGTTGTATTCTTATATCTTCAAAATCGTAAGGTAGATTTATATCTACACCCAGATAACGATCGTAAATTAACCCTTGCTCTAGGAATTCTGTTGAAATTGTCATTAGTTACTCCACTTTATAGTATTTAACCTGGTATGTACCGGTACAGTGTTTCTCAAAATACTCACCATACGCTGTTCGAGAGCTTCTCTCAATGAATAGTCTGTAATACCGCTATTTCTAATAATTAAGTTAAAGAGAGTAGACTTAGAGCCCGGAGTATTAAGCTTAAAGTATCGTTCCACTTCTTCAAGATAATTACGCCTGCCACATGCAACATCAAAGCTTATATCACGAATTTCCATATTCTTTCTAGCATGCATAAACATATCACAGCTATAAAGAGGTGTATCATAAAGATAAAAGTTCTTTACAGTGAAGTCGTTGACTAAAAATGATGTATTTTTAAGATAAGAAAATAAAGGCACTGAGTACGCATAATTAGAAGAGCCTATAAGAAACGGTCTGTATACTATATTACTAAATTTATATTTTCGTGGTAGAAACTCTGTATATCCTTGCGGTTGACCATCAATAAACAAATACATATAGCCACCATCTGCATCAAACCTTACAGCGAAATTATGGTACCCCGCATCAAGGGCTGAAAGATTAAAGATTATCTCTGTATCAACAGTATCATTAGCGTTAAACACATTTGTGAGTTTAGCTTTAACATTTAAATTTGAGCTAGCGTACTTATCTTTTACTGTTGTACGAAGGAATTTGTCATTAGAAAGATTTAAATTTGCATTAGTTTGAGGATCAAAGAAGCTACTTAATTGTGATTTGAAACTTACAATTGAAAAGTATCCTGCAGCAGATATAGATTTATTGGTTGATATGCCGGATGGATAAACACCCGATAATGTTTTGCTCGTGGTAAAAATATTCGCCGGTATTGAAGAATTTGCAATATAGTAACTTGTATATCCATTTAGCTGTGTTGTAGTAAATGAAGGAACTTCTTTACCGTCAAGAGTAAACTGTGTATATTTTAATTTTGTATTATTATTGAATGCTCTTTGAGTTATAACACAATATCTATTATATTTACCGTTATCAAAATCTGCAGTAAAATTAATTTTATAGTTTTTATACCCCGGTTCTGATATATAGCCAGATAAAATAAACTCACGATTTGCAGTATATTTTGCATAATAATTATCGTTATATAATAGCCAAAGATTATTATCGAAATCAATACTAAAATCTTCTATTTGAGTAGATGAATAAAACGCGGTTGTAATATCTGTTATAACATCGGAGGCATCTATATCTCTCCAGCGTTGTAATGTATTTTTATCTTGAAGAAAATAAATGTCATTATCTACACGCATTGATTTTATACCCGGGGTAATATACATTTTTTGCGTTTTAGGATAATAATCTAAATTTTTACCTGTTTGTAGAGAAGAATTATATGCAATAACACGCGGGTATCTCGCTGTGCGAGTTGTAATGTCAGTTACTTCATTTGAATTGAAATCTAGAAGATTTAACTTTTTATTATTTGCTCCGCCGTTATCAATAAGAGCATATGCAAAAGTTTCTGTATAATCAACGTCAAGTAAATTACCAAGCTTATCGCCATTTGTTGGAGATGTGCGTCTAGTCTCTGCATAAGCAAGGTTAAATCTGCGGAACGTATTATCTTCCATAATTAGATAAAAATCGTTTAACCCTTGTTGTCTCATTATGGCCTTGATGTCTGCGTTAAAGCTTAATGAATTTAAATCTTTTCCTTGTAAATTAGTAACTTTTATTGCACTAGGCGAGTTAATAAATAGGGTTGGGGTAACTATATTTTGATTAAAGATACCAAACCCATCTCTGTCATAGTTACCGACTAGCTGATAACCAAGCGGAGATTTCCAATCCGAGCTGTATGCATCAAATATTAATGTAAATTGGTTTGAAGCTTGAATAGCAGAAAGCGATCCTGTGGTTGCATATGTCTTTCCATTAAACGCAAATTCTGTAGTTGCTTCAGTAGAAGAATATACATTAGACATATCATAGTATCTGTAATTAGCAAAATTAAAGCATATTAAGTCTTCTGAAAGTGTATTGATAAAGTTCTGTACATCTTTTGGACCGTAGTGATAATATGCGTAATATGTTCCTTTTTCAAAAATTAAATCTGAAGGTTTATCGAAAATATCAACATCCCCGAGTAATTCAGATGCTTTATTTGCTAAGCAATCAAATAAAGATATATATCTAATTGCTTTTAAGTCTGAAGATGTAAGTGCTTTCATGAATGAAATTGAGTTTGGATTGTAGTAGCGATCAACCCATATTGGCTTTTTGTTAACATCAGCACTACCTGAAAGCCAAGCACATAAAAATTCGCCTGATGTCTCTTCTATAGTATCACCGTAGCTAGATGTATATTTATAGTCAGCTTTTTTCTTAAAAATTTTATCCGATTTCAACGGATGGTCACCGGCTATTGCACCTGCTTCAATGAGGCCAGAATCTTGAATGTTTAGTCTAGAAAATGGATAAAAGATTTGTGGGATATGAAAGTATGTTACTTTATCTTTTTTAAGAATTATATTTGTTGTATAGCTTTCATAATTTAAAGTGATATTATCGTTGCCCCGAGTTTGGTTAGACCCTGTAAATAGGTTTTGATATTCTCTAAATTCAATACTTTGTTCATTAAAGAATGGATTGCCTCGTGATTGTTTATTTTCAGGTGTATTGGTATTTTTTAATGATAGGATATTTAAATCTATACTCTTGCCTGATGTATTAAAATATTCACTGTGTAGTAAGAGATTTGATGATATATTATCAAAACTACGATCGTTATTTACGTCTTGTGAATTGGTTTTTAAATCTCTATTGTAACTAAGCCATGGATCGTATAGCAGTGTATTATTAGGGATTGGATTTCTAGGCTTAACTCTAAAAATAGAAGATACAGAGTATGGGACAGATGTTGCTGTAACTGGGTTAACAAGAGTTAATTCTTGTGTATTAAAATCGAATGTAACGTACTTTGGAATATCGTTAATATTTTTTATTAAAACAATGTAGTTATATGAGCGATCATAAATGTAATAGAATATTTGCGGACTTAGTGCACCAATTGCATCAAGCTGAATATCTTTTGTAAAAGAAAGGTTACCGGTATAGTCAACAGTTAAATATCTAATAACATTATCATTTTCATGTGAAATTTTGCAGAATTGTTCTGTTATAAGCTCAATATCATAAAAGTATTGGTTATTTATGTTTGTTAAATCACCGGTAACATTTACGTTAGCTATATTAACACCAACTCCAGGCTCTTCTACAACCCAGAAACGCGCAGCAGGAGTAAGGGTACCAGCGGCATTAGCAGCAATATAAGAAGAAAAGCCATCATCACCAAGTTTATTGAGATTGTCAACATAGACCGCACTTGTCAATAAATCTTTTCTAGAAAGAAATATATTAGAGTAGTTATTAATCTTATTATCGTTTACTTCTCTAAGTGCATCATTAAGAGGTATATTAATACCTTGCTCAGAAAAAACTACATTTTCGTTAAATTTTAACCTATCGTCGTAGACATATCTAGATGTCAACCCTGTAAAATTTGTGGTATCTAGTGTTATGATGTCCATGATAATTATTTATCAATATATTGATGTATTAAAACACATGATGTGCATTACAAAGCACTCAGTGCCATGGTGGTAAACAGGCCACATGCCATCTGTGACCAATTGCCAGTCAATGCAGTGAATGTATATATGGCGGCTGTAGCGCCTAACCCCAATTGACCATATTGATTGTTTCCTGAGTAAAACCATGCATTGGTACCAGCGCTCAATGCCATGGTGTGAAATCGACCGCAAACCATCTGTGACCAATTACCAGGAACTTGTATGAATGAGTTTGATTGAGTTGTGCCTCCTGGGCCCAATCCCCATGCACCTGTATAATTGCTTCCTGCACCAAACCACTTGGTAGTACCAGCAGACAATGCCATGGACCTTTCACCACCACACACCACCTGTGACCAATCGCCGGCTATTTGGGTGAATGAGATTTTATAGTCGTTAGAGGTTCCCAGTCCCAATTGACCATAGCTATTGCTTCCTGCGCCAAACAACTTGGTAGTACCTGCACTCAATGCCATGGTGTGCCATTGACTACATGCCATCTGTGACCAATCGCCACTCAATTGAGTAAATGTGTTTCTTTGCACTGTGTCACCTAATCCTAATTCACCTTGGTAGTTCCAACCAGTCCCAAACCACTTGGTAGTACCAGCAGACTGTGCCACGGTGTAAGAGCCACCACATACCATCTGTGACCAATCGCCGGCTATTTGGGTGAATGTGGTTCTTTGAGATGTGCTACCTAATCCTAATTGACCATTGCCATTTGCACCTGTGCCATACAACTTGGTAGTACCTGTAGACAGTGCCACGGTTTGTAAACTACCACATGCCATCTGTGACCAATCACCAGCTATTTGGGTGAATGAGGTTTTTTGAGTTAAGTTACCTATGCCTAATTGACCAGCGACATTGTAGCCTGCGCCAAACCACTTGGTAGTACCAGCACTCAATGCCATGGTGTGGTTTTCATAACATACCATCCGTGACCAATTGCCAGCTACTCGGGTGAATGCATTTTTTTGCGCTGTGTCGCCCAACCCCAATTGACCATAATTATTATACCCTGTGCTAAATATTTCTAAGGTTGCTGCAGGGCTTGGCGTCATTGAAGGTGTGACAGAAGGTGTGCATGTATGAGATGGAGTTACTGAAGGTGTACATGTA
>Ga0181359_1000051_pt1 | contig 22889 bp, 20 predicted proteins | sample Fa13VDMM15SD_FD_141229 | JGI IMG/M metagenome (GOLD analysis project Ga0181359, IMG submission 141229) | Freshwater viral communities from Lake Michigan, USA - Fa13.VD.MM15.S.D | ecosystem: Environmental > Aquatic > Freshwater > Lake | place: USA: Michigan | collected 2013-09-24 | reverse complement strand
CTCTATTTCCAGATAATTTTAGTAAAATCATATAAGAACAATTATTTCTAATTATTTTAGGAATTTTAAAAAAACTTTGAGAAATAAAAATAACAGAAACATTTAGTTTTCTTGCTCTAATGTAATAGTTTTCAACCATAGTTAAATCTTTAGAAAGGACTAAATCGTCCCATACGACTAAATGGTTGAATTCTTTATCAAAATCATCAAGTTTAGGTGTATGTCCTATTCCTTCCTGAATTATGATTTGGTCTGTTTTGGATTGTATCCATCTATAAAGGGGTTCATCTTTGTTTCTTGTTATTATATTGATTGTTTGAAATGTCCCTTTATTATGACTAAATAAACTTAATAGATTAACTAAAAAATTCGTTTTACCAGAACCACTTGGGGCAACAATACAAATTCTAAACGGTATTTTTAGGCGGTGAAGATTATAATTAGGATTGTCTACTTTATCGAGCATATCGCTTGGAATACGATTATACATATTTTCAATTTTTCCAGATGGAGCAATTTCCTTTTTTGGAGGCATTCTATATATTAATTATATAGAAAAAAATAATATATTTAGAATATATAAATGTCAGGAATAGCATATCCTCCCCCAAGTGAATTATTGCCTATTTTTAATAGCACAGTTTATACATCAGATAGTAATAATCAATATTTAAATTTTCCAGTCGCACAGGGTGCTGAAACGATAACAACATTAGCAACAACGAATTTTACTTTAAACAACACAAAGTTTTCCCTTGGTTCAGGGTCATCTGCTACGCTTTCAAATCAAATCTCAATAGGGGCATCAACAAACAGTATATATATTCCAGCACCATTAAGGTCTATTACTGAAATAGACCTTGGGTCAACTAATATAAGTTACTTAACAAGAAGAGAAGTTGGGGTTTTCGTTATGAATTCTAATATAAGTTATGAATTACCATACTCAATTCCAGACTTAAGAAACCAAACACAACAACCATTCATAAGCGGGAATTTACCTACAGGTGTTTTAGGACAAACCGCCAAAGGTATCTGGGGGTCTCATTCGGTAGATAATATAAACGAGTTATTTATAGTTCACCCAAATTATGGATTAATCGGGTATGATGATTATAATTATGGAACTACAGAAAATATTAATTATCAAAATAATACATTAAATCCAGTGTTCGTCGCAACAGCAACTGGAACTAATAACACTATATCAAGTGTTAGAATTTACTACAAAGGGGTAGAATTGTTAAGACAACCAACTAATTAACTTATCTTATTTTTTTATACATTTATATAAATGTATGAAATAACAGAATATACTTTAAAAAAAGCAAAAGAACTAAATATAATTGTTAAACCAAGTATTAATCCAAAATATAAGATTGATATTTTTAACAAAGATGGAAAATATCTTTTTTCAGGAGGAGCGACTGGGTATAGCGATTTTCCAACATATATGAAAACAAACGGCAAATTATACGCAGATGAACGACAGCGATTATATCATATTCGTCATAAAAAAGATATAGAACAACCTTATACGAAAGGTTGGTTTATTTCAAAACTATTATGGTAATCTATTATTTAGACCAAATAATATATTAATAAACTACTTAAAGAATATTATATATATCTTTCTTTAGGAATATAATATATATATTAAAAACAATATAAATAATTATCTATACTATATATATAAAAGAATGAATACTCTAGCAAACACCCGCCAAACTAAAATGAATTTATCCGCTTTAAATAACCTTGAGGAATTAAACAATTTGGAACTCTTAATTGATGCCGAATTTGATTTTGAAATTGAAAAAATGAATACCCCGCCAATAAAAACAAATAATTTATTTATTGAATTATTTGAATACATAAGAAACCGTAATAACTATAAATTTATGTTTTCATTTGTGATATTAGATATTAATTATATGAGAAAAAAAAACTATGGTGAAAATGGGGGGCATTATGGACTTTCTTATGGAGAACCCATCCCATTAAAATATACTGGAAGAAGTTATTGTTATTATTATGTATCTTCTCATAGTAAATATTTGAATACAGAAAATAATAAAAATCTACATAAATACGACCAAAACTATTATAATCCAGAATTTTATAATAAAATTCCACAATTAAAACAACGTTTTGATGATGTAATTTATCCGCATAACTTGACACTTGATGAAATTGACAAAATATTAAACAGTTATAGTAAAACAAAAACATCAAAACATTATATTAAAAAAAGATTTCGTTGGACGAAATTAGATTATTCCGCAAGTGTAATTCCTTTATATAGTGTTTTACGATTAAAACGGTGGAGCAAAACAACTAAAAAGGTGTCAAGTAAAGGATTAAAAGCGATTTCATTTTGTTGGACAGATTGTGATTATAATAAACACAATAGATGGGAGTTTAATTCTCAATATATATCGGTTGAATATTTAGGGGTTTTATGTGATAAAAACGGATATGAATATGATAAAAAAGCAAAACATAAAATGATTAATGGAAAGGAAAAAATGATAATTAACCATAAAAAAGTAGAATATGGAACACTTGCGGAATGGTATTTAAAATTAGAATAAAATTAAAATAAAATTAGAATAAAATTAGAATAAAATTAAAATAAATTAATCAAAAAAACAAAAAAAATAGTATTTAAAATTTTTAAATACTATTTAGACCAAAATAATCAATTCTTTATATAATGTATAAATGTTTAATGATGTATTTTGGATTTCATTCATTACAATAATGACTGGTTTTTCTTTAAAAGTCATCAGTATGGCGTATAAAAGTAAATGTAAGGAGATTAATTGTGGTTGTATTAAAATCATACGAGATACCGAAACAGAAGAACGAGAATTTGAATATGATAGAACTCACCCAAATTTAACACTTCAACAATCAACAAACAATATTAATAATATTTAGATGAATTAATTATATTGTGTATATGTATAATGCCTAAATTTATAAAAGGGTCTCAAGAAGCAAAGGACTATATGGCGAGTATTAGAAATAAACGAAAGATTGACCCAGTTAAAAGAGCAGAAAATATTGAAAAAATGCGAATGCGAAAAGAAAACAGGGATGATTTAAGTAGACAAGTTCAAGTTCCAATATTTGGTAGTGAAACCCTTGTAATGCCTGAATATATGGCGATTAAGACAAAAAAAGGATATAGGTTAGTTAATCCTTTAACTCAAGAACGAAATTTATCAACAAGAAACCATCAAACATCTATTAAAATATTAAGAAAACCCGTTAAAGATATGGTTTTACTTGAGGGTATTGATGTCCCGATTTCTATGAGTTTATTTTCAAAAAAGGATAGAATGCTAATTGATAAAGCGTTTGAAACAGTTGAAATATACGCATCACATAAAATCCCAGTTAATGAATTACCCACAATTAAATTGAAAGGTTTAAAATCAAGAGGAAGACCTGAAGTATTACACAAAAATGTTGAATATAATAAACTTCACAAAAAAGAAGAAGAAGAGACAGTTTCTAAAAAAAAAAAGACCAAAAAAAAAGAACCAATTTTTGAAGAACCAATTTTTGAAGAACCAAAAATAACAGAACCAGTTATTAATAAACAAGATGAAATTAATAAAGAACTTTTTGATAATTGGGATACAACGTATTTACCTGTAATGTTAGAGCAATTTCACCCAAAAATATATAAAGGTATTGAAAAAAAAATTAATAGATTAACAGAACAAAAGAAAGCAATATCTATTCCATTATTGACATCATTCATTCCGTTTTTAGATGAATTATTTGAATACTTAGGAAGTGATAAAACGGCAGTTGATGTTATTTTAACAGGGTTATTGGATATGGTTAATTATATCAACGAGTTCTCTAATCCAATATTAAAAATCGGGAATTATTATTTAATGAAACAGTTTCTTAATGATAAAAATAAAATACTTTTTGACAAAGCAATTGAACCTTCACTTGCCGAGCAACAGAAGAGAGAAAATAATGAACTCTCTCAAATGGGACAGGAAGAAACCTCGGGAATAAAATATCCAAAAAAGGCAGAACCAAAAATTGAAGAACCAAAACCAAAAAAAGCAGAAAAAACAAAAAAAGCAGAAAAACCAAAAAAAGAAGTGCCTATTGATAATAACGAATTATTTGATAGTTGGGATACCGTTAATCTTCCGTATACGTTAAGTCAGGTTTACCCAAAGGTTTTTGATAATATCGAAAACAAAGTTAATAAATTAACAGCACAAAATAAACAGGTAATGGTTACATATTTAGCATCTTTTCTTCCATTTTTAGATGATTTATTTAATTATTTAGGGTCTGATAAATCCGCACTAGATATTATTTTTAATGGGTTAAAATATTTAGCAGAACAAATAAATAATGATGCGGATGTTTACCTAAATTTCGATAATTATAGTATGATTGGAAAATATTTAAATTCTAAAAATGGTTTAATAGCATATAAAGTGCTTAAAACTTTTCAAAATACAGAAAATAACGAACCTAAAAAAGAAGAACCTAAAAAAGAAGAACCTAAAAAAGAAGAACCTAAAAAAGAAGAACCTAAAAAAGAAGAACCTAAAAAAGAAGAACCTAAAAAAGAAGACAGTCTACCCCTAGTAAGAGATTTAGAACTTGATGACATTATTTATTGTAAAGAAAAGGGATATGATACAAAATATAAATTAAAAGTAGATAGTATAAATGCTTCAACTATTAAATTTTGGGTATTACAACAAGATGATGTTATATATAGAGATGAAACAGGTCTTACGCTAAAATTATCAAAATCTAAAATTGACTTTATAAAACGTAATGATATGCCTAAAGGAAAATTAGAACCACTCACAGAAAAGATAGAAAAAATACTTAAACAAAAACAAGATAAAAACGATAAATACGACAGAGACTTCCCAGCAAAAAAGGGAACTCGCCAAGATTTACCTACAACGAAAAAATTATTAACACCAAAGCAAGTTTTAGAAAAATTAAAACAGTTTAAGTGGGGAGATGAATTTGTTATAGGTGTGTCTAAGCTTGATAATATAGAAGACATAATACAACAAAATAATTATACAAATTTTAAGGTTAAATATATAAGGAATGATAAAAATAAACTAGAGGCGTTTACAATAGAAAAAAATGGATATCTAAAAAATTCAGTTAGTAGGGGAGGAGATGGAATTTTTTTTATCAAAAATATTAAGTCTATAAACAAATATTTTATAAAAAACCCGTTTGATGAAGATACTCAAGGAGAAGGTATTATGAATAAAATTAAATATATTAATACGGTTATAAATGGACGAAATGATTACCCGCCAAAAGTAAGAGGTATTATTCAAAAATACGGGAACCAAGAAATTAAATCTATAGTTATTAGACGCAATCCATTACAATCAATTATGAATTTTGCCCTTAATGCTGTTTCACTTGGTGGTTGGAATAAAAATATGGAAGATAAACCTTATGATACACTATTCCATTTATCGATAGTTTTAACGCTTAATAATAATGTTAGAGTTGTTATAGAAAAGAATGAAGTAATAAATATGGATACTGTTATAAAAGTCGCACCAAAAACCGAGACGGAAGATATACCAGATATTCAACCAGGTTTAACATTAAACACATTATTAAATAACGCAAAAAATAGAATGGGTTCTAAATATTTCACTTATTCAGCAAAGGATAATAATTGTCAAGATTTCATTTTAGCAGTTCTTCAAGCAAATAATATTGGAAATCAAGAAGACTATTCTTTTATTAAACAGGATACCAAATCACTTTTTGAAGGTTTGTCTACATTACGAAAAGTAAGTAATAGTATAACAGATTTGGGAGCAAAAGTAAACGAGATTACACAAGGTGCAGGATTATTTAAAAAAATTAATAAAGCATTAAACCCTCGTAAAAATGGAGTATCAAATGCTTTTCGTAAAAATGGACCCGCCTCAAATTTTGGTCGTAAAGTTGGAAGTGTAGCAGTTCATCAAATTCTACCTGCTGTAATTCAAGAAGGAACCGCTGGCGTTGTAACTGGTCTTACAGGTAATCCTATTTTAGGGACAGTTGTTGGAAATACATTAGGTCAATACGCAGGACAAAAAGCAAGTGATGCCTTAGCAAAAAAAACAGGGATGGGAATTATTAGAAAATCGAGATTTGTTAAGGGTTCGCAAGAAGCAAAGGATTATATGAAAAAACTACGAGAAAAAAGAAATAAATAAAGTTCTAAAAGTTCTAATAACTTTAGGAAAATATAATATATTAATTTCAATATAATATATTATATATAAAACAATATAAAAAAATAATAATATAGTAATATATAAAAGAATGAATACTCTTACAAACACCCGCCAAACCAAAATGAATTTAGACGCTTTAAATAAAATTGATGAACTTAATAAACTTGACACCTTATTTGATATTGAAACAAATAATGTTATGGATTTTATTAATACCAAGTTATCCAGTAATTCAATTAAATTTTTACAACTTGTTAAAAATAGAATTAATGAAAGTATTAAACAACAAAGGGTTGTTATTAAAAATGAAAAAATGGAATTAAAACAAATGAAATTAGAAGACAAAAAAAATAAGGTTGTTAAAGAAAAAAAACCTAGAGTTGTTAAGGAAAAAAAGGAGAAGGTTGTTAAGGAAAAAAAAGAGAAGGTTGTTAAACAAAAAAAAGAGAAGGTTGTTAAACAAAAAAAAGAAAAGGTTGTTTTAGAAACTGTTGAAATTGAACCCGAAAATATTAAATTTGAAATTTGCGAATTAGACGAGGACGAATTAGCAGAAGAAGAATTATTAACACAATTACATTATAGTAAACAGGATATGGAAAACGAACAACCAACAAACGAAGAATATGAAATTGAAGAATACAAGGAAGAAGAGGAAGAACCCGAAGAAATTAAAAGCGAAGAACAAGTTAAACAAGAACTTATTGACGATATTTTTGGAGACGATGATGAGGATAATCATTTTTATTGTTACGAATGTAAAATTGATTATTTAGAATATGAAAAATTAGAATGTGCTGACGGTAATTGTTGTATTGATTGTGGAATAAAAAACAGATGTGTTTGTTATGTTTGCGATTATAAGGGATTATTAAAAACAAATTTATTTCAAGAACAAACAATAAACACAGTATTAAATCCACCTATTACAAATGTTATAATTAAAGACGAACCGATTATTTACGGTTCTTTGAACGACCCAACTTTTGAAATTATTGAAGAAATTAAACCGTTGGAGGATACCTATATTTCAGACGATACGGCAGTGCAGGATTATTTTAAAAGTATTAAATCGGGCGATATTGTAGACCTGTTATCTAATAGTGATATTGTTAAATGTAAATTTATTCAATTACGTAAATTTAGGGTTGAAATTTTAGTTATAAACTGGGAAGATGCTGACGGTAATATCAAAGAGAACAACCTTAATAAAAAATTGATTGTTGGACTAGCACCGATAACTATTATTATTAAACATAAACCTGTTGAAATTAAAAAAATGAATACACCTACAATAAAAACGAATAGTTTATTTATTGAATTATTTGAATGCGTAAGAAACCGTAATAATTATAAAATTATGTTTTCAGTTGTGATAATAGATATTAAATATATGAGAAAACGAAACTATGGTGAAAATGGGGGGCATTATGGACTGTGTTATGGGGAACATATACCTTTAAAATACACCGGTAATATTTATAGCTATTATTATATATCACCTAATAGTGAATATTTGAAGACAGAAAATAATAAAAATCTATATAGTCACCATAACGGTGAAAACCTTCATAGTAAAACAAAAACATCAAAATATTCTATTAAAAAACGGTATTGCTTTTTAACATTAGATTATGCCGGGAGTATAATACCTAAACACAGCATTTTACGATTAAAAAACTGGAATAAAACGACAAAAACCCCAACCAATAAGGGATTAAAAGCGATAAAACATATTTATTCAAAGAGTGATTACGAAACTGACAGTTATTGGAATTTTGATAATTATATTACTGTTGATTATCTAAACGATTTATGTCGTAAAAATGGTTATGATTTTAATAAAAAAGCAAAACATAAAATGATTAATGGAAAGGAAAAACTAGTAATAAAATACGACAAAGTAGAATATGGAACGCTTGCGGAATGGTATTTAAAATTATAAAGATATTGAAGATATCAGGGATATTTTAAACAACGATTAATAACTTAATTAATAGATATATTTTTTAAACAATACTTAATATATTAAACGATTTTAAACAATACTTAAGTTAATAAGGGATTTAAAGCATATAAAGCATTAATAAAATTAATTTTATTACGCATTTAAACACATAATACAATAATTTATATTAATAATCAATTAAAACCGTTGATTATTAATATAAATTATTAACATTTATTTTATAATACGCCTATTTAGGGCAAACTTAACATTAGTTTAATATACATTAATTTATAATATATGTATATTAATATATATGAAAGACACCGTATATCTATTTCACCAAACCCCGAAGGAATTAGCAGAAAAACTAATTAAATTAGTTCCACTTATTAGCGATGATGTTGTATTAGAACCCTTTAAAGGTGAGGGGTCTTTTTATAATAATTTCCCACTATTTACAAAAAATAATTGGTGTGAAATTGAAGAGGGTGTTGATTTTAAAGATTATGATTATGCTACAAATAAAATCGATTGGGTTATTTCTAATCCACCGTTTCGTCTTGAGACTTTAGATAAAAAACGAACAAACTCGTTTTATTATATATTAGATTTTTTTTTAACAAGAGTAAATAAAGGGATAGCATTTTTAGGTAATGATTACTGTCTTGAGGCATTAACGCCAAAACGATTAATTGACATAAATAACAAAGGGTTTTATATTAATAAAATTTGTGTTTGTAATATTAAAAAATGGAGGGGGAGATATTTTTTTATAATTATAAGTAAAACGAAAACCGATTTTTATAATTGTATTGATGGTTATTATTAAATTTTATTTTATAATAGAATTATTTAGGGCAAACTTAACATTCGTTTAATATACATTAATTTATAATATATGTATATTAATATATGCGAAGTTTCAATAATGATATGAGTTATGGATTACAAAAAGAGAACGAGTTTTTAAACAAATATAAATCAAAATTGTGTGAGTTATTTAGCGAAGACGATATTAAAAATACAAAAGAATTATATAATGATGGGTTTTGTAAATATGACTTTGAAGGATTAACAAATAAAATTCAATTTGAATTAAAATCAAGACGAGTTAAGCGGGGACATTATCCAACAACTATTATTCCAGTTCATAAATTAAACGATGAAACAAAACAAGTTTATATTTTTCAATTTACAGATGGGTGTTTTTATATTGAATATGATAAAGAATTATTTTATACTTTTCAGCGGTGCGATATTTCAACGACCCGTTTAGGAAAATACGATAGACCAACGCCTCATTTTTTAATACCAATTAATTTATTAATCCCATTAGATTAATCTTTAGCGAAATAATTGATTTATATTTAGAAATTTAAAATATAAATTAATTATATAGATGGATAAAGTAAAAGAATATGTAAAGAATAAACGAGACTCTCTCTCTAGTTCAAGCATAACAACATATAGTTCAATTTTAAAAAACTTATTTCAAAAGGTATTTGGAAAGGAAAAGGAGATTGATTTAGATATGTTTGATAATCATATTGATGAAACTTTAAAATTTTTAAAGGATATTCCGCCAAATAAAAGGAAAACAGTTTTATCTGCTTTAGTTATCATAACGGATAAAAAACCATATAGGGATTTAATGCTTAGCGATGTTCGGGATTACAACGCCGATATTAACAAACAAGAGAAAACCCCTGCACAGCAAGAAAGTTGGGTTGATACTTCGCAGGTAAAAGATATTTATAACGAATTGAAAAAAACCGCAGATTTACTTTATAAAAAGAAACAACTTACCCCCGCAGATTTACAAGAAATCCAAAACTTTATTATTTTGTCGGTTTCATCTGGATTATTAATACCACCTCGACGTAGTTTAGATTACTGTGATTTTAAAATAAAAAATATTGATAAAGAAAAAAATAATTATATGGAAAAAAACAAGTTTATTTTTAATACTTATAAAACGGCAAAAACTTACGGAAGACAAGAAGTTGATATTCCGGTTCAATTAAAAAATATTATTTCAAAATGGATTAAAGTAAACCCAACGGAATATTTATTATTTGACAGTAATATGAACCCTTTATCAAGTGTTAAAATTAATCAAAGATTTAACCGCATATTTGGTAATAGAAAAATATCTGTAAATCAAATGAGACATACATACCTAACGGATAAATTCGCAAATCATAGCGAAGAACAAACCAAACTAGATAAAGCGATGACCGAAATGGGAAGCAGTTCCAATATGGAAAAAACCTATATCAAGTTAGATTAAAATATAATATTTTTATAGTATATAAATGCCCTATAAGATACGAAAAATAAGGAACAAACCTTTATACTCTGTAAAAAATTTTGATAATGGAGTTTTTCATTCTTACGCTACAACATTAGAAAACGCTAAAAAACAAGTAGTGTTATTACAAACGATAGATAATAATTAAAATATATTCATTATAATATTGAATATATTTTATAAAAACTAAAAACTAAACATAATTAACATTTACAGGAACTTCGGTTAAATCATTACCTTTTTCACTTACAATAGTTTCAATATCAATATCTTTTCGTAATGAAGCGTCTTTTGGTTGAAAGAACATTTTTAAAATGTATTCGTTTTTTTTCCAATCGGCAGATTTATTCAAATCATCAAACATACTCAAAAATGTCTCTACGTCATTATATAAATCATTACATCTATATGGACATTCATTTATAAAATGTAATAAAGCAACACAGTAATACCCACAAGCACTATTCATTAAAGATTGAATATCTTTTGTATTAAATGGTAGTTTTTGTCCACAAGTATTTAATACAGATTTTTTTATAATTTCTGGTGGAGGTCCCCCGTAACTATCAAAATAAAAAGGTTCAATCTTACCACTTGGATATTTATTGATTTGTAGACAAGTCCAGTGTGACCCTTCATTTTCGTCCCCGTTTTCGTCTAAACTGTCTTCTAAATTTATAATATAAGATTTGTTGTATTTGAGTTTTTTCGGGATTTCATCTTTAAAACATATTAACTCTAAAGGAACGCCCATTTTATCGCATAATTTCGTCAGTTGTATGTCTGTCAACATTATATATTTAATCAAGAAATTAATTTTACAATTAACCCTAAATTAAAGGTATAACCCCGAACCTACTCCAATATGATATTTTTGAAATTGTGGTGGTAATGTTTTTGAAAATTGAAAATGTGCCCCTGCGGGTTGAGATGCTAAAGCGGAATGACCTTTATAAAGCATACCACCGTTCACTCCTAAATCGTATCTGGTTTTTCTGTTTCGTAAATTTCCACCAGCATATAATCCAGACCCAAAAACCATTTCGCTGTCATATCTTGTGCTAGGCATCATATTGGCGGATTGTTGGTTTGCCCTTGCGGATTCTAAAGCACTATTTCGTAAATAATCGTAATTAGTTCCTAACTCCTTATTTAACATTTGTAAATCTCGGGGGTTATGAATTTTGTGTATATTTCCACCATCTAAAAACCTCTTACCTTCTCTTGCTCCCATATGACCTAATTTAGACCCCAAATGCTCTCCTGCTTTACTTGCGAGTGGGACGAGTTCAGGATTTCCAGACATTAACGCTAAACTGGATAATGCTTGAGACCCAATTTGAGGGGCGACTTTTTCCAATTCGTCCAATCCTCGTTTTAAATACGGTTTTAAAACCTTTGTTGCGTTGTATAACTGGCGTTTTGCTTTTTTTCCAAGTGTTCGTCTTACAAATCGGTCAAATTTTTTCCCAAAAATTCCACTTCCTGACATAGTTGGGTTTTGTGCTTTTACATCTTGATGATATTCGGGCGATAAATTTTTATTCTGTTCTATTTCTTGAGGTGAAAGTTGAATATTTACTCCTTTATCCCTTGCGAATGTTTGCGTAATATGTCTATATTTAGTAGGGTCCATTACAAAAAGGTTGAATCCTTCACCATTTATCATTTTTTTAATTCTTACATTATGACCGTTACGTAATCTTGAAAGTTGTTTCGGCGATGCGTCTATGTGAATAAGCGACATTATATATTTAAGATAAGAAAAAAATAATGGAATTTGCTTAACAAAAAATAACGCCTAAATAAATCATATTTAGTTGTTATTTACTTTTTAATTTTTTTGAATATTATTAATTTAAACTCTTGCGGAAGAGAGAACATCTACTTGAATACTTTGGGAATATTCGAGAAATACAAAAAGGTCGAGTGCTTTACCACAAGCATTAGTTCCTATAATTTGAACTGATTTAGGGACTGAAACCTCAACTGGAAGCATACGACTAACATCTACATAATAATAGCAGTAACCCATTTCAAAACCAAGAGAATTAAATAATGAACTTGTAAGACCATCAGTCAAAGCACCGTTGACCGCATTAGCACCTAGGACTTGATTATTAAAAATTTCATTTGTGTAGCGGACATTTGAATAAATGGCGTTTTGTCCTGAAATTACAACATTAAAGTTTGTTAATAAAGCAAGAGGTGAGGTACAACCACATCCAGCGGGGTCGAATGGACTTTGATAAACGGGTATACCCGTAGGGAGACCAGTTGTTCCTGATGTGGATGATGTTGAACTGTAAAAAGGAATTACCAATACAGATTTCAACCCAGCAGTTCCGTTTGTCACTAAATTGTTAATAGTTCCCGCACTTGATATATTTAAAATTTGGTATTGGTAAATATCGGTATAATTAATTTGTTTAATTGGACTTGAAATATAAGCGTTTTCATAAGCGGGATTAAATGTATACATAGGAACAAACAACTGTACTGAACCGCCTAGAGAACCAGTTCCAACTGGAAATACGGTTGAACTTGAATTTAATGTGCTGTCAATAACTTTATTACCAACGGAAATATTAGCAATAAAAGGTGTTGATGCGGATGGTTTTTGAGTTGAACCAACCGCTTTTTCCATTCCCGAACCAGTCTCATTTGAGGCAATCATTATAGGGCAAACGCCACCTACGGCGTTATTTACTTGAGTAATAGTCATAGAACCAGATGATGTCGCTTTTGTAACATAAGCGGAACAGTTGTTTAAATTTAGTGTCATTTTCATAAAAGCACCTTTCAATAAAGGCATAGATTGAAAAAATGAATGAAGATGTTTTAAATAGATAGTCGCCATTATGCTGCACTGCCAGACCCCCTGTGAAGTAGCAGCAACAGCATTCAGTTTTTTACTAACATATGCTTTCCAAAGATTATTACAGTTTGTAGTTGTCATTAAGTCGACAAATTTTGTATTACCACATATACCTTGGTCGTCATAATTAATATATTGTTGTCTTTTTTGAAAACCAATATTACCACCATTACTATTGTATTGATTAAAAAGTTGGACTGATACTACACCTTGAGACGCTGTTATGATGTTATGGTTATTACATACTCCTTGCCCAGCGAATTGTGCTGATGTATTGAACCCAAATGATAAGGGGTCATCTGGATAAAACCCAATTGTTGACCCAATCGTAATTAGGTCATTATACGATAAACTAGTTAATAAACGGAAACAATTCCACATATTCACAAAAGCGGTTGCTTGAACCACTGTAGACCCTTGATAATCTAGAGTAAAACTATGTATCATATTTCCAAACCAGGATTTAAGACCAATAGCATAATCACAACTTGTAAGGGACGTTTCAGGTGCCATATCAACAGCTAAAATACTGGAGGTTGATTTATTAGATGCTAAGGTCAAAAGAAGAGGCATTAGGAAGTACCCCTCCCTGTATGATGCGAAACGGTTACTGTTTGAAAGTTGTGATGTATCGACGACACTCTGGTTTGAATTGTAATTTTGGTTCTGATTATCTAAAATAGTAATCCAATCTTTTTTAACGAAAATATTAGGTGACCCTTCTACTTCTTGTGATAAGTCTAAAATCAATTTGTCGCAACTCATTATTATATATAATCCAAAGATAAAAATTATATATAATTGTTCTAAATTCCCTAAATAGAAAAGTTAATATTTTTAGGTTTTTTAATTTGACGGACAGATAGGTTTTGTAATCTTGAAACCAAATTTCCTAAACCTTTCCCTTTTGAATTAAAATTGTTGGTGCGGTTATATTCTTCTAAAGATGAGTAACTAGACCCCGCACCAGGTCCGCCTCTACTTAAAAGAATTGAACCACCTTTTTTAACACCTCGTAATCTTGCGGATATATTCATTTTATGGTCCATCATCGGCAAATAGGTTGAGTATATTCTAGGTCCCATTATGTATAATCTACATATTATTTTTTTCTAAAATCTGCTTTTTTAAGTTCCTTAATCTTAAGGTATTAATCATTAATGTATTTATTAATGTAATTTGTTTTTGGTTGTCTTTATCTTTTGATACTTCATTATTTGACGATTTAATAGAGTTCATAACTGTCATTTGTTCTCGGTGTAAATTATCGTAGAGAGAGTTTAAATATTCTTCGGTTATATTATTAAACATATATTAAGACTATATAATTAATTCTAAAGTTCGTCCTTATCGGCAATTACTAAAATTATATTTATTGAAGGGTCTTCAATACTTAGCGGTTGAAGATTTGAACTTCCTAACAGTGTAATTCTTAATTGATTATAGGTTCCATCTATCAATTTATTAAACATAAATGTAGGCGGTTTATCATTTATAATTTGACCCACTCCCACATTTGAGGTAAATGAATAAATTATTGTTGATGGATTAGCATACGGATTTTGAACTCCAGAACAAGAAACTAAAACTGAACTATTTGGTTGAAGATTTGGACTTTGTGTTGACAAATATGATAATGTTCCAACTGAATTTTTACTAATAAATAGAACGGTTGCGGTTGGGGGTGTATAAGCGTTGTTTGTGTTTGCGTTTGTTGAAAGACCAGTTGGAAACCCAAGTAATCCTCCTAAATTAGCGGTAAAAATTATTCTTGGATTAAATGATTGAGTTGGAAAAACTAAACCAGATGGGTTTGAAAATCCTGATGGAAGGGCAATTGGGAATAAAAATGTGTTTACTTGAAAAGCATATCTACTTGGATTTACTAAAAATTCTACATAATATACATTTTGACTTGAGGAATTAACTAAATAGTGACCGTTCGCAACAAGAACAGATTGGAGGTACGAGTTCAGGGTCGCAATTTCATACAATCCATCAGGAATTGTTACGGTTTGTGTAGTCGTAACTGCTAATGTGGTCCAAGTATATTGAAAAGTATTATTTGCTAGTGCTGACGAAATATTAAACCAACTATAATAAATCGATACGCTCGCTACGGAAATATAATTGTCTTTAAATTGAACTGAATTTGGAAATGGATACACTAATTTATTATTTTGCCCGTCTGCTACTAAGTTTTGACTTGTTAAACATATAGTCCTCATTTATATATAATTGAGATATTTTTATTTATTTGTCCTAAACATAACAATTAATAACCTAATGAAATTAATTCTAAAAGTATTTCGTTGCTTTGAGATTTTGGAATAAGACCTTTTTTGATGAGTTTTAATAATGCTATTTTGAATTTTTTAATTAATTGTATATTATCGTTTCCACTCATAATTTCTCCCCGCATAATTTCAAATTCATTAATTTCCTTTTCCTGTTCTTTTCTGTTTGGTGCAGGTATATTTAATCTGTCTAATATATCGCTTGATTTTGCTAATTTGTAAAGGTATTCTTTTTCGTCTTTATCTAAATCGTCAATATCGTTAAAACTTGGTATTCCATTACCTAAAATGGTTCTTATAACATTTCCTAACTTTGAAGAAACTCGGGTTGATTTAAAATTTGCTAATTGACCGCCCATACGAGTTTTAACAGAAACAACATTATCATCTAATCTCTTTTTATTAATTATATACTTTCCAAGAGGGATAAACCTAGGTTTAACGGATACCCCTTTTTTGTAATCTATATCCTCAAAAGTTAAACAATTGCTAGGTCTCTTTTTACTACATAATCCTCTTCCCCGCATTTTAACCCCCTTACCTTCTTTAGGTAATGGTTCTTGAGGTTCTTCCACATTCGCCATCGGGTAATATTCAGTAATTGGGTTTGCTGTCGCCATACTTGGAGGGGTTGTATAATCTTTTACGTTGTCCTCTATTTCTTTATAATTTTGTAAAATTTTCGATTTACTTCCTTTCGTCCATTCTGTTTTTGAAAGAAGTTGAAGCATTATTGGTTCTAGTTCTGGAATTAATAATAATTTACGCATATACGAATGAATAACATCGTTTGTTAAAACACTTAATTCATCACTTGATTTAAACGTTTCTTTTCGTTCAATCGCCATTCGTAATTCATTTTTATTATCTTCTATCAATTGTTTAATATCCTGTAAATCGCTTCTTGTAATATCCGTAATATCGCTAATCCGTTGTCCCAATTCTTTTAAAATACCATCCGCCATATCCCTGTCTTTCTGCTGGGATGCTTCATTTAAATGGGTTATTACATCGTTTAATTGGTTTACAGTTGGTAATTCATTTTCAACCACATCGAATAAAACACTAAGTTGGTTTTGTGTATTTGTTGACAAATTATGGATTGACATATTATTTATTTCTTCCGCACTATAAAGCATATCCCCTAAGTCTTTTAATTCTCTTAAAACGGAATTGCGTAAACCAGTTGAACCGGTTTTATCTCCTAATATTTCATCTTCAATTGCTTTAAGGTCTTCTTTTGTGAGCATCTTTTGTATAAATCCGTTTTGGTAATCAAATTCTTCTTGAATACCGGTATTATTAATATCCATTTGGTTTAATATCTCGTTTTGTGATGAGTTAATTTGCTGCTTTAATTCGGCAGATTGTGCCGATGTCTCTAAAGATTGGTTATCTAGCATATCTCGTATATCATCAAATTCATTCCCTAATCCTCGGTCAATACTGGTGACACTATCTAAAATTATTTTTAACATTCTATAAATATCATCTGGGTCTTGTTGTCTAACAGCGTCTAATAAGTCATAATACTGTTTGTTTAATTGGTCTTTTGTTGGTAAATCTCCAATTGTGTCAAGTAAAATATTAGTTATTTCTTCTTTTGAAATATCATTATTTATTTTTAAAAGTTTTTGGATTTCTTCTTTTGATGGAATTTGTTTTTGGACTTTTTGTAATTCGCCTAAAATTTCATTTTTTAAACTTGAGTAAGAACTTAAATTTAAGTTTTTAATATCTTCTGCTAATTGTTGGACTTCTTGTTGACCTATCATTTTTTGTAAAATTAGTTGAATATTAGTTGCTTGTTTATCTTGTAAAGTTCCATCGTCTAATCCCATATTTCGACTTTGTGCTCTTCCGTATCTATTGAGGTAATCCACAAATATATATGATGGGACCCCAAGAGCATATGTGGATTTTAAATCCTTATATAATTTTGGAAAAGAATTTGATAAAAATATAATATCGTTGTCGTTCAATTGATTTAAAACTGCTTGTGCGTTTGCACCATCCATTAGCGTTAATAATTGAGAGTTGAGAGATTGTTTTAATCCTTGAATATCCCTATATTTTTCTTCTTGAGAGCGTTCATCAGTTGGTTGTTGAGGAATACCTGTTTTTTTATAAAGTTTATTAGCGTTATAATTAAGGTCGTTATTCTTAATTTGTAATTGTAAAGAGTCTAGATACTGCTTTCTAAATCTTGCCTGGTCGAGTTTTGAATTTATGGGAAAACCTGACATTATATATTATAGAAAAGATTATAATATATTATGATAAATAGGCGTTGAAATATATATTATAAAAAATTATGATTTCTCTAAATCATAAATTGGATAATTTGAAACATCGCAGTCTCCATCAAACAATTTTTCATTACAAATATCGTTAAATTCTTGGGTTATTTCTTCGTCCGCTGTTGTTTCTAAATATTCTTCAATTGATTTGATTAATTTATTTTTAACTTGTTGTTTAAAATAACTTGGATTTTCTAAAGGGTGTTTTCCCATTCTATCTAAAATAACCACCTTTGCTTTCATTATCTTTTCCTTCATAGCGTTTAACTCTTCAATATTATTGAAAGTATATTGACCCATTATAATATACCTAAATATTTTATTTATAAACAATTAACTATTATATTATTCTTTTTTTAGAAGAAAAGAAAAAAGTATATAAAAGGTAGCAAGTAGCAAGTAGCAAAACCAAAAAGTGCTATTTTGAAAAGGTATAAACTTTTTATTTTTTATTTTATAACAATATTTTATAATTTGTAATATTGTAATATATATTTCCTCTTTTAAAATCGAGGTTTTTCGTTTTGCTACTTGCTACTTGCTACCTTTATATAAAGGTAATAATGTATATTTAGGGCAATTAATATATATCTTATAATTAAAACAATATAAAAAAAATATAATATCAGTATATAATAATGGAAACCCCAATAATAAAAGTAAAGCAAACTGCCGAACAACGAGTTGAAAAACAAAAAAAATATATGCGAGATTATAAGCGAAAGAAGTATGCCGAAAATACAGATATTAAAGATATGAATAAAACATATTATTATAAATATAAATTCAATATTCCAGATGAAGATATTAAACGATACGGGATTTTATTACCTAGCATATTTAAAATTAAAAAGGAATTGGATTGTTTACGGTTATCTAATCCTGATATTTTAAAAGAAATATTAACTCCGTATTTTGAAGAATTGTCAACAACATCTTTAGAAATATAGAACTTTAGGAAATATATAAAATAATATATATAATATTTAAAATATATATATTATAAAATAAACAATATAAAAAAATTATTATATTTACATATAATATAGAATGCCGAACCAACCAAAAGATTTAAACGAATTTTTAGCAATTTATAATTCCAAAAAACAAGAAAAAAAGGGTCCTATAACTCATACGAGAATAGGAGACAAAGATTTTAATGTTTATGGTGGAAGTTATTCAATCCCTGAAGATATGATTGATACCTTTTATAAATTATATTATGAAAGTATTATTATTAATAGGAACATAGAATATTTAACAGAAACTCAATCAAAAAATGCTGAAAATATGGTTATTGATTATGATTTTAGATATACATATGATACAACAGAAAGACAACATACAGATGATGATATTACCGAAATTATAAACAAATATACCGACATTCTAAAATCAATTTATACTTTTGATAATAATACAAGTTTTAATGTTTATGCTTTTGAAAAACCAGAAGTGAATAGATTACAAGATGGGTCATTAACAAAAGATGGAATTCATTTTGTTTTTGGTATTAAAATCCCCCATTCAATCCAATTAATTATACGAGACAAAATGTTAAAAGAAATTCCTAATATATTAAACCTTCCTCTCATTAATAGTTGGGATAATGTATTAGATGAAGGAATAAGTAAAGGACCTACTAACTGGCAAATTTTCGGTTCAAGAAAACCAGGAAATCAAGCATATCAACTAGTAAAATCTTTTAATATGACGTTTGATGAAGCAGATAGAGAATTTATGATGGAAGCATTAGAAATAAAAGAAATGTCATTAGAATTATTCAAATCGTTTTCGGTTCAATACAAAGGTAATCCATTATATCCTTTAAATAAAAAATACGAAGAAAAAATTAATACTTCTAATAATAAAGTAAAGAAGACAACTAAAAAAGATAAAATCCAAGAAACTAAAATTCCAGAAAGTAAAAAGGAAGACGATTTAAATGAAATTGAATACCTTTTGAATAATGGATTTTTAGATGAGATTAAAAAACAACACAATCATATAAACCTATTGAAAATAAAAGCGGGAATATATAATTTATGTGGTAAAGAAGGGTTAAATCTTTTTTTAACAATTGCTAAATCACACAGCACAGATTATGATGAAGACAACGAAACAAAAAGATATGAAGACGAATACGATGGGAAAAATAGTAATATACCTTATCAAGTTATTACTAAAATATTTAAAGAATATGATATTAAATTATACCGTAAATTATTTAATGATTATAAGTTAATTATATACGGAAGTAAGGATATAGTTTTAAAACAAAGTATGGAGTTTGGATTAGATAATGATTACGATTTAGCGGGTATATTATTTCTTATGTTTAGTGAAAAATATAAATGTGTATCCGTTACAAATAAAACTTGGTATTCTTTTGAAAATCATAAATGGAACCCAGACCCTAATCAATCGTTACGCAATAAAATATCTACAGATATGTTTGATAAATATCAGGATATTGTATATGATATTGACGACAGAATGAGTAAGGTGGATATTGAAGGAGATGTGTACGAGATGTTAAAACAACGACAAAAAGGTATTTATGCTATTTGTAATAAATTAAAACGAACACCAGATAAAAACAATATTATGAGAGAAGCGATGGAAATCTTTATTGATAATGATTTTATGAAAAATTTAGATGAAAATAAATTTTTACTATGTTGTAAAAATGGAGTTGTTGATTTGAAAAATAAAATATTTAGAGATGGAAGACCCGATGATTATATTTCATTATCAACAAATATCGATTATATTCCGTATGAGGGCGAAAATACAGAATTAACCGATATAATTAATAAGATTTATCCTTTTGAAAGCGTAAGAAATTATATGATTAATCATTTAGGTTCTACTTTATACGGTGATAATAAAAACCAAACTTTTGAAATTTACCGAGGAAATGGTAGTAACGGTAAATCAATTATTGCTGATTTAATGTCCCATACATTAGGTGAGTATAAAGCAACTGTCCCGCTAGCGTTAGTCTGTGGAAAACGTCAACAAATCGGTCAGTCATCAAGTGAAATAATCCAGTTAAAAGGGGTTCGGTATGCTGTTATGAATGAACCATCTCTTGATACAGTAATAAACGAGGGTATTATGAAGGAAATCACAGGCGGTGACCCGCTGACAGGGAGAGCGTTATATTGTGGGTCTGTTGTTTTTAATCCACAGTTTAATTTAGTTTGTGCTACTAATTATGATATGACAATCGAGGCAACAGACGATGGTACTTGGAGACGAATACGAGTTGTGGACCATTTAAGTAAATTTATAGATGAGGATAAAATACAATTACGAGAAAGCGGTGAAGTTGATGAAAATGGTAAATCAATAATGGTTCCTATGAATGATTTGGAATTTGTTAAAGATAAAAATCTAAAAAGTAGGTTCTCAATATTAGCAGTTCCGTTTTTATCCTTATTGGTAAAAACCGCTTTTGAAAATAATGGAATTGTTGAAAGTTGTGAAATGGTTGATAATTCAACAAAAGAATATAGATATTCTCAAAATAGATTTCAACAATTTATTGCTGAAAATATTATTGAAGATGATACGCAAACATTATCTAAAATTGTTTTAAATAATTGTGCGAAAGATTGGTTTACCATTAATTATAAGTTTGTTCCAAATATGAGAACATTATACGCTTTATTAGATACCAAATATGAATTTAATGGTAAGAAATATTTAAATATAAAATTAAAATGTGATGCTGAAAATCCAGATGAGATTTATATTACAAAAGAAGAAATATTTTTAATAGAATTTAATAAAACGTTTAAGATTACGAATGAAGCAAAGGATTTTATACCAAGTGTTTCAATAACCGAGTGGGCGAAATTATCTAATTTAAAAGTATCATCCAGTAAAGAAATTAATTCAAATTTATTAATAAATTTTAAATTGGATACGAAAAATAAAGAACATTATAAAACAAAAAAAATTAATGGAAAAGTTGTGTGGTGTTGGTTTGGAATTAAACGAATAGAAATAAACGAAGAAATTCAAGAAATAAGGCAATAAATTATATGTAGTTGTAGGGGTTAGAAGTTGTATTAATATTAGTTAATTTTTTTATCTAATATTAATTGAAATACTTTTATATTAATTAAAATATAAAAGGTAGCAAGTAGCAAGTAGCAAAACGAAAAACCTCGATTTTAAAAGAGGAAATATATATTACAATATTACAAATTATAAAATATTAAATAAAAAAAAATAAAAAGTTTATACCTTTTCAAAATAGCACTTTTTGGTTTTGCTACTTGCTACTTGCTACCTTTTATATTCTTTTTTTCTTTTCTTCTAAAAAAAGAATAATATAATAGTTAATTATAATAAGTGATAATCAATAATATCAATTAATCCTTTTCTAAATCTGGAACCCTTGTCCGCCTCCATATCAATTAATAACGGGGAGAATTTCTCTTGGGTAGCGTATTCATATATTTTAATTAATTCTTCTTTTGTTATACCCAACCCAAATTCGCTTAATATCAAATTAACTTCTCTATTTCCAGATAATTTTAGTAAAATCATATAAGAACAATTATTTCTAATTATTTTAGGAATTTTAAAAAAACTTTGAGAAATAAAAATAACAGAAACATTTAGTTTTCTTGCTCTAATATAATAGTTTTCAACCATAGTTAAATCTTTAGAAAGGACTAAATCGTCCCATACGACTAAATGGTTGTATTCTTTATCAAAATCATCAAGTTTAGGAGTATGTCCTAATCCTTCCTGAATTATGATTTGGTCTGTTTTGGATTGTATCCATCTATAAAGGGGTTCATCTTTGTTTCTTGTTATTATATTGATTGTTTGAAATGTCCCTTTATTATGACTAAATAAACTTAATA
>Ga0181359_1000049_pt1 | contig 23578 bp, 30 predicted proteins | sample Fa13VDMM15SD_FD_141229 | JGI IMG/M metagenome (GOLD analysis project Ga0181359, IMG submission 141229) | Freshwater viral communities from Lake Michigan, USA - Fa13.VD.MM15.S.D | ecosystem: Environmental > Aquatic > Freshwater > Lake | place: USA: Michigan | collected 2013-09-24 | reverse complement strand
CGATCTGGAACTACTGTAACTTTTTATAATTCAAATATTCCTCCAACACGAGTTGTTCAGGGAGATGAATGGTTTAATCCAGATACCGGAATATTGTACAAATATATTGTTGATGCAACTAGCGAACAATGGGTACAAATCTTTTGACTTTTGTGTAATCCGTGATATACTCATATTATGTTACTTATTGACAACAATCAAATTATCTTAGCCAATATTTTTCAGGCTTCTAAAGATGGCGAACCTCTTAACGAGGATTATATTCGTCACACCGTATTAAACACGTACCGCAAGTACCGAACCGATTTTCGTAAGTACGGAGAACTAGTTATTTGCAGTGACGGTACTGACTACTGGCGACGCAAGTACTTTCCGTACTACAAGCAAAATCGCCGTAAGCAACAGGAAGCCAAGAAGGACGAATGGAAGGCTGCTTTTGCTGTGCTGGACAAGATTCGTAATGAAGTAGCAGAAGTATTTCCGTATCCCAGCATTCGTCTACAGGGAGCAGAAGCCGACGATATTATTTACGTACTAACTAAGACGTACTGCCAGTCTGAAAATATTCTTATTATTTCTAATGATAAGGACTTTCAACAACTGCAAATTTTTCCAAACGTACAGCAGTACAGTCCAACCACCAAGGAATTTTTAAAGTGTGAAGATCCTCGTGGGGTTCTGTTTGAACATATTATTGGAGGTGATTCAAGTGATGGTGTGCCTAATATGCTTAGTGACGATGATACTTTTGTTACGGACGGTAAGCGACAGGTCCGAATGACTCAAAAGAGGATCGATCAACTAAAGAAAGATTCGGAAAACTCTTCATTTTTTGAGGATCCTAAATACATCAGGAACAGTACTCTTATTGACATGAATAATATTCCACAAGATCTTCAAGACAAGATCCTAGAAACGTATCAATCACAACAAGGAAAGGGCAGAGAAAAGCTGCTCCAGTATTTTATGGACCATAAACTTAAGACTCTTATGCCGCATCTAGAGGAATTTTGATGTACACTCCTGAACCCGAATCTGAATACGAGCGTTGGAAGCGCGAACAAAAGGAACGAAAGCAAAAGCGAAAGAAGCGTCCACGCAAGCCAAATCAACAACAATGGCTGAACGATTTAAAGCACGGTCACTCATCCGATGATGGTGACTTTGAAAATTTTGAACGATTTGAACAATAAAAGGAACTTTATATTATGAAAACAATTATACAAATAGGCGTAGCAAATGCAGAAGATCATGTTAGAGATTTTGTAGCTAAAACACCAAATGATTATTTTGTGTATTTGGTGGAACCAGTAAAAGATTCAAATCCTCTTATAGAAACTGCATATTCATTTACATCAAATAAAAATATATTTAATTTTGCAATATCTCACACAAATGGTTATTTAGAGTTATTTTGTAACAGACAACATGGTGGAAATAATCAACATGCTTCTGTTGATTATAATCATTTAATCGTGCATGGAAATCCTGCAGAATTTATCTATAAAATTATAGTTCCTTGTGTTGATTTAAATACTTTAATAAATTTTATTATTAAACAAAAAGAAATAGAATATCTTTTTATTGACACTGAAGGACATGATTGTGATATTTTATTAAATACAAATTTTTCATATTTTGATATAAAAAATATTATTTTTGAACACACCCATACTGATGGACCATTTACTGAAGGACAAAAATACGAAAATACAAAACAACATCTAATTTCTTTTGGTTATACAGAAAATACTGAAAGTGAATTTAATTGCTGTGGTAATGTTTGTTATACAAAATAAAGGAATCATATATTATGACTAAAGCAACAACAACAATTTCTAAGGACACCCTAAACATTCTTAAGAATTTTAGTGGTATTAACTCTAATCTGTACGTAAAGCCCGGATCAAAGATCACAACCATGTCTCCCACCAAGAATATCATGGCGGAAGTCGAGGTCGAGGAATCTTTTGATACTGAGTTTGGTATCTGGGATCTCAACAAGCTGCTGGGCGTGGTTTCGCTGTTTCAAGATCCAGAGTTTATTTTTGATGATAAGTACATGACTATTACTGGAGCAAGTGGTTCCAAGGTTAAGTACTTTTATTCAGATCCCAAGCTGCTGTCTTATCCAACCAAGAGTATTAAGAAGATTGATGCTGTGGTTGAGTTTGATCTGACCAGTGATGATTTCCGCGAACTGTCTCGTGCAGGTGCAGTTCTACAAAATCCAGACCTTTGCTTTGTGTCTGATGATGATGCCGTGCTTGCAGTGGTCAAGGACCTCAAGGATCCAACCTGCAACGTATTCTCTATTCGTGTTGGAGACAACAAGGATCAAGCAGACTTCTCGTTCAACTTCAAGTTAGAGAACATGAAGATGTTTGACGGCGATTATCATGTGGCCCTGTCCAAGAATGTGATTGGTCAGTTTACTCACGCCAGCCGTCCCCTGACTTACTGGGTTGCTATGGACGCAACCAGCACTTATAAGGAATAAAATGCTAACATCAAACAATTCAGTTGGTCTGCTGGTAGAAAAGTATCGTCCAGCAATCATTGATGATTGTGTTCTGCCCAAGAGCCTCAAGGATACTTTTAATAGTATTGTTCAATCCGGGGAGTGTCCTAATCTACTGCTAGCAGGCAAGCCGGGTATGGGTAAGACCACGGTTGCTCGTGCTCTCTGTACTCAATTGGGTGCAGACTATATCCTGATCAACTGTTCGGAAGATGGTAATATCGATACTCTACGAACCAAGATCAGGCAGTTTGCCAGTACGGTTTCTTTGTCTGAAGACGCCAAGCAAAAGATTGTAATTTTGGACGAGTTTGATTACTCTAACGCCCAAAGTATCCAGCCAGCCCTCCGTGGAGCCATTGAGGAGTTTGCCAAGACTTGTCGGTTTATCTTAACCTGTAACTACAAGAATCGAATTATTGAACCAATTCATTCTCGTTGTACAGTTATTGACTTTAACTTCCCAACCAAGGAACGTCCAGAACTAGCCAAACAGTTCTTGGAACGCTGCCAAGGCATTTTGGAAGAAGAAGGCATTGAATACGACAACAAGGTGCTATCTAAGGTTGTAGTCAAGTATTTTCCGGATTTTAGACGAACCCTAAATGAACTTCAGCGATACTCTGCCGCAGGTACTATTGATATTGGAATTTTAAGTACTGCTGGAGAACTGAATGTTAAGGAACTCATGGGGTTCTTGAAGATCAAGAACTTCACAGAGATCCGTAAGTGGATAGCCAACAACCTAGACAACAGCCCCCAAGACATCTTTAGGAAGGTCTACGATGGCTTATACGAGTTCCTAGAGCCTGCCAGCATCCCTCAAGCGGTGGTTATCATTGGTGAATACCAGTACAAGACAGCGTTTGTGGCGGATCAAGAGATCAATCTGTGTGCATTCATGGTGGAACTAATGATGAATTGCGGATTTAAAGAATGAAGCCGTTTGACTTTTTAAATTCCATAAATCAAACCAAGGTTTCTTTGATGGATGAAGATCCTGGTTGCGAACGAGAATATATTCCATTTCTTACCAATCGAGGTCTTTCTTACTTCTCAGACACTATCTTTTTAGCCAATGAGATGAATCGTTTGTCTGGCTTGGATAAGAAGATGCAGTTTGACTTTTTGCGTATATCGGTTCGACCACGTAAGAGATTCAGCAAGTGGATCAAGGACGAGTCTAATGACCGTATAGACGCTTTAAAGACCTTATACGGATACTCTCACACCAAGGCAAAACAAGTAGTAGACCTGATCAAACAAGAAGATTGGGATGAAATTTTTTCTATTTTAGATCAAGGTGGCACAAATACTAAAAATCCTAAATAATTCCGTATTACTGAATTTTTTAATGAAAGCGGAATATAATGGAAAACGAAGATATTTTTGATGGCCTTGGAGTTGAAATCAAACTAAAATCTAAAGACGATTTTCTCAAGGTAAAAGAGACCCTTACCCGAATGGGTGTGTCGTCCAAGAAAGAAAAAAAGCTATATCAAAGTTGTCATATTCTCCACAAACGTGGCAGATACGCAATCATGCATTTTAAAGAGATGCTTGATCTAGACGGACTAGAAACCGATATAGACGATACAGATCTTGGCCGACGTAACATGATTGTAAAGCTTCTGGTAGAATGGGGACTAGTAGAAGCTGTGGATCCAGACGAGTACAAAGAACCAATTATTTCTTTGGCTCAATTAAAAATTATTCCTCATAAAGAAAAGAAAGAATGGCAACTGGTGCCTAAATACCATATAGGAAACTCTTAATTATGCAAACCGAAGTGATTTCTTTTTTTAGTGATATAGACGGCAAAACCTATTATAGTGATCATGCTAAAAGATTATCAGAGCAATTAAAGAATCTTGGCATACCTTATGATCTTAGATATAAGGAATCGCTCGGTTCTTATCAACAAAATTGCTTAAGTAAGCCACAATTTATATACCAACTATTAATTCAAAAACAAAAACCAGTGGTGTGGCTAGATATAGATTCTGATGTTCGCAAATCTTTAGATATTTTTGACAGATTTCAAGGATCCGCAGATGTTGTAGTTGCGTGTTCTACAAACAAATTACATGCTGCAAAAGCATCACCAATTTATTTAGATTTTAATTCAAAGGTATTGGATTTTCTTCAACACTGGACTTTTATGGCCAAGCAAATGGCAAATAATGGTCAATGGTTTGATCACGAAGCTCTTATTGGCATTTTACATTCATTTTATCAAAAAGAAGGGTTTAATATGAGATTTATTGGACCTGAATATTGTGTATGGCCAGGTCAGGAAGATAAAAATTCTGTAATCGTTATGGGTCTAGCTGATGTGGACTCTAAAAAAGAAGCACTTAAAAAATTAGGAATGAACGAGGAATTAATAGCATGGCAAAGCCCAGGTACAAAGTAAGAGGAATAGGTTGTCCGTTTGATGTAAATTATTCGTCTTGTTCTAATCTAAAACCAACAGCATTTGATTGGACACTGGAACTTGGTGACTATGATGTTCATATTGATCGTGGTCTATTAGTACAGCCAGATCCGTCTTTTCCTAAAGAAAAACGATACGGTTGGATATGTGAGTCCAGGTTTATAGTTCCAAATGTTTATGATTTTTTGGTACAAAACCATAAAATATTATTTGAAAATTATTATAATAAAATATTTACCTGCGATAAAGATTTAATAAAACTAAATTCAAACTTTGCGTTTTGCCCAAACGGTAGTAATTATCCTTGGGTCAAACAAAGCGATTGGGCATTATACGATAAAAATAAATTATGTTCAATGTTTTGTTCGCCTAAAAAGATAACAGGAGGCCATGTATACCGTCATCATATTGCCAGACTTGCACTTGATGCTGAATTTAGTGTTTTTGGTGGTGCACACGGAACCCCAAGAACCGTTGTAGATCCACACAATCCATGGAATACGAAGCTGAATGGTGTTAAAGATTATATGTTTAGTGTAGTAATTGAAAACGGAGAATACGATTCTTATTGGACAGAAAAGTTGACCGACTGTTTTGCTACAGGAACAATACCAATTTATCAAGGAACAAAACAACTCCCTGATATTTTTGACCAAGATGGAATCATATTTTTAGAGATGGGCAAAGAAACAGACATTTTTGATTCTCTCTCTCCGGAGTTGTACCTAAATAAAATACAAGCAGCTAAGAACAATCTTGATGCTTTAAAACAATTAAAAATGGCTGATGATTCTTTATTGGAACTGATTATATCATGAATAAAATAAAAGTAAATGTTATTAGTAGAAAAACTTCAAACCGAAGACCAACTATTCAACAAGACTTAGAATCAAAAAATATTCCTTTTACTTTCTTTGAAGCTGCAGACAAAGATAACATTCAAAGAAATGACGGAACGTTCTGTCATAAAAATTTTTGTGCTTCTATAAATTTTGACAACAATTTTGGCGATTCTTTTAAAAATCGTGGTTGGATGAAGATTGGTGAAGTGGGCTGCATGTACAGTCATTATTGCTTATGGAAGGAATTGTTGAGCAGCGATTATGACGCTTATTTTATTTTAGAAGACGATGCTAAAGTTTTATTTAATAATGATACATTAAATTATTTTTTAAATAATGAAAAATTAGATGGAATTGATATAGTCTTCTGTCAAAGAAACTCTCCAAACTTTGTTAACGGTAAAATACCATTTAACAATTTAACTAACGATCTCAGTTTAGTAGCAACACAAAATGTTCATTACTGGCAGATCATAGAAGGAACAACAGGCTATATTGTTACTAGGTCTGGTGCTGAAAAATTTATAAAACCGTTTGAACAATTTGGATTATTATTTCCTGCAGACAATTATATTGCAAGATGTACACAAAAAGCACCAATTGGTGTAGATCTTTTTAAGCTTTCTATGGAATCTCGGCTGTGTCCAAAGTATCTGCAGGTAGAACTAGCAGAAACTGCAAAGACCAGTGAAATACACGATAATCCCAACGAAAATGTTACAATGATACAGAATATTAAATTTAAGGACTAATATGAGTGAAAATATATTAATTATTGGTGGTAATGGTTATGTTGGTTCTAAATTATGCCATGAACTAACCGGGAATGTTGTATCGGTAGATTTAAACATCTTCACCACAGAAAACAATCCAGTTAATAACATAAGGATTGATTATAACGAATTAGATCAAACTTTTATCAAACAGTTCGATCATATTGTTTTATTAGCTGGTCATTCAAGTGTACGGATGTGTGATTTATATCCTGCCAGTGTTTTTAATAATAATGTAAGAAATTTTGTTAATCTATTAGAAAAAATCTCTCCAAATCAAACACTAATATACGCTAGCAGTGGTAGTGTATACGGTAACTGTAAATTAGATTCCGCAGACGAAACCACAGAACTTGATTCGCCATATAACATGTATGATATGACAAAACAAATGATTGATGAATACTACTTAACTTCCAAGCACCAGGGAAGGATCTTTGGTCTGCGTTTAGGAACAATTAATGGATATTCTCCAGTTCTTCGTGATGACGTTATGATGAATTCAATGTGTTCTACCGCTTGGAAAGAAGGACAAGTACTATTATTTAATCCTAATACTAAGCGATCTATCATAGGCACAAACGATTTAGTTAGAGGAATCAAGGCAATCATGTCATCTTCAAACAACACAGGTGGCATTTACAATATGTGTTCTTTTACAAAAACATCAGGAGAAATGGCTAAGATTGTTTCTGACAAAATAAACTGTCCGCTTAATGTCGTTGATCCAGAACAATACAATAAACAAAAAATTAATGAAAAACTTGTTTCCAGTAAATATAATTTTTCATTATCTTCTAATAAATTTAGTAAAGATTTTTCTTTTGAATTCCAAGAAACTCCAGAGTCAATAGTAGACGGTTTAATTGAAAATAAAAACAAAATGGTGTTGACAAACAGGAATGCGTCGTATAACTATAATGGGTGATACATGAAAAATATATTATTAATTGGTGGTAATGGTTATATTGGATCTAGATTATACGAGCACTTACTGAGTGAAAATTATAATGTAACAAATGTAGATACGTGTTGGTACGGCAAAGTATACAAAGAAACAATAGAAGCTAATTACGATACACTCTCAAAAGAGTTTATTAATAGTTTTTCACACGTTATCCTATTAGCCGCACATTCTTCTGTTGCCATGTGTTCAAAGGGACTTATGCCATGCTTTGAAAATAATGTTGTTAATTTTATTAAACTATTAGAAAAGTTGGATACCAATCAAACATTATTATACAGTAGCACGGCAGCAGTATACGGAAGCAGTGATAAAGTAATGATAGAAACCGATCCGTTAACCAATGCGATCAATTATTACGACTACACCAAAATATGTAATGAAAATATAGTAAACTTGTATCCAAATAAAAATATAATAGGATTAAGATACGGTTCTCTTGGTGGATTTTCTAAGAATTTTAGAAATGAAAATTTATTAAATTCTATTTCTGCCTCTGCGTTTAAGAACAATAAGATAACCATATCCAATCCTGATAAACTAAGAGCAGTCCTTGGTATTACAGATTTGTGCAGAGCATTCAGTACCTTATTGGCACAAGATAAAATTAAACACAAAATTTATAATTTGGTTTCTTTGAATTCAAAAATTATTGATTTTGGTAAAGCCATACAATCTATTACTGGTTGTGATCTAGAAATTAATAATACCTTTCAAACAAATTATAGTTTTAATTGTTCAAGTGCACTATTTGAACATGATTACGGATTTAAATTTACAGATACGGTAGAAACAATTTACAGAGATATTGTAGACAATTACAACAATATACTCATTAATAGCAAAAGAGAAAGCAGAGATTAAAATGTTAAAGAATGAATGTAGATGCTGTGGTAATATGGTCCTAAAGACTATCGTTTCATTGGGCGATTCTCCCCTCGCAAATAATCTATTAGACAGTATGAATGCCAAAGACGAACTGTATCCTCTAGACGTGGTATATTGCCAACACTGCCACAACTGTCAGCTTTCGTACGTAATCCCACCAGAAAAATTGTTTGATACGTATCTCTACGTTTCGTCCACTACAAAAACATTTAGAGACCACTTTAAAGCTGCTGCAGAGCTATACATGAAAGAATTTAATATGAATTCTGATTCTGTGGTGGTGGACATTGGCAGTAACGATGGTGTAGGATTAAAGCCCTTCAAGGAAGCCGGAATTAAGATTGTTGGTGTAGATCCTGCCGTGAACGTGGCTAAACTAGCTAATGAAAACGGAATTGAAACAATCAATGCATATTTTGATTCTAAAGTAGCAGATCAAATTATGGACAAATACGGAAAAGTAGATCTAGTAACTGCATCAAACGTATTTGCCCATTCGGATGTAGTAAAGGATATTGCTGTAAATGTGTTCAAGATGCTGAAGGACGATGGTTGTTTTATCATAGAGGTACAGTATCTGCTAGACACAATCAAGGACATGACCTTTGATAACATCTATCACGAACACGTTAGTTATTGGAGCGTTACTTCTATTAGTAACTTCTTTAAACAACTAGGATTCCGTGTAGTTAAAGTACAGCACGTTGACACCCACGGTGGTTCTATTCGTGTTTACGTGAAGCGAGCAAATGCGGTTATGGATCCGAGCGTACAACAATTCCTAGACAACGAAAAAGAATTTGGTTTATTGGATATCAAGACATACGATGAATTCTTTAATAAAATTAAAATAGTAAAACAAAATATAAACAATAATCTAAAGAAATTAAAGGATAAGGGATATCGTATTGTTGGATACGGATCACCAGCAAAGGCAACAACGTCTTTGAACTACTATGGGGTAGGAACTAATTATATTGATTATATTGTTGAAGACAATAAGCTAAAGCATAACAAGATACTACCCGGAGTAAAAATTCCAATTTACTCTAAAGAGCGTTTAAAAGAAAATAAACCAGAAGTTATTGTGATTATGGCTTGGAATTTTGCCGAAGAAATTAAAAAGAACAATCAAGAGTTGATTGACTCTGGTATCCGGTTTATCAGTATTAAAGAACTACAAAATCCAAATTTTGAATAACATGAAAATTTCTATACCAGTTCCTACTTATGAATGCCACGGGATGGGTTGGTTGTTTATCTCTGAACTCTTAAATAGTATAAAAAAACAAGACTATGCTAATTATGAAGTAGTGATTAGCGACCAAAGTACTGATGATAAAACAAAAAAAATAGTCGATGTGTATTCTGAAATGATGAATATTGTTTATCTCGACTCTAAACATTTAAAAAGAAGTATAGGTTCCAATTTAAATAATGCAATAAAACACTGCACTGGCGATCTAATAAAACCAATGTGTGCAGATGATTTTTTTATAGACGATGGTGGTTTGACTAAGATAGCTAAAGCCTTTTATTTAAACCAAGACAAAACTTGGCTGGTTAGTGGCTGTGGTCACGCAAAATCAATTCATATGTTGTACGATCGGCTTATTCCGTTTTATCACGATAAAATACATCATGGAGCAAACACAATAAGTTCTCCCAGCGTTCTTACCATGAAAACAAAAGAGTACTTTGATGAAAAGTTATCCCTTTTGATTGATTGTGAAATGTATAAGCGTTTATACGTAAAATACGGGTTACCAATAATCATAGAAGATCCGTTAATAGCAAACCGTATGCACGATAAACAAATGCAAAACAAAGACGCAGAATTGCTTGAACCAGAAAAACAATATTGCATTGGAATATATGGCGAGTAACTTTGAAATTTTAGGAGATTGATATGAGTAAAGTGTGTGTATTAGTCGTTAGTCATAATTATCCGGAATTAACTGATTCTCTTTGTGAGGGAATAGTGAAGAGAACCAAAGGAGTAGATTATGATTTACACGTCATAGAAACAGGATCTTCTATTGGTAATTTTTCAAAATATATTACTTTATGGGTTTCTGACGGCTGTAGAATGACCAGAGGATTTAATCTATTAAAATCGTATGCTGATTCTGTGTTAAAATACAAGACCGGAGAAAAATACGATGCGTACATGCTTTTTGTGAACGATGCCAAATTTATTGATGATTCTGATATAATCAGTACACTATATCACGATATGAAAGCTTTACCAGACTGTGGACAGATTGCTCCATACCAATCTAACATTTATCCACCACATAACCGATTGGGTAAGGTAAGCGACGGAGGAATTCGTAAAGAAAGTTTTTGTGAAATTATATGCCCAATGATTTCTGCAGAAGCATGGAATGCATGTGGTGAAGACTTCCTGGATAACAGGTTTTTTTACGGCTGGGGCTTAGATTACGACATGCCGTATCAACTCCATAAAAATGGATTTAGAACGTACATCTCAGATAAAGTTGGTATTTTTCACGATCCGTTTACTTCGTATAAAAATAAGGAAAAAACAAAACAAACAATGGATGGAAGTCAGTTCATCCAACTAGCTAGAAAGAACATGCATGAAGGATTCCAACAAAAATATGGTTCAGATTGGATGCAAATTCTTATGGATGGCGTTCCTCCTGATGTTTCTAAAGAAGCATTATATCTCTGGTTAGCCATGAACGATGGATTCCGAGGCCGAGTATGATACAGGCGGTTTTATTTGATTTGGATGGCGTGTTGGTAGACGCCTGCGACTGGCATTACGAAGCCCTTAATAGCGCATTACGGGCGTCTGGGCACGTTCCTATAAGCAGAGACACTCATCTGACTACCTTTAATGGTTTGCCCACTCACGTCAAGCTGGAAATGCTAGGAATAACTGGAGAAGAATCCAAAAAAATCAATAGATTAAAACAAGACCTTACATTGGAAACAATTAAATCCAGTGCTAAAATTATGGAAGAAAAGGTTAAACTCCACAAATTTTTAAAAGATCAGGGTATAAAAATAGGGTGTGTTACCAATTCAATTCGAGAGACAGCAGAAGAGATGCTTCGAGTTACTGGCCAACTAGAATATATGGATATTGTAATAACAAACGAAGATGTAACTAAAAATAAACCACATCCTGATTGTTATAATCTTGCTATTGAAAGACTGAAAGTAGATCCATCACATGTCTTATGTGTCGAGGATTCAGAAAAAGGAATACAAGCAGCTAAGACATCTTTAGCAAAACATCTTTTAGTTGTGAAAAATACTAGTGAAGTTAATATAGATACAATAACAAAATCTTTTTAGGATGATTAAATTATGCAAAATTTAATGGGCTGCATCAATCGCCAAGATGACGTATACGTACACAGCAGTTATAAGAGGCCAGAATGAAAATATTAATTCCAATGGCAGGAGAAGGTAGTCGATTTGCCAAAGAAGGATACACTTTTCCAAAACCTTTGATTGATGTTGATGGCAAACCAATGATTCAAGTGGTTGTTGAAAATCTTGATTTTGATGCCACTTACATTTTCTTAGTCCGCAAAGAACATCTACAAAAGTATAGCGGTTTAAAAACCACATTAGATAGAATTACTAATGGTAAATTTAAGATAGTAGAAGTTGACGGCCTAACCGAAGGTGCAGCTTGTACTGCATTGTTAGCGAAACATTTAATAAACGATGATGAAGAATTGCTGATTGCTAATTCTGATCAGGTATTAGAATATTCTATAGAGAATTTCAAATTACTAAAATCATTAACCCCAGCTGAAGGTATCGTATTCACATTCAATGCGGTTCATCCTAAATGGTCTTTTGTTAAAGTCAATTCTCGTGGTATTATAACAGAACTACAAGAAAAGAATCCAATCTCAAATATTGCAACTTGCGGTATTTATTGGTATAAAAAGGGATCAGAGTTTGTTAAATATGCAGAACAAATGATCGATAAAAACATTAGAGTAAACAATGAGTTTTATATTGCTCCTGTATACAACGAATATGTTGCTGATAGAAAGATGCTTATTCCGTTTTATGTAGATAAGATGCACGGAATTGGTACTCCTGAAGATCTTAATGCCTACCTTAAACAAAAATGAATATTAAAGATTTTACTAAAGGTTGGCTAGTTGGTGATTTTTCTCCATGCTTATTCAACAAGAAAGACATAGAAATTGGTGTTAAGTATTATAAAAAGGGAGATAAAGACGAAAATCATTATCACAAAATAGCCACAGAATACACTATTGTAGTTTCTGGAGAAGTAAAAATGCAAAGTAAAACATTTTCTTCTGGAGATATTATAACAATTGAACCAAATGTAGAGAATCAATTTGAGTGTTTAGAAGATGCGTGTATACTTGTTATTAAGACACCATCTGTAGTCGGAGATAAATATATTAATAAAATATTAAAGGATAAATTATGAAAATAGGAATTTGTTTAACTGGAGTTTCCCACGAAGACGGAATCCGTGTACCGCATGGGTATTATAGAAAAGTAAATTTTGATTGTTGTCCTTTAAATATTATAGAAAAAATAATAAATCCTCTTAAAAGAGATAATGAAGTTGATGTATATTTAACAACTTATAACCATGAATATATTTTAGACTTATTTGATAAATATTCTCCTAAAAAATATCAATTAATTCCTTATTCTAATTCTACTATGCAAAAAACTTATGCACAAAGCTTACAACAACTCAATGGTGAAAATTTAGATTTTGTAATATCTACTAGATTTGATATACTTTTTAACAAATCTATAAATGATATATGTTTAGATTACAATAAAATGAATGTTTTATTTAATGAAGATGGATGGGATCATCTTCATTATACTTGTGATAATTTTTTTGCATTTCCTTTTAAATTTCTAAATCTTTTTATACAAAGTATACATGAATTTGAAAAAATAGATGGGAATGGTCTTCACGGAACATTTAATCATTTTTCAAATAAAATAGGAAAAGAAAATACAAAAATTATAGATGATATTCCAGGAAATGGAAGAAAAAACTCATATTATTATTTGCCTTGTGTTATAAGATAAAAGGATTTTGTATGAATGATTTAACTATAGTTGTTCCTTTGGGTATTTCTACTCCGGGAACTCCCGTTGTTCATTATTTAAGAGCATGTTTAAACTCGTTAAAAAATCAAAAAACTTCTTACAAATATAAAGTTGTTATTGCTTCGGATAATAATGTATCCGAAGAAGCTATGGAGTGTATGCTGGAATCCGGATTTGATATTCAGCTATACGAGCCGTATTACTTTATGCGAAGAGGCGGAATTTGGAAAAAAATCTACGATCAATGGTCAAATTTTGAAACCAAGTATGTTGCTTTCTGTCATTACGATGACGCATGGGCAGAGAACAAAATCCAAAGTCAATTAGATCTTATGGAGCAACATAATTTAGAATTAAGCTGGAGTAGAGTTCAGGCCATCAATTCAATAGGACATATTGTATCTGGTGATATGGCTCATTATCAACAACTAGATCGTTCGTCTTTGCGAAGAGGTCAAAGTTACGCTTTTTCACATTCCAGCATCTTAAAGAAAGACGCATTGTTTGCTACAGGAATTTTAGATAAAATTGAAAAAGCAACCGCAATTTATGAAGGAGTTCAGTTTGTTTATTCTCATAAGTTAAAGGGAATGAAGGACAATAATTCGACATTCTACCACAGAGTTCATCAAGACAGCGTATCCAATCAGTTCCACACAGAAACAGAATTTATGAAAGAACAGAGAATTATTGCAAATTATTCTTTGGATCAAGTATTTAAAGACCGAGACGAAGTGAGAATCGAAGAAGTAATAAGCGAAATAGAAAAAACATTATCATGAAAATTATATCCCATCGTGGAAATTTAGACGGTAGAATTTCAGAACAAGAAAACTCTCCTTTGTATATCCGAGCAGCTTTGGATGAAGGATTTGATGTAGAAATAGACGTTTGGTATGAATACAATCAATGGTTTCTGGGCCACGATTTACCGGAACATAAAATATACCAAGCCTTTTTAGAAGATAATCGATTGTGGTGTCATGCAAAAAATAAAAAAGCATTTACAAAAATGTTAGAAATGGGATTAAATTGTTTTTGGCATGAAACAGATAAATTTACTTTAACAGGAATAGGTAGAGCTTGGTGTTATCCAGGAAATTACATCCCTAACGGAATTACAGTAGAATTAGGAAAGAAAAAATATATTCCTAAAGTATATGGAATCTGCACAGATCATCCTTTAGACTGGGTATAAATATTATACCTATTCGTCATGATACACGTTTACTACAGAATATCCGACAACAATCGGAGAGGAAAAGCACCCAGTTATTTTACAAACGATAACTGTTTAAATAATTTTCTTATGCATTTTTCTCCAGAATCTATACAAATTATTGCTGATAATGTTAGACAAGAAACCTTAGATTGGTTGGCTGGTTACGGCCACGAGGTAATTAATACAAAATTAGGAAACTCTGGAAGTTTTAAATTTGCTTTAGATCAGGCAATAACAAGAAACGACGATGATATAGTCTACTTTGTAGAAAATGATTACATCCACCTTCCAAACGCAAAACAAATAATGAATGACGGATTTAGACTTGGGGTTGATTATGTAACATTATACGACCATCCAGATAAGTACAATCCACATTATAATGTAAATTACAATCAAACTGTTTATTGTGCAGAAGGAGATTCTGCTAAACGCCCATCTTCAGTATTATACAGTGCAATCTCATACTGGAAAACAACACCATCAACTTGTATGACTTTTGCCGCAAGAGTTCGTGCTTTAAAAGAAGATTACGATCTCTTGGTAAAACATTTTTATGATGCTCAAGGTAATTTTCACAAAATACCAAACGATATGGGAATGTTTGAGGATCTTCGTAATAAAGGAAGAACTCTAATAAGTCCTATTCCGGGGGCAGCAACTCACGGAGATCTATTAAGTCCGCATATAGAGTGGAGACAGTTTGTATGAAACGTGAGCTTGGAAATGTCTGTCTGATTGCCATAGATGGAGTAGGTGACAAAACACAACAACTAAACGAAGTTGTTGATCTGTGTTGTTCTAATTTTAATTGGAAATGTGCCATTCGTTTAAGCCCAGTATACGATAACGTAAAAAGCACATCACACGATACTATCGTTTATGAGTTAAAAACTCCAAAGTTATCGTATTACGATTACAATGATTTTTGTATTCACGGACTGTACGAAGTAGTAAATAATTTTGGTGGTGATTACTGTTTGTTGGTTCAAGAAGACGGGTTTATTATAAATCCTGATCTTTGGGACGATGCATATTTTAATTACGATTATATCGGTGCGCCGTGGTTAAAATATTCAACCGAACCAAAATTTCCATGGGTTGAACATTTTGGTGATAAAGCAATGGTGGGAAATGGTGGGTTTACCTTTAGAAGCAAACGGTTCTTACAAGAGTGCATGAATGTTCCGTACAAGCCCGGATCTGCAAACGAAGACGTTCATCTGTGTGCTTTTGCTGGAGACTATCTAAGAAGCAAAGGCATGGTGTTTGCCGACCTAGATATTGCAGGTAAGTTTTCGTTAGAGACAAAAAACGATAGATTTAATGATTTAAATAAAGTTTTTGGCTTTCATGGAAAGCACCTAGTAGATGATGCGTGGAAAATAATAAAAGGAAAAATGAGATGAATTGTACAGTGATGATAACCGGTGTAGCAGGATTACTAGGTTCAAGACTAGCAGATTATTTACTAGAAAAATACCCAAACATTACAATTATTGGAGTAGACGATCTATCTGGTGGTTATATTGAAAATATTCATCCAAATGTTAAGTTTCATAAAATAAACGTTACAGACAAAAGATTAGACGAGATATTTGAAACTACCAAGCCTGACTATGTTTTTCATTTAGCAGCATACGCAGCAGAAGGTCTTAGTCCGTTTATTCGTTCGTTTAACTACGAAAACAATCTTATCGCTACAGCTAAAATAATAAACAACTGTATTAAACACGATGTAAAACGATTGGTGTTTACCAGCAGTATGGCGGTTTATGGTGAGGCTATTCCTCCATTTACCGAAACGTATACACCTAAGCCAGTAGATCCGTATGGCATAGCAAAATATGCATGTGAGATGGACATTCAAATTGCAGGCGAACAACACGGATTAGATTGGTGTATAATTCGTCCTCATAACGTTTACGGAGAAAGACAAAACATCTGGGACAAGTATAGAAATGTTCTTGGTATTTGGATGTATAAAACTCTTATCGGACAACCTATTACCGTTTATGGAAGCGGTGAACAAACCAGAGCGTTTAGCTATATTGACGATTGCGTAGAATACTTCTGGAAGTGTGCAGTACTACCGGAAGCGTCCAAGCAAATTTTTAATATAGGTGGTTTAAAAGAATACACAATCAACGAAGCTGCAAATTTAGTTTCTAAAGTCACAGGAAACTATAAGATTGCATATTTACCAGAACGCCATGAAGTAAAACATGCTTGGGTTTCTCACAAAAAAGCTCAAACCGTACTGGGATTTGATGACAGTAAAACTTCGTTAGAAGAAGGTATTAAAAAAATGTGGAATTGGGCAGAGAAACAACCACAAAAAACACAATTTGTTTGGTCTGAATACGAGATAGACAAAGGCATTTACGACTTTTGGAAACCCAAAAAAGATTAAACACTGCCCTTTATACACATAAATATAAGTAACGGAGATATACATTATGGCTAAATTATGCCTGTCAATGATCGTAAAGAATGAAACTCACATTATTAAAGAGTGTTTTGATACCGTCTATAAGAATATAGATTATTGGGTGATTGTGGATACAGGTTCCACAGACGGCACTCAAGAGCTAATCAAACAGTACTTTGCAGAAAAAGGCATTCCAGGCGAACTACATGAACGCCCATGGGTCAGTTTCGGTCATAATCGTTCAGAAGCTCTGGCTCTTTGTGATGGTAAAGCTGATTGGGCTTGGATGATTGACGCAGACGATTATGTTGATGGTGCTTTATCATTTCCAACACAAATAGTAGAAGAAGTTGATGGATTTGCGCTAAAGTTCCGAAGACAAGACTTTGCTTGGTGGAGAACTCAAATCTTCCGTACAGGAAGAGGATGGAAATACTTTGGCGTGCTTCACGAATACCCTTCACTAGAAGGCAAACAACCAAACATCGCAAAACTGGAAGGCAATTACGCAATAGTTGCTCGCACTATGGGTGCTCGTAATCTTAATATTACTCCGGTAGAAAAATATAAAAAGGATGCAGAGCTATTAGAAAAGGCCCTAATAGACGAACCAACCAACGTTCGTTACCAGTTTTATCTTGCTCAAAGTTATTTTGACTCACAACAATGGGATAAAGCAGAAGCTGCTTACATCAAACGAGTTGAAATGGGTGGTTGGGAAGAAGAACAGTTCTACGCTGCTTATCGGGTAGGTATGTGCCGAGGCTTACAGGAGAAGCCTTGGATAGAAATTCAACAAGCTTTCTTGGAAGCATGGGAGCTCAGACCAACTCGTGCAGAACCTTTACACCAGATTGCCAGAGTTTACAGACTTATGGGCCATCCTCGTTTAGGATTTCTTTACGCTAAAATGGCAGCAGATATTCCTTATCCAGCAGACGATATTCTGTTTGTGTCTGAAGACATTTACCGATGGGGTATTTTGGATGAAATTGGGTCAACTGCTTTCTATGCTGGTAAGGCTCATATGGGATACGCAGCCTGTAAGAAATTACTGGTGGAAAATAGACTACCTGCCGATCACGTAGATCGTGTTCAAGTAAACTTGAACCAATACTTGAAGTTCTTTGAGGACACCAAGCAAATGGAAATAATACAGCAAATGGATGAACAAGCTCAAAAACAGAGCGAAAGGAAAGACCACAAGCCTGCTCTTTTCCCAGCCCAACTACCAAAAAGAAAGTTTAAAGATAGAAAAGTAGCAAGTCGATAAGTCATAAATACTCGTATGACAGCAAAATACGACTTATCAATCAATAAAGGCTCTAGTTTTGACCTCTGGATTCAGTATTTAACTGATGGAAATACTGGTGTAAATTTATCATCATATAAAGCAGAAATGCAAATTAAGAGGTATAGAGGAGATACTACACCTTTAATATTTGCTAGTACAAGTGGTCTGACATACGGTTATACCTACGGTTATTCTACAGGGGGCACTTCTGGTATTGGTGGAATCAGTTTAAATACAAAATACGATTCTACTGGATTAACTGGAGGAATTTTTATTAAATTATCTCCTAATTCAACAAACTCCCTTCCATACGGAAAGTATTTTTACGATCTAGATCTGATAATAGGCACTACTTATTCTCAGAGACTTATTGAAGGCCGAGTTTCTATTGAAAATGGAGTAGTGTGATGAAAATTAAAGTACGAGAATCTTCTGAAAAGATCTCTTATTTTGATGAAATTGATCAAGGATTTAATCATTTAAAAATAAAAATAATTAAAGTTATAAAATATATTATTTTATATTCGGATGATTAAATGAAAATTAAAATACGAGAAACATTAAACACTGTTACTCCCAAGTATGTCTATACTGGGAGAAAAAATATTTTAAATTTAAATATAATAGACACATTTAAGTATCTAATTTTAGATTCAAATACTTTTCGTATGCCTGTATCTACATTACCAGTTACATTTAGAATCAGATATTCTCCCACAATACAATTAATTGTGCTTGGAAACAATCCATATTCTCCGGACTTTTTATTTGGACAAGGACAAGCTTATTTTTTATGGGTAGACATCACAGACCCAAATATTCCTGCTTATACAGGATTAAATGAAAATTACAAGTTTTATACAGAACAAAATGAAATATATCAGCCTATTCAAAGAAATATTAAAAATACAAAACAATTGGATACAGAATCAAATCAAAGCTTTTCTGTAATGCCTTTAGATCCTAATTATTGGTTTCAGTACAACGGACCACTTTCAATCGTTGCTATAAACGACACCACTCAGCCGTATCTTCCCATATATGAAAACGGATTTACTGTAACAGATTTAGAGTTATATGGAATAAATGATTTGTCCGGATGCGGAAATCCTAATACAAACTGCCTAATACAATTTAGAGATCAGTTTTATACAGAATTAGTAGGTGTTCGTGGAGCAGTTGATAATGAATGGTATGGATCATATGGAGCAGCTTATTTTAAAAACGATAATGTGACTCCTTGTTATATAATGGCACCTACCCATAGACCATATATGGAATGTAATGTTTCCGTGGTTGGAAGTGATAATAATAATATTGAATTTTTATTTGATGCTACCGGATGCTATGACCCTCATCAAGCAGATTATCCTGTTATTGAAAGAGGAGGATTTCCAATATACGATATCAATCAATTATATTTTGATTGGGCTATTTTTGGAGTAAATGAAACCGGTCAGTATCCAGCATTAGATATTCTTGCATATATCAGAAATGATGAACCAAATAATTGGAATTTATTACAGTTATTTTATAGAAATATATCTAAAAGTGTTCTTCAACCGTATAAAAAAATTAAAATTTTATTAAAAGCTACAACATACAGGTATTCTACGTATATTAGTGCATCGGATCCGGATCAGTTTGAGTATGATCAAGATGGTTGTTTAATTACTGGAGTAAATCAACAATTTATAACAAAACAGGCAGCATGGGCATCGACTGAAGTGAAATTACCTTGATAAAAACTGATAAATATTAGGTAATGTTTTAAAGTTACGGTATTCAAATGAAAATTAAAGTAAGAGAGATATTGAATACTATTATCCCCAAGTATGTTTATACTGGGACAAAAAATATTTTTAATTTAAATGTCACAGATAAGTTTAAGTATTTAATATTATCAGTACGTATTACTGCTCCTTTTATTGACAGATCGACCCGATTTTTATTATTTTATGATGGTGTTACTGCAGATTCTGCAACGTATCCATTTGCTACCTCATTAACAGGATTAACCACTGAAGGTAGATTACCGTCCGCAACATATGAGGCCATGGGCGCAAAATTTATGCCGTTTGTTCTCTTGAGTGATCCTCATTATTTGGATCCAACTAGAACTGCAGGATGGACTGCTGGTAGTCCTTATGATTACGTTACTAAAAAAGAAATATCGGGTTTGGTGGAATCACTAGTGCTACAAGGAGTCACTAAAGATACTGATTGTTATGCTTATATAAACTGGCATGAAGATTCTAGAGATTTTATATTATTTCCAAATTCTGGAGTAAATGTTGGCTATACAGGTCCCGCTAATGCAACACAAACACAACAACACACAATTCTAGCCAGAACTATGGCAAGTGTTTTAGTTGGTGGAACTGGAACAGACGGCATAACATTTAATGGATTAAAAACGTATTTTCCTAATGTTAAATGGGGATTTGCGGATCATCCAAAATGGGCGTATTATTTTGTGCTGGGTGATGTTTCTCCGACCAATTCTTATAGTATATCTAACGCTCAAAAAATACAAATAATGAATCGTGCTGCAGACGTGTTTTTAAGTGATCCAGAATTAGCTGATGCTATTGATATGTTTATGCCTCATGCGTATTCTGTTATTAACAATAGAGATTTTATACGAAGACACAGTGAGCAATGTGTCGAATTATGTAAAATAGTAAATGAAAAATTAATTGCTTCAGGAAAACAACCTAAAAAAATAATTCCACTTGTGTCGCCAATTTATTTAACGGATCAAACCACATATCCGTACACTATATTTAATTATGAACCAGAATTCTCAAATTATCAGTATGTTCCTCCAAATACTATAATGTTGGATAGTGATATAATTTATGAACAAGCTGATCCTGTAGTCAGAAGTGGTGCAGACGGAGCCATGATATGGCTAAGTAATGCGTATAGATCCAGACAAATATTAGGTCGTGCTCAATCCACCACTGAAGATGTTGCACCAGGCACAATAAACGGCCCAACATACTCACCGAGCGAAATCATTCCAATTCCTTACTCGTATAAATCAACAAGCAGACAAGCAATATCTGCTCACGAAAATTATATCAAGGGTGTTTGTATGGGTGTTACAGGAAATCGTTGGTGGTGGAGCACGGAAGTTCCTGGTTCTACCGCCCTTATACCAAAAGAATGGTTACCTTTAGGCACAAATAAAGCGTATCCAACAGCTGGAGCAACTTCCGGTATAACTGCTATACAACTAGTAGAACGTATCTTAGAAGACGTCAAAACAAGAACAATAAATATATTCAATGATCTTGTAGATTTCTATTCAAATGGATAAGTTTAACCTATGCCTTTAGATTTTCCATCATCTCCTGCGGTAAACGATCAGTACACCTTTGCTGGCCGTACATGGGTTTGGAACGGGTCTGCATGGGACTCGTATAATCCTGGAATTACTTTTTATGTGAGTCGATTAAATGGATTCACTGGCGGAATTACATTAGCTGCTGGAACTGGAATTACTTTAACAAGTACATCAAACATAATAACTATTGCTACAATAGTTGGTGTGGGAGCTACCGGAGCCACTGGTGCAACAGGACCTCAAGGTATTCAAGGAGCTACCGGAGCCACAGGTCCTGTTGGTAATTATGTGATATCGTTCAACGGTCTTACTGGAGCTGTCACCGGCGTAACCACTTCTGTTGCCAATATTTTCACTGCTCTCCAAACTTTCACGGCAGGCATTTCTGCTGCGGGTGCAACTTTATCATCAAACACAACAATTCCTTCGGGTTCAACTCTTACCGTTAATGGAAACTTTGTTGCCAATGGAAATGTCAATCTAGGTGATGCCGTAACAGATGCGATTACTGTTACTGGAGTTTTGGCAGCAAATGGTGGTTTGAGTGCCGCAGGCGGAACATTCTCGTCTCTGACCCGTTTCACCGCAGGCATCTCTTCAGCAGGCGGAACATTCTCGTCTCTGACCCGTTTCACCGCAGGAATCACCGCATCCACTCTGCATGTGTCGGGTGGTGTAACATTCGCAGGTGCATTATCGGTAGTAGATGTTTACGCTACAGCAGTTTATACAAGTGGAGGAATATTTCCATCTGGTAGTAATACTCTTAATTCGAATACCAATGGTAATTCAATAACCAATATTGGCGATGTAAATAATGACAATAACAATACAAATATTCAAGTTGATGACTCTACTGGAACAATCACACTAAGTGCGCCTGTGGGTGGTATAAACAACAACTTCCATTTCATTAATCAAGTATCGGCTCCATCGTTTGCAGACACCTATTCGTTTTGCGAAACTTATAGAACCACTACATCTGGAGTCACAGCCAATCAAACTATTGCTACAATACAGGAGGTTTACGACAATTCTACCTCTACAATGAACAATCCTGCGTTTGAGGTCACAATTTCTGCTCGTGATACCGTGTTGAACAAAACTGAAATGTTGAAGATGTTGGTGGTGCATGACGGAACCAATACCGTAAACACGCAATACGGCTTGCTTCGCACAGGAGCAACCGGCCCTGTTTCGTCTTATAGTACAACTTTGAGTGGCACACCGCTTAAAAACTTGTTGATTCGTGCCACACCACTTTCCGCCAACAGCACCGTATTCACAACCACCGTGCGTGCTCAATCAAACGGGTAATGACTAGGAGATAAAATGCCAGATATCATACAACCATTCGTAGTAGTTCCCGGTCTTGCAGTAGGTCTTACAGCAACCACTATTGCAACTGAAGATGGAGCATTTCAGGGGCCAGTGATTACGCAAATAAACGGTCTCACAGGACATTATAAAGCCCTGTTTGGTGCAAATTCCGTACAAACCACAGCAGTGGGTCTCACAGCACAATTAGATTATATTGCTTTTAATGATTTCGAGTCTCAAATATTAAGCGCAAGCGCAGCATCTAACGGTGGTGTATGGGCACTAGGTAATGCCAACGGTGGTTCTGCCACTGTAGGCGGTACAACCCAAATAACAAACTTTGGTTACGACAAATGTTATGGTGTGGCCACCATTTCTACAGGAACAACCAACAATCTTACCGGTTACTCTGGAGTAGTCATGCAAAGCAA
>Ga0181359_1000048_pt1 | contig 23589 bp, 21 predicted proteins | sample Fa13VDMM15SD_FD_141229 | JGI IMG/M metagenome (GOLD analysis project Ga0181359, IMG submission 141229) | Freshwater viral communities from Lake Michigan, USA - Fa13.VD.MM15.S.D | ecosystem: Environmental > Aquatic > Freshwater > Lake | place: USA: Michigan | collected 2013-09-24 | reverse complement strand
GCAGTGTAGTATCCGGAAAAACTTTTGAATTCCGAGGAATTTGTGGTGGTGGAAATATAGCAGCAACTCTAAGTTCTGATGGTTCTGAAATTTTATTGACAGTATCACCTATTACTGACAATGGAGCGTATGGAACCACCGCAGCAAATTTTGTGGTTTATACCACTGATACTTTCACAGCAACCACAACAAGAATAGGAGTTACCGGTTCAACTTCTATTTTATCATTTGGTTTAACAGCAGATAATGGTGCTACCGGAAGTTCTATTAAAGTTTATTCGGAATTTGTAGAACCTTTCTATAGGCTAGAACCATTATTCAGAAACGCAACAACTGGAGTAACAAACGATATAGTTTTAGCAGTGGATTCGGGTGGTTACACAATCAAGCTAGATAAATATTCTGTTTATCAATTAAACAGTCCAATTGGAATAACAGCATTCACAACAAGCGCAGATAATTCTGTTTTACAGTCTTACACACTGTTTGTAGACGGCCAAGACGTTTGGAATTTTCCTTCAAACGTGTATTTTGAAAATACCGACAAAGGAATAGGCAAATACGGATTCTTGGAAGGTATGAATATTGTTCATATGTGGAGTGAAAACGGTGGTCTTACTTTTAATGCCGCATTTGTTGATCGTGGTATAGGAAAATCAGGAACATTCTACAGTGATCCGATAGGATCTTGCTGTTTACCGTCCGGGTTTTGTCAAGACAACGCAACAAGTTCCGAGTGTGATCGATTAATTGCTCTAGAAGGTGGAGGAGTGTTTACACCATTTGCTAGCTGCATTCAAGTTTGTGGTAGAATTGGTTATTGTTGTAGTGAAGGCACTTGTTACGAGGATTCAAATGAATATACTTGTAATGAAATAAATGGTGTGTTTTCAACAACTCCATGTACTGGTTGTGGTGCTCCTCCGAGTACTGGAGCTTGTTGTGATGCTGGAACTTGCACAGATGGTGTACTGCCAGCAAACTGTACTGGAGGAAAAACTTTTTACTCGGGTCTTGTGTGCAGTGATCCAAGTGTTGTTTGTGCTCCAGTTTTAGGTTGTTGTATAAACAAAGACGCTTGTATTATTAACAATAATATATCACAAACCGCTTGTTTTGCTAAAGGAAGTGGATATATATGGACAGCAAATGCTACATGCACAACTGCAGATTGTACCTCTGGTGTGTGTTGTGTCACCACTTCTTCTGGCAGCATATCCTGTTCACCAGACGAAACACAAATATCATGTGATGCCAAAGCTATAAATGGCACCACGACAGTATTTTATCCAAACTCAACATGTGCTACCACAAATTGCTCAAACCCCCCACCACCAGTTTTGGGTGCTTGTTGTAATGGTAGTGTTTGTACAGAAACTATTGCGTCTAATTGTACCGGAACTTGGGATAGCACTAAGCGTTGCTCGGACGCTGTGCCACCCTGTGTTGTTCCTGTGTACACTTACAGCTTTACAGTATTAAATGCTGATGGTTCTCCTGTAACCGATATCATTCTTCCTGATAGCACCCCACAAGAAACAGAATTTAAAATAACAGTAAGCACTACAGATCCTGCTGGTGTTAGACTGCAGCTGCCAAGCACACACCAAAATACACTAGGCCATGTGTTTACTATAACACAAACATATAATGGTTCTAATTATATTGGTGGTTTGCTACCAAACGGTGCTACAGTAACCATAAAAATTAGTACCACATACGATGAATTTGGTAGAAAAAATGGTATTGAAAATACTATAAACGCAGTACTATTAGATACACTACTTAATACTAAATTTTCACAAAATATAAATTTTTATGTGGTATCTAAATCTCCTGTACCTATAGATGGGTGTGATAGTTGTCAAGGTGGCAGTCTGACCGATCAATTTAAAGTACAATCACAATTTATTATAAACAGATTGTGTATGGATTGTGCTGAAAATAATGGTTCATATTTAGAATATCCTCCTGTAAAAACACAAAAAGGATTAGTTAATTTCTGTGTGTCCAAGAACGGCTCTTGTGGCTGGAATGTTAATATTGATTGTATAACATACGGGCCCATAGAAGAAGTTTGGGATTGTAAAAATTCTTATAAAGCATCAGATGACTGTGCTCACGCAGAATACGGTGTTGGTGTTTGGCAAGGCAATCGCCCAACAACATGCGCTTCCGGGTGTGCAGAGGTTCAATGGAGATATTTACAAGAAATAAAAACACGATCTGTTGAATGTTTTAATGAAAGAAATCCAGCAATATTTTCTTGCAAAGGTCTTTCAAAGGTATTTACACCGATTGGTTCTTGTCGCGGATATGTGTTAGACCCTTATTTTTCACAAATAGATTTTATACAAGCACCGCTTGCTATCGCAAATCGCGGAATAAATCAAGATAAACAAAAACAAATTTTAAATGATCTACAAACTGCTATTTTAAATCAAACAGATAATAATGCTGGTAGTGATAACGCTTTAATGGCGTTTAATCCTGACAAAGTAAACAAAAAAGTCACAATAAATGAAAGCGAACTCAGCTGTTGTGCTGGAAATATAGTGTTTAGTTCGCTATCAAACGGTGGGGCAATTTTAAATTTAGGATTTAATGCTCCTGCAGGCAAAACTGTAAAATACTTACTTTGGATGAATAAACTTGGCGGATCCATGCAAAGAGCCAGTGAATGTGGACAGCCAGATTCTTGTGGTGTATTTGGTTCACTATGTGCGGCATGTAATTCCGGTTTCACTGCAGAACACTGTTGGGCAAACTATAGTTTAAATATATCTCGTGTTGTATTCAATAATTCAGATAAGAGTATAGACACCACTTTATCGTGTTCTGATAATTTATTTTCTACAGACACACGTATTGGATTTTCTTATTATTATAAGAAGAACAAAACATGGGGCGATGACACTGGTTGTGTGTGTAAAGAAGTACTAGGACAGCCAGATATTCTTACTGGATCTCCTTGTCCGGATTGGTCTTTGTATCTTCTTGGTGAGTTAAAAGAATCTGATTTAATTAAAACTACAGTTAGTGGTAAAACAAGATACGATTTACAACGAGATACAATTTCTGCAGAAGATGGTTGTCAAATTCCCGTTAAACAATGGGAAAACACATGTAATACTATAGGAGCTACTCCTCAGCGTTGGGAATCCGGGTGGTGGAAATACATAGCATTTAATTGTGTAAAACCAGTTTATAGTTCATTTAATCCTGGTGAATTTGGGAGCAGAGAAGACATATACTTTAAATTTATGGACAAGATGTTCCGAGGCAGACACTGTGATACCAGCACAGATCTGTCTTGCTATCCACCAAACAGCTGTTTACTATTTGGTCAATACGGTTCTTACAATAATTGTTACTGTGATGACATATTAAATCAACCTATTCCTGTTAATTTATTTGGAGAAAGTTTAACTTTAGATATAAATGGAGTAAATACCACACAACCAAATAAATTAGAGTATAGTGTTATGAGTTATTACATTGATGAACGCTCGGGTGAGAGAATTCCACAACAAAGTAGTGTTGTGTTGGACTTAGGTTATAATCCAACAATTGGACCATATCAATATAATCGAGAACTACTTACTACAGCGGTAGTTCCAGGGACACCAGACTATCCACTTCCTTTCCCGTTTGCTAATGATTCACAATTTACTCAAGAATATTTTGGAGTGGTTGCAAACGCTCACATTACAGCAGGACCTGCGCTATTAGGAGTTCCTACCATTTCTGTGGATGCTGTTTGGAACAGAGAAGGTTACGTAGACGAAACTGTAATGCCTTTTGGTACCATGCTTCCAAAAGTAACATCAGGAGTAGATACAACTGGTGGCAGAGAAGGTGTATTCATCAATATACGACCAAACTTAGAAATACTTCGTGATGGAGGTGGCCAACGTGGGACTGTTAGTGAGTTTAAAGCTGAAGCTTGGTTGTTAAAGCCAGATTTTAGCGGTGCAGTGAAACAGTCTGAGGATAACATTGATTATGTAACGAATCCAATAGAAAATATACTTGGATTTGTGTTTAATTTTGATGGAATTAATACTCCTGTCTGGTACAAAGCAAAAGGCGCAGATACTAAAATATACAAATTTGTATTTAAATTAACCGCAAAAACAATAATTGGATACGACGAGCAAGGACAAGAAAAGTGGAGAACCATAACTAAAATTTTCGCGTACAATCATGCATTATATTCAAATTCTACTTTTGCTCCTACAACCCAATTTAGTAATAAGATATTAGATGGCACGTGTGTATCATTAGATTGTTCTCAGGTACAAGTACTTTGTGATTCATTACCGGACTGTTAACATGTCAATTCAATTCAGATCAAGAATTTCTGCTCAATACAATCCACCAACTGTAATTGGTCCATTATCTGATGGTTGGTGTTGTGGATTAGACCAACGTACCACAAGAGCTGCATGCGATGCGGCGAATAGTTATTTTATATCCGGAGCATTTGACGGAACAGACTGCCCGTCCTCTGGACTTTGTGTTAGTAAATTGATTGGTGATGTATCGGGTGCTTGTTGTTATTGGACTAAAACCAATGGTTTATACATTCAAGGATGCACTGCAGTAAACTCTCAATTAGATTGCATTAATGCAAATCAAGGAGCTGCAGAAAATTTAGGTTATTCTTTCTATCCCGGAGAAACTTGTGTTTTTGATGGTGGTAATATACAATGCAATTCTGTTAATATTTCTGCTAGTGATGTATCTGATAATTGCAATCCTAACGACTACACTAATTGCTATAACTCAAATAATTCGATAGGAAATTGTTGTACACAAAACAATGATGGAACTATTGATTGTTCAATAAAATCTAAGAAAAATTGTTTTGGTTATTGGTCGGCTCCCAATAAGATTATTCAATCTTGCTTGGATCTGAATCCATGTTCTGGTGTTTATTTTGCAGGTTTAAGTGGAGCAGAAACTCCAGCCAGAGCTTCTTTAAGCACCATAATATCTTCCACAAATCCTATAGAAACGTTACCAGCAGTAGGATCATTATATCAAGGTGGTTTATACGTTGGAGTATTTCAACCAGGATCTCCGGTAAATTCGTTGGGCAGTGAAGTTTACGGAAACAGAACAACAGGAACTGCTGGAAATTATCGTGCAAGAGGAAATGCTCCTGGCACTAAAGAAAAGTCTTGGTTGCTAATTGCAAGTGTATCAGACTTTACAGATTTTTCGTATAATGTAGAAAATGAACCAACCAGCATACTATCAACTTCAAATTATGATGGTTTACACAATACTTACGACGCAACAATATCTGAAAATAATACAATGTTGTCTCAGGTTAAACAGTATAAGATCAATGGTTTCTCTGACTGGTATCTTCCCAGTCAAGACGAACTAGCACTATACTTTAAAAATATTTCGTTTGGTTACGAAACTTCTGGATTCTTTGGTTTAACTAAAGAACAGTACATGACTTCTACCGTATTCTCTTTGAACGGGGTTCAAGAGTTTGATGGGAAAACTTTTGTGGTTGCTCAAATGGCAAATACTCAAGAAAATTACGGAAAAACAAATATGGCATACAGAGGAAAGACCATAGGTGTAAGATTATTCCGAAGAATTTATTTGGATTCATGATATATAATTATAGGAGTTTATATTATGGGATGTGGATGCAATAAAAATAAACAAAATAATCCTGAGTTTCGTCAAGAAGGAAATCCAGAACAAGCTAAAACTATTTTGTCCCAAAAAATGGGCATGATTCAAAGTTTTGCTACTGCTTTAACTTCCCGAGGACTTGCTGGCCATAAAGTAAATAAAGCAACCAAGCAATTAAGAGTACTTAGTTGTTTTGGTAATAAACATTTAGGCGGCGAATTACCTCCATGTGAGCACCTAAAGGAAAGTACTACTCCCGGAAAGCACTTCTGTGGTGGTTGCGGTTGTGGTGATAAACCAATGACTTGGTTGACTTCTAACGGCGAAGAGTACAGCAAATTAGACTATCCAAAACTAAATTGCCCTCTAAATATGCCTGGATTTACAAATTATCAACCAAGCAAGCCAGACGAGGCCAACGAACCAATCACAAGACGGTATTATATTGAAAATATTGATTATAATCAAGTTGCGGGCATTCCGGTAACTCTTCCAGAAAACAAACAAGAACCACCAGCAACTCCTCAGTCTTAAATTTCAATTTGCCATAAATACTTTTAAGGAAGTATAATGGCAGCACCAAATTCAAGACAAACCATAATCGAATACGCTTATAGACAATTAGGTTCACCGGTTGTTGATATAAACGTAGACTGGCAACAAGCAGAAGATCGTCTGGATGACGCTTTGCAATACTTTACCGAACGCCATTTTGATGGTGTTGAAAAAGTATTTTTTAAGTATCAATTAACTCAAACTGATATTAATAACAGATACATCAATACTGAAGATATTCTTTCTCCAAACGAAGTAGACGGACCTACTGGCAAAGAAATTGTTTCTATAATTAAGGTAATGCAATTTGGTCCATTCACAAACATTAACATGTTTGATGTGCGATACCAACTAGCACTAACCGACTATTTTGGTATTAACAGAAATCTTAGTGGTGTAAACTCTATGGGTCTTGCTTCATACGACTCAACAAAACGATATATTCAGTTAATTCAGGATATGTTTCAACCAGAAAAAACTGTAGTATTCAGTAAGGTAACCAACAGATTGTACTTAGAAATGAATTGGGGCCAAGAAACAAAAGTTGGTGATTTTATTTGTATCTGGGCGTACGCCGCGCTTAATCCAGAAAAATACACCGAGATGTTTAATGATCGTTACCTTAAACGATATTTAACCGCTTTAATCAAGCGTCAATGGGGCGCAAACATGGCTAAGTTTGATGGTGTGGCATTACCAGGTGGTGTTGTTATGCGTGGTGGACAAATGTATATGGAAGCCATCAATGAAATAGCAGCAATAGAACAACAGATGCAAAACGAATACGAACTGCCAGTAAACTTTATGACAGGCTAAAATGGCAACTAATCCATATTTCAAAGATTATTCTGGTGAGCAAGATATTACAGAAGATCTAACCATCGAAATCATTAAAACGATGGGTAGAGAAATGTATTACATTCCTAGAAATATCGTTGAGCTGGATAAAATTTTTGGTGAAGGAAAACGAGTTAATTACAAAAATTCGGTTCCTATTGAAATGTATATTGATTCTGTTTCTGGTTTTCAAGGACAAGGTGATATAGCCAGTAAATTTGGTATTGAAATTAAAGATAATATATTCTTGACTCTTTCAAAGAAAAGATTTATACAAGAAATACAAACTCGCTTTCCAACAATAACAAGACCCAGAGAAGGTGATCTTGTTTATTTTCCTCTTTCTAAATCTGTATTTGAAATTAACTTTGTAGAGCATGAAAATCCTTTTTATCAATTAGGAAAATTATACTCTTATCGTTTAACTTGTGAGCTGTTCACCTATGATCAAGAAGGAGTTACTACAGGAACCACAGATATTGATGCAATTCAACCAGAAAATCGGCAATACACTTATAGATTTGTTACAGGCAATGATATCACTGGAATAACAGCAAACAATTATTATGCTGGAGAATTTGTTTATCAAGTTGCTGGTCTTACTGGCAATAATGCACTACAAGAAAATGCAACTGGTTCTGGTGTAGTTGCATCCAAGCCAGCAGGATTGACTGGCGAAGTAGAGCTAATCAATATAACAGGAAACATTGTTACTGGTAGCACTCTAAAGGGCGTAGGCAGTGGCCTAGAGTGTTTTGTACTAAGTAGTCAGGGTCAAACCACAAATATTGTATTGAATAATAGCGAAGACAAGACCCCCGCTGGAGATAACGACGAAATCGAAACAGAAGCAACTAAATTAGATTTAATTAATTTTAGCGAAATAGATCCATTTTCTGAGGGCAATTACTAATGTTTTCACATTTTAAAAACGATTCAATAAGAAAATTAGTAATTGGTTTTGGTACTTTGTTTAATGGCATTCAGCTGGAACAAAAAGATGAAAACAATAATGAACGATTATTTACTGTTCCTCTTTCTTATGCAAATAAAGAAAAATTTGTTAAGCGTTTAACAGAACCCAGTTCGATAAGCGATAAAACACGTATTGAAATTTCTTTACCTAGAATGTCTTTTGAGCTTTTAGGTTTTGTTTATGATCCAACAAGAAGATTAAATAAAACAAACAAAAAAGTTTGTACCTCTGGTAGTAATGCAACATATATTTATTCTGAAGTGCCGTACAATTTTGTGTTTGGATTTAATGTGTTTACAAGAAATTTAGAAGAAAATTTTCAAATAATGGAACAAATATTACCGTATTTTGGACCAGAGTTTGTAATTTCTTTAAACATGAATTCTATGCAACAAGGAGTAAAAATTCCTATTTCTTTAAACACAACCACATTGACACAAGAATATGAAGGCGATTTTAGTACAAGACGATTCATTGTGAGTTCTTATCAATTTATTGCAAAATCTTATGTTTACGGAGAAATTAAGAGTAATATTCCTGTAATTGATAATGTTGATTATCAAGCTTTGAATTTAAATCTAGCAGGAATAACTTACGATACGATTAATATATCTCAATAAATAATCATATGGAATCTTCTGATATTATATCAAAAACTCTAGGAATAGAGTTTAATGCGCCCGAACCTATAAAAATAATAAAACCAGAAACTGGTATAGCTGGTACTAGTTTAGATGTGGATTTTAATTACGTTCGTGATAATATAAAAGGATTGATTGATAATGGTTCTTCAGCCGTAGATGAAATTTTAAAGGTAGCTAAAGCTGGTGATTCGCCAAGGGCGTATGAAGTTCTTGGGCAATTATTAAAGACCGTTTCTGAAATGAATAAAGATCTAATTGATTTGTATCAAAAATCTAAAGCGATCAAAAAAGAAGAAATTAAAGTTAATCACACCACAAATAATTCAATTTATGTTGGCTCTACCAGTGAATTACAAGATCTAATAAACAAAGATCGCAGTAGAAACAAGGCTCTTGACAGCCAGAAATTTTTAGACGATGGGGTATAAAAAGAAGTCAGGTTATCTTGGTAATCCTAATCTCAAAGAGATTGGTGTTACCATTGAATTTACCAAAGAACAAGTTGAAGAGTATATTAAGTGTGCTAATGATCCGGTGTATTTTATTAAAAAATACATCAAGATTGTAACTACCGATAAAGGTCTTGAGTCTTTTGGGTTGTATGATTATCAAGAAGATATTGTTAGAACAATCCAAGACAATCGCTTTGTTATTGCCAAGCTACCTCGGCAGACCGGTAAAACCACAACCACAGTTGCGTGGATGGTTCATTATCTTATATTTAATCAAAACGTAAACATAGCAATTCTTGCCAACAAGATGAAGACTGCTATGGAAATTATGAAGCGGTTGAAAGAAGCTTATGAGTATCTTCCAAAATGGCTTCAACACGGCGTTGTCGAGTGGAACAAGACTTCTATTCAGTTAGAAAATGGATCTCGTGTATTGGCTTCTGCCACCTCTGCTTCTGCTGTCCGTGGTGGTTCTTATAACGTAATCTTCATGGATGAGTTTGCTCACGTTCCTGCTAACATTGCAGATGAGTTCTTTAGTTCAGTGTATCCAACTATTACCTCTGGCCAAACCACTAAAGTTATCATAGTATCGACCCCAAACGGTTTAAACATGTTTTACAACCTGTGGCAGGGAGCGTCTAGAAAGACCGGAGAAGAAGGTAAGAACGAATACGTTCCAGTGGAAGTGCATTGGAGCCAAGTTCCTTTGTATCCGGGTGGTTCTCTTCGTGATCAAAAATGGAAAGAAAGAACCATCAAACAGTTGGGTGGTGGTTCTGGTGGTGAACAAAAGTTTAAGAGCGAATACGATTGTGATTTTATTGGATCGTCCAACACACTCATTTCTACCGCTAAACTTCACACTCTGGTATCAAAGTCTCCACAAACCAAAACAAGTGAAGGTCTTACGATTTATGAAGAACCAAAACAAAACAGGGCCTATGTTATAACTGTAGATACGTCTAGAGGTCAGGGTAAAGATTACAGTGCTGCTATCGTGTTTGATATCACTGAGGCTCCGTATCGAATCGTAGCAAAATACAGAAATAACATAATATCTCCCATGCTTTACCCAACCATATTGGCTGCGTTGGGTAGAAAATACAACACTGCATACATGCTGGTAGAAGTAAATGATATTGGTGGACAGGTTGCAGATATTTTACATTACGATCTAGAGTACGATAATCTACTGACCAGCATGAATAAAGGCAGAAGTGGCATGGTGCTTAATGGTGGTTTTGGTAAAGGCGAAACCTTATTAGGTGTTAGAACTACTGCTGTTGTTAAAAAATTAGGATGTTCCATACTGAAGAGCCTGATAGAACAAGACAAACTGTTAATTCAAGACGAAGAAACAATAAAAGAACTGCTGTCATTCATTGCAAAATGGAACAGTTTTTCAGCGGATGATGGTCATACCGACGATTTAGTTATGTGTTTGGTTTTATTTTCTTGGGTTACTAAACAGCCATATTTTAAAGAAATTACCAATATTGACATTAGAAAAGAGCTATTTGAAGGTGAAATTAAAAAAATAGAAGAAGACGATTGGTTTAGTTTTGGGTTTATTTCAGGCATGGATGAAGATCCAATCATAGAAAATAAGCCGTCTGACGACCAAGACAACTGGATTAAGGTGTAAATATCCAAAAATATAAATAGATATGTAATTTAAAAATATTTTAGGAGAAAAAATGTCAGTATTTACCACACAAACCAACAATTTTACTTCTACTATAACCGGCGAAGGACCTTCTCCTTTAGTTGCAGGCGTCGTTTCTTTCAATGGTTTAGTCAATTTGTTTGGAACAACCGGAACCAATGGAACGTCTGAAACTGAAATTGGATTGATGGGTGTATCCAGTGTTAACCAATGGTTTAGCCGTCTCTACTCTAGAAATGTAGGTTTGTCTGGTCCTACAGGTCCTTGGGCTGGTGAGTGGTGGTCTGTACACAACTATTTACAATACGGTGGTATCTGTTTCATAGGAGCAACCGGTTCTACTGGCGATTTTTACAGCGCAACCGGCGTTTTAGGTATTACGAACACTCCAATACACAATAAATCTCTTGCTAGAATTGATGTTATTTTTGAAGCTGGAAATACTTTCTCTGCTGGTGCTGCCGTGAACGCCGCAATGACTAGAAAAGACTGCGTGGCAATTGTTGGTAACTACAAAAGAATTACAGGCATTCCATTAACCACAACATACGCAAATCAACAAGCAGACTTTGGTGTTACTTTTACCAGCGAAAATGTTGTGTATGTTGCTGGTAGAAAGAAATTTACTGCAGGTGTTGGCACAACAGTTAATATTTTAGAAGCAAATTTAAGTCCAGACCTTGCTGGTTGTGTGGCAAGATGCGCCAGAGACGCTAATATTTGGACTTCTCCAGCAGGAAAAATTAGAGGCCGTATTTTAGGCGTAGTTGCAATGCAACAAAATTTTAGTGAAACTGATGTGTCTTATCTGAATGCGGGAGACGTAAATCCCGTAACAGTGTTCCCAGGAGAAGGTACTTTCTTGATGGGAAATAATACTTCATTTACAGGTTCTGGTTATTTGACCAAGATAAATGGCATTTTGTTGATTGCATATTTAAGAAAACAACTAACCGCCACTGCACAAAGATTCTTGTTTGAAATTAATGATGTAAGAACCAGACAACGAGTTGTTGCTGCTTTAACTCCCATTTTAGAAGGGGTAAAAACGGGAAATGGAATTTCAGATTATCGAATCGTGTGTGATGAAACAAATAATACTGCTGCTACTATTGCAGATAATAAATTAGTAATTGATGTTTATATTAATCCGTACAACACAGCAGAAACATTAGTCATTACAATTATCAATACAGACACCTCTGAAGCATTCACAGGATAAGGAAAAATAAATGAGTAGTCAATCAATAACAGATTTTATCAACGGATTTGGTGGTGGCCATAGAATTAACCGGTTTAAAGTAACTGGTAGTATTCCTACCATTAATGCAACCCAACCTGCTTCTTCTGGAAATCCGGTAAATGTTTCTCAAAAAGTAGATTTTACTGATTTTCACGTTAGAGCTGCTTCTCTACCAACTTCACAATTAGGTGTTATTCCTGTAAATTTTAGAGGAAGAACAGTGAATTATCCGGGAGACAGAATATATCAGCCGTGGAATATAGTAGTAATTGATGATAATAAAATTTCAAAAGATTCTTTGAAATCAATATCACTATATCGAGCATTCCACGAATGGCACGAACGAATAAACAGCCATGTAAATAATATTTCACTTTATGAAACAAGTGGTAACACAGATCCAAGCCAACATTTTGCCGGTAGAATAAATTCTACTACCGGATCAGTTCTTAACACAAATAATCCAGCATGGACTATAGAACAACTAGATACTAATGGAGCCAAGACTATTAGAAAGTTTGAATTGTTTCATTGCTGGCCGGTTGCTGTTGGTCCGGTTGAATTAGATATGAGTCAAGATAATGTGTTATCTACGTTTGCTGTTACTGTGGTATTCAGTCATTTGAAATTTGATCTCAGTACTTCTACTAGTACTGGAACATTTATTTAATAGGTGAAATTATATGGAATTGGAACTATTTGGTTTTAGTATTGGCAAAAAAAAACAACAAGAAACCGTCGAGAATCGTGATGTAATCACTCCCGATTCTTATGACGGTTCTTATGTGCTAGAAACCGGTGGTGTTTTTGGTACATACGTTGATTTTTCTGGTGCAATTCGTGATGAAAATCAGATGGTTCAACACTATCGTTCAATGGCTCTTTATCCAGAAGTGGATGCTGCTATTGAAGATATTGTGAATGAAGCTGTAGTTTTAGATCAAGACAGAAAACCAGTAAAATTAAATTTAGATCACGTAAATTTATCAGACACCATCAAAACAAAGATGTACTCTGAGTTTAATCATATACTAAAACTACTAGACTTTTCAAACCGAGCTGGCGATATTTTTCGTCGCTGGTATATTGACTCCAAGATTTTTTATTATAAGAAAGTAGATAAAAACGATCTACGAAAAGGCATTCTTGAACTGATTCCTATTGATCCAGTAAAGATTAAAAAAATCAGAAAGATTGAAAAGGATAAAGGATATTACGGAGGAATTGGGCCGTTTTCTCCAGTCAAGAGTATTCAAGAGTATTACGTTTACACTGATACAGATAAAGATGCAGCATTTCCAACATCAGGTACTGGTTGGAAAATAGCACCAGATACGGTTGCTTACGCTCACTCTGGTATTATTGATTCAGCAACCAAGCGCGTTGTTGGTTATTTACAAAAAGCTGTTCGTCCTTTAAATCTGCTAAGACAAATTGAAGACGCTGTTGCCATCTACCGAATTTCTCGTGCACCAGAACGTCGTATTTTCTATGTGGACGTTGGTAATCTACCAAAGCAAAAAGCTGAACAATATCTACGTGAATTGATGAATCGATATCGTAACAAGATTCAATACGATCCTGCTACCGGTCAGATTCGTGATGAACGCAACCACATGAGCATGCTTGAAGATTTTTGGATGCCTCGCCGTGAAGGTGGTCGTGGCACAGAAATCAGCACCCTAGACGGTGGCCAAAACCTTGGTCAGATGGAAGACGTTCTGTACCTGCAACAAAAACTGTTCAGAGCATTAGGCGTTCCACTTTCCAGAATGATGGGCGAGAGTGGTTTCAACATGGGTCGATCTGCTGAAATCACCCGAGATGAAGTCAGATTTAATAAATTTATTGATCGTCTACGCCACCGTTTCTGCACCATATTCCTAGACATTCTAAAAACTCAAGTGATCCTTAAGGGAATTATGAGTGAGGAAGACTGGAACAGAATCAATCAAGACATTACTTTCAGATTCAATAACGATTCTTACTTTACTGAATTAAAAAATAATGATATCTTGAGAGAACGATTAGACATTATTGCTGCAGTAACTCCTTACATTGGTAGATTCTTCTCTGGTGAATACATCCGAAAGAATTTCTTAAAGCAGTCTGAAGAAGAAATTTTAGAGATTGATGCTCAAATAAACAGAGAAATGCAAAAACAATTAGAAGCCCAAGAGATGCAGGCGTACCAACAAATGATGTCTGGTGAATCGCCAGAAGAAGAACAAGCTCCAGAAGAGGAAGCACCACAATGAGCATCCCAGAAAAGTTGGTAACCATGATTCTTAGAGGCCATGCAGATAAATTCAAAGCAATTCTACAAGAAGAATTACAACATCGAGCTTCTATTATCATGGAAGAAATTTACCGTATTGAAACCGGTAAACTATTAGAAAGTGTAGAACAGGCAGCACCACCAGCTGTCGTTCCTGCACCTACACCAACTCCAGTTTCTGTAAAATTCTTACCAGAAAGTGCTTATAAGCTAAGAGATGGAAATATTGGTATTCTAAGCCCAGTGGAGCGAGAAATGGTAGGTAAACTACACGAAAGTCTAAATAATGATAACAAAGAACTAATGGTAAAATTACTCTCAGAATCTCAAGAATCTTTTAACAGAATCTTGAAATTAGCAAAAGCTCAAAATAAAAAGTAAGGAAAATTATGGAAAACAGTCAAAACCTACAATCATTCATAAATTTAGTTGTTAATGAGAATCTGGCACAAGCCAAAGAAGTTCTCAATAATCAACTAAACCAAAAACTCGCTGATGCTCTAGAAAGAAAATTTGAAGAATTTGCTCCCAGCATCTTTGAAGCATTAGATCCTGTCGGAAAAGAAGACGACGATGTTGACAATGACGGAGACACTGACAGCACTGACAAGTACCTAAAGAACCGCCGTGACGCTATCGGTAAGGCTATTGAAGGAGAAGATGAGGATGAAGCCGAGGACGAGGAGCAATCTGAGGAAGAAGAAGAAAGTGGGTCCGAAGAAGAAGAAGATGAGGAAGCAGATAAGGACTCAGAAGAAGATGGCGAAGATTCAGAAGAAGAGAAAGACTGAAATCAATGAAACTAATAACCGAGACAGTTGAACAAGTAGAGTTTTTAACCGAAGCAGCTGCTGACGGTGGTAAAAATTATTTCATTGAAGGTACTTTCATGCAAGCTGATACCCTCAATCGAAACAAAAGAATGTACCCAAAACACATTCTGTTAAATGAAGTTAATCGTTACACCAAAGAGTTTGTAAATAACAGCCGTGCTTTCGGTGAACTGAACCATCCAGCAGGCCCAACAGTAAATCTGGATCGAGTTGCTATCATTATTAAAGAGTTTAAATGTGATGGTTCAGACGTTTACGGTAAAGCTAAAGTAATGAGTACTCCCATGGGTGAGATTGTTAAAAATCTTATCAATGAAGGTGCTCGTCTTGGAGTTTCAACTCGTGGTATGGGTTCATTAAAAGCCAAAAACGGATATAATGAAGTTCAACCTGACTTCATGCTTTCTGCTGTAGACATTGTTGCAGATCCTTCAGCTCCTAATGCGTTTGTAAACGGCATCATGGAAGGCAAAGAGTGGATCTGGGATAACGGCATGTTAGTTGAACGTCAAATTGAAGAATACCATCGAGAACTTTCCAGAGCGTCTGCTAGACAATTAGAGTCTAAAGGCATCAGACTGTTTGAAGATTTCCTAAACAAATTAAAATAACCAAAATGAATGAGTACAATTTAAAATTTAAACCAGGAACTCTTAAGAGTTTATTAGAACAAGCCAGTGGTGCCGGTGGTGGAGCCGGTAGTGGCAGGGGTAAGAGAGCTGGTGGTAAATTTACCCGTCCAGATCCCCTTGGCAATACCACATGGGATAAAGTTAAAAATGTAGCTGGACAACTTGGATATGTTAGAGACGCAGCAACTGCATCTGCTTTAATGGGCACTCCTCCAAAAGAAGTGATGGCAGCAACAACAGGCAGATTGGGTGGTCTGGGATTTTCTAACCAAGGCATTGAAGATCGTATGAAATACTATAAAGCTGCTATTGGTGGAATAAATCCATTACAAACCGCAGCTAATGCAGCAGGCATGCTTGCTGGAGGTATTGCAAAATTACCGGGCGGTTCGGTATTAGCTCAACCTTTTGTTGCAGGTGCTAATTTAGCCCAACAATGGGCAGACGCAACCACAGAAGAACCAGCTAAATTAATGACTGCTGCTTTGTATGATCCTCGTTCATTGGGAAGAATGAAATAAAAACGTTAAAACTTAGTAAATTATAAATAAACAAGTATTAGGAAAAATAAAATGAAAAAGACACAACAACAACGACCTATAGTTCACGACACAACCGGTAAAGGCACTTTTGATGCCACTGGAAAGGGTGCTTTCCTTGGTACACTAGACACCAGTTCTATGGAAGGACTTGCTCAACGCAATCAAATGAGCCTTCGTCCAGGAAGTGCTGGTCAAGACTCCGGACAAAAAATGGCAGAACCAATTGGAGCTGAACAAGAAGAAGAGAAGAGCATGAACGAACACCTCGTTTCTTTGTTTGGTGGCGAAGATCTTTCAGAAGAATTTATGAACAAAGCTTCTGTAGTTTTTGAAGCTGCTCTTAACGAGAGAACCACCGCTATCCGCGAGCAAGTTCTTCGTGAGAGTGCTGCCATCATTGAAGAAGAAGTCAGCAAGACTGTAAACGAACTAGCTACCCGTCTAGACGAGTATCTAAGCTACGTTGTAGAAGAATGGGTCAAAGAGAACAAGCTTGCTGTAGAGTCCGGTATTCGTACCGAGATCGCTGAAAGCTTTATCGGTGGTCTAAAGAGTTTGTTTGAAACCCACTACATCGAAGTTCCAGAAAAGAAGCATGATATTCTAGAAGATCTTTTCAACGAGAACAGCCAACTAGAAGACGCACTAAACGAGCAAATCAAGGCCAATGTAGATCTCAACAAAGAGATTGCTGCTGGTCGTGCTCGCACCATCTTCCTAGAAACTGTTGCTGATCTATCTCAAGTAGACGCTGAGAGACTTGCTTCTCTAGCTGAGAGCGTAGAATTCAACAGCCCAGAAGAGTTCCAAAACAAACTCACTATTCTCAAGGAAAATTATCTTAAGGCCGCACCCGTAGCTGCCCAAGAAATGGAAACACTTACAGAACAAAGGAACGTTGCAGTAGCATCTGAAGGCCCAATGTCTGTATATGTAAATGCTCTGTCACGTCAAGCCAAAACTTACTAAAATATAAATAACTTTAAATCAAGGAGAAACTTAAAATGTCAATGGACTTTAACAACACAACCCCCTACGATACACTCGTAGAAAAATGGAACCCTCTACTAAATCACGAGGCTATTCCAGAGATTCAAGATTCGTACAAGAAGAAGGTCACTGCCCAACTACTAGAGAACCAAGAAAAGGCTCTTCGTGAGCAATATCTAATCGAAGGTCCTAACAACGCCATGGGTGGCAATCCTTCAACCGGTCAAGTAGGTGCAGCTTCAAGCGGCATCGCAGGTTATGACCCAATCCTAATCAGCCTAGTTCGTCGTAGTATGCCTAACCTAATGGCCTACGATCTAGCTGGTGTTCAACCAATGAGTGCACCAACCGGCCTCATCTTTGCTATGCGTTCACGCTACACCAGCCAAGGCACCCAAGGCCAAGCCAAGGGTGATGCTAACGGCGCAAGCGGCGAAGCTCTCTTCCAAGAAGTATTTGCTAAGTTCGGCGGTTCAGGTAACACCTCAGCTGGTGCTGCATTCTCAGCTACCGGTGGTATCAATCCTGTAGGCGCATCTGCTGGTTTTGCCAACCACGTTCGTGGTACCACATTCTCTATGAATGATTTCCGTGGTCTACTAACCAATGCTGGCGAACAACTAGGTTCAAGCACCAAATCTTTCAACGAAATGGCATTCAGTATTGAGCGTCTAGCAGTAGAAGCTCGTACTCGCGCTCTAAAGGCTGAGTACACCACTGAGCTAGCACAAGACCTCAAGGCTGTTCACGGTCTTGACGCTGAGAGCGAACTTGCTAACATTCTTAGCACCGAAATTCTCAACGAAATCAACCGCGAGCTAATCTATACTCTATACCGTACTGCCAAGACTGGTGCTTTCCAAGAAGATATCACCACTCAAGGTACCTACGATCTAAACACCGACTCTGACGGTCGTTGGAGTGCAGAACGCTTCCGTGGTCTCATGTTCCAAATCGAACGTGAAGCCAACACCATCGCCAAGGAAACTCGTCGTGGTAAGGGCAACTTCATTGTTTGCTCAAGCGACGTAGCTTCAGCTCTCGCCATGGGTGGATTCCTAAACCTCACCCCAGCTCTACAAACCCAACTAGAAGTTGATGACACCGGCAATACCTTTGCTGGTATCCTAAACGGCAAGTTCAAGGTCTACATTGATCCATACGCTCAATTAGGCGTTGACTTCTGCATGGTTGGATATCGTGGCGCAAGCCCATACGATGCTGGCGTATTCTACTGCCCATACGTTCCGCTACAAATGGTACGTGCAGTCGATACTAGCACTTTCCAACCCAAGATTGGCTTTAAGACTCGTTACGGCATGGTAGCCAATCCATTCGCCGAGACTACCGACATCAATGCTCTCGGAAGCAACACTGTTGGTAATCAATACTACCGTATCTTCAAGGTCACCAATCTCCACGGTAACACTGGTTTCGGTCTCTGATCTAAACCTTAACTAAAACTAACGCTAAGGGCTCCCCCTAAAAAGGGAGCCCTTTTCGTTTACATAAATATTAATATGACATCAGCATGTAACGACGCCAGTAATCCATTACTAATAAATTATTTTCAATTTGTAATGGATCGAGTTCCCAATTTGGTTTACTTTTGCCAAAGTGCAAATCTACCAGGTATTGGATTTGGTGTTGTGGATCAGCCAACAACTTTAGGCCATCCAGTTAAAGTTCCAACCGGAGCTTTCCGTTTTGAGGATTTAGAATTAACTTTTCGTGTAGACGAAAATTTAAACAATTGGATCGAACTTCAAAATTGGATTGCTACTGCTGGTAACTATTATGACGATTCCAATACTTTGCCGTATTATTCTGATACACCGGGTCAATTAACCAAAACAACAGACGCAACTCTGTTAATTACAAACAGTTCGTATCAACCTAAAATCAAAGTTCACTTTAAACACGTATTTCCACAATACGTAAGTGGAATTAATTTTGTGGTAAACGCCCCAGTTTCCACCGAAGCAATTGCCACAGTTAAATTTGCGCACACAGGATATACTATAGAACGACTTGATACACCTTAATTTTGGTGTATAATAATATTATGAACCTAGATGAATTAAAAGTAATGATTAAAAAGGATCTGGATATTGATCAAACTGCTCTTGATGCAGAGTCTTCCAGAACTCCTCAACTACACAACAAATATTTGGTTATGTTTATGGATGAGAAACTAAAGTTAAAACGAATGAATAGCGAGTTGTCTGTTCTTCGTAGAAACAAATGGCTTTACTATACTGGTCGAATGAGTCAAGAAGAGTTGACTCAGTTTGGTTGGGAGCCGTTTGAATTAAATATTTTAAAGACTGAAGCCGATGATATGATTGAATCGGATACAGATTACATCAAGGCTTCTGAAAAGGTTAACTTTCAAGAAGAAAAAGTTAACTATCTGGAGAGTGTAATTAAAATTGTACAAAATCGTCAATGGCAAATCCGAGCCATGATTGACTGGTTGAAATTTACCCAAGGAGTTTAATTGGCAGATATACGTATCACACAACCTGATGCTGTCGATTTAAAGGTCGAGTGTGATCGTTCTTTAGCCAGAGAACTAAACGGTTATTTTACGTTTACTGTTCCTAATTTTCAATACACCCCAGCTTTCAAAAAACGTCTTTGGGATGGAAAAATTCGTCTTTTTAATCTGTACACCCAGACCATTTACGCAGGTCTCACAGACCTTGTAATTAAGTTTGCCAAAGATCGTGGGTACACTTGGGAGCATGTTCCGGTTCCATACGATACTCCGAAGCCAGAAGAAGTCAAGCAATTCATTCAAAGTTTGCCACTCAGTGCAGGCGGTAAACCTATCCAACCTTACGATTACCAGGTAGAAGCCGTCCAACACGCTCTGAATCGATCCAGGGCCCTCCTAGTGTCTCCTACAGGCTCTGGTAAGTCCATGATGATCTACCTGTTGTGCCGTTGGATGTTAGATAAGAACCCAACAGGAAAGCTACTCATAATTGTTCCAACCACCAGTCTGGTTGCTCAGATGTTGGCAGATTTTCGGGATTATTCTAAACAAGACTCGTGGAAGGCAGATCGAAACATCCATACAGTAATGTCTGGAAAAGATAAAACTTCTACCAAACGAATAATTATTTCCACTTGGCAGAGTATTTACAATCAGCCGTTCACCTACTTTGACGATTTTATGGGGGTGTTCGGAGACGAGTGCCATTTATTCAAAGCTAAATCTCTTACGTCCATCATGAGCAAAGCTAAAAAAACCAAATACCGTATAGGCACAACCGGTACTTTGGACGGCACACAAACCCATAAACTGGTTATTGAAGGATTATTTGGACCAACGTATCACACCACCACAACCAAAAAATTAATTGATCAAGACTTACTTTCACAAATCAATATTGATTGTTTACAACTTCAGTACTCTCCAGAAGACATTCAAACAACCAAAAAGATGACGTACGTGGACGAGATTCGTTGGGTTGTTAGCAATCCTAGACGCAATCAATTTATTAAAAACCTGTGTAGTAAGCTGACAGGCAATACTTTAGTTCTTTTTAACTTTGTGGAACTGCAAGGAAAGCCGTTACACGAAATACTACAAAAGGATTCCACAAAACCGGTTTACTTTATTCACGGTCAAACTGAAGTAGACGAACGCGAACAGATTCGTAAAGCGGTAGATAAAGGATCAGATTCGATACTGTTAGCTTCTTATGGAACTTGTAGTACTGGTATCAATATTAAAAATATTCACAATGTAGTTTTTGCTTCTCCATCTAAATCTATAATTCGTGTTTTACAATCAATTGGTCGTGGATTGCGAAGAAGTGATACTAAACAACAAATGAAATTATTTGATATTGCAGACGATCTGCGTTACAAGAGCTACACTAATCACGGAATGAACCATCTTGGTGCCAGACTAAAAATATATACTAATGAGAGATTTCCGTACAAGTTAATTTCTATTCAGTTACCAAAGGAGTCCAATGAGAAAAACATACAAGATACTCAAAATGAAATCGGGTGAAGAAATTATTGCAGACGTTCGTAAAACTAAAGACGGCCAACTTCGTCTTCACCGACCCATGGTTTTTAAGAGTATGGTTTCTTCTGATTTATTCGGAGGCATGCGAGAAATCTTTATGTTAAAAAATTGGTTGATTCTTTCATCTGAAGTAAAAACACTCATTTCACCAGATACGGTAAATGCAATTTTAGAACCAACAAAAGAAGCAAGTAATTTATACGATGCAGAAAAGATTAAAGAAGATTTTCGTTTTAATGGTGTGAAAGCAAAACGGAAAGAACCACTTTTACCTCCTCCAAATTTACCTGAAATAAAGGATCAATCTGATAGCTTTTTAGACAATCTTCAGAAGAAATTAGAGGATATGATGACTAATTTAGACGATCCTGTTGAAAATGAATCTAGCTTAAAAGATCTTGCAAAACCTCGTTTTGATGATAAAATGATATTCATGAACATGGTCTTTTCTCCCGAAGTTATCGTTGAACTTCTTCGCTCAGGAATACTTGATCGAAAAGATTTTGGTGAAATGATTAATGAAATAACCGATGAAAATGGTGAGGGCATGAACCCTAACAAATTCACCGGTGACAAGAAGGAAAATAAAAATTTGGGTAATGAGTGGACGGATTGGAATGCTGATCCGTCTTCTGAGGACTACAAGTAACTAATATTCCTTTTTTACTCAGACAATATATTATATCAGGAAATTTATAGCATGTCAAGTGGAAAACCTAAAAAAGATAAATTAAAAATAAAAACAGATAAAACAATAGAAAAGAAATTAGAAAAACAATTAAATAATGATCATTACGTAGACAATAAACAATTTCTACTAGAAATGGTTAAGTGGAAAAAAGAAATAAGAGAAGCTGAAGACAGTGGAGACGATAAGCCCCCGGTTTCCGAATATATCGGAAGTTGCTTCTTAAAGATCGCAGAACGATTATGTTCAAAATCCAATTTTATGAATTATCCGTATAAGGACGAAATGATTGGAGATGGAATTGAAAATTGTTTAATGTACGCACACAATTTTAATCCACGCAAATCCAAAAATCCATTTTCTTATTTTACTCAAATAATCTATTATGCGTTTCTCCGTCGAATAGAAAGAGAAAAAAAGCAAGCTTATATAAAATTTAGATTGACAGAAGAGATGAATGATGGTACACTTCACAAGTGGTTTAAAGAAAATTACTTTGATAAATCTAATGAACGTGAAGCATTAACAGAACATTTTAATATTTCTGAACGAGATATTGAAAAGTACGAACCAAAGAAACGCAAGAAGCGTAGTAAAAATAAATCATGAAAATTGCAGTTATTGGTGATACGCACTTTGGGGCCAGAGGTGATTCTCCCCTATTCTTAAATCATTTTTTAAAATTCTTTGAAGAACAGTTTTTTCCTTATCTCAAGGAACATGGTATCACTAAAGTACTTCATCTTGGTGATCTGTTTGATCGTAGAAAGTTTATTAATTTTAATACACTACATCACACTAAAAAGCGATTTGTGCAGTGGTTTGAAACTAATGGGGTAGAACTGCACTGTATTCTTGGTAATCATGATGTGTTTTATAAAAACACAAATCGTTTAAATTCACCCAAAGAAGTGCTGGGAGAATGTCATACATCGTTCCATCTTTACGAAGAACCAACAGAAGTATGTTTTAATGGTGCAACTATACTAATGGTTCCTTGGTTGAATGAAGAAAACAAAGAACAGTTTTTAAAAACAATCAAGGACAGTAAAGCAACCATTTTGGCAGGCCACTTAGAACTGAGTGGTTATGAAGTTATGCCCGGAATAAAATTTAATGAAGGCATGAGTGACAAGTTCTTAGAAAAATTTGATATGGTGCTGTCTGGGCATTTTCACAGCAAGAGTTCTAAAGGTAATGTTCATTATCTTGGTACTCAATATCAGATGACTAGTATTGATACCAATGAAGTAAAGGGATTTCACGTCCTAGACACAGAAACCCGAGAATTACAGTTTATCCAAAACCCGATGAAGATGTTTCATAATGTGGAGTGGAGAAACGGTACACTGATTGAAGGATTTGATCCTGCACGATACAAGGGAACTTACGTCAAGGTTTTGGTGTACGAAAAGAAAAGTGAAACTAAGTTTGATCAGTTCTTGGACAGTCTTTACGCAGCAGAACCTGCCAGTGTTAGTATCATTGAAGATCTGAGTGATCGTGTCCGTGAAGAAGGTGAAGTGGATATTTCTGAGGAC
>Ga0181359_1000046_pt1 | contig 23868 bp, 38 predicted proteins | sample Fa13VDMM15SD_FD_141229 | JGI IMG/M metagenome (GOLD analysis project Ga0181359, IMG submission 141229) | Freshwater viral communities from Lake Michigan, USA - Fa13.VD.MM15.S.D | ecosystem: Environmental > Aquatic > Freshwater > Lake | place: USA: Michigan | collected 2013-09-24 | reverse complement strand
ATTTAGAAATTCGCGAGTATGTAGAAAAGAAACATAACTTTGACCAAATACCCGACAACAGAAAAGTAAAAGTATTTAAAGTTGAACGTGACGAAACAATTATTTGGGCGATACAAGAAAAAGTTACTGAAGCAAGAATTTACTATGATTTATTAAACGAAATATTATGAAAGCAACACTTCAATTTAATTTGCCCGAAGAAAAAGACGAATACGATTTTGCAAACAATGGATTAAATTATTATTTAACACTAGTTGAGTTTGACCATTGGCTACGAAGTGAATACAAATACAACGGAAACGAAGCAATGTACGAAATAAGAGAAAAATTACAACAATTTATTAACGATAATAATATAAAAATATGAAAGAAAAAACAATAGGAATAGTAATCGCGCTTTGTGTTTATGGGTTTGCAATAGTAGGATTTATTAAATTTTTAATTTGGCTAATATGAAAACACGAATTAAAAAATTATGCAACTACTTACGTTACATAAACAAAGAAGTAATAAAATGTCAAATATTCACAGGACGAGGTAAATTTTAAAATATGGACATACAAATACAAGATAAAAACGTTTTAAGCGTTATGGCGCGATTTAAAGAACGTTCGGAGGCAGGAATGAAGAAATACAAGACAACGCTAGAGAGAACCGATTTAAGCACATTGGATTGGCTTACACACGCACAGGAGGAGGCAATGGATTTTGTTCTTTACATTGAAAGATTAAAACACGAATACAAAAATAAATAATGTGAGTAAGTTTGTAAAGAAAAAAACATACTACGAGGGCGAGGTTTACGAATACAATCTACCAACAGGTACAACTTGCCCTTTTGCAATGGAATGTAAAGTAGTAGTTGATAAAGTAACAGGAAAGTTTGATGTTACAAAAGGTCAATATCGTTGTTACGCGTCAAGTGCCGAGCGATTTCCTGCGGTTAGAAACCACAGACACAATAATTTCGACTTTGTAAGAAATGGCGGCGTACCTGTAATTCCTAAAGATTGCAAAGCAATACGCATACATTCAAGCGGAGATTTCTTTTAACCAATCTTATTTTGATATGTGGTTGAAACTAGCAGAAGAAAATCCAAACGTAGAATTTTGGGCCTACACAAAATCTTTAAACTATTGGATTAATAGACTAAACGATATACCAAAGAATTTAATTTTAACTGCGAGTTACGGCGGAAAAACGGATAACTTAATAGAAAAGTTTAATTTAAAAAACGTTAAAGTTTATGCAGAAGTTGAAGAAGTTCCAATAAATAGACCAATAGACACAAACGACAATTACGCGAGAATACCAAACGTAAATTTTGCGTTGCTTGATAATATGAAATATTCAAAAAAACAAATAATAATAAACTAAATAAAAAACAAACAAAATGGAAACAAAAATTAACACAGGTGCAATTTTTAAAAATGATTACAAAAAAGCGGAAAATCACCCGGATTACAAAGGCAAAGTAAACGTAAACGGAAAAGAAATGGAGATAGCGTTATGGCTTAAAACTTCAGGAAGCGGGGTTAAATTTATGTCGGCTTCATTTAGCGAACCATTTGTAAAGAGTGAGCCACAAATAAAAAATAATGAGCCACAATACAAAACATTAGATACTAACGACGATTTACCCTTTTAATTATGCACATACAAGACGAACAACTACGCGCTGAATTACAAAAGATTTTAGCGTTTAAAAAACGAAATCAAGTTGTAAAACAAATACAAGAGAAAGGAAACAAATTTCATTTTTTTCAACTTACTAATTTCTTGGAAGCAAAAGACGTTTCGCTATCTACACTTAAAAAAATAGATAACTTTGTCAACAAATGATAAAAGAAATAATAGCACACTACGAAGAAGAAACTTTTTTAGTTTTAGACGGCTTCGACAAAGCAATAATAGGAGTTGACGAAAAAAATATGTTGTTGATTTATTCTGTAAAAAAGTGTTTAAAGATACTCGAAAAAGAAATGAGTAACGAAGAAGCAATAGATTACTTTTATTACAATGTTGTTGGAAGTTGCGTAGCAGAAAAAAGTCCAATATTATGTTTTGACAATCTTTAATTCAACAGGCGCAGATTTAATTATTTGCGCTTTTTGTTTATACACAACTTATTGTTAATAACTTCGTTTGTTTATTGTTGAAAAATTAATCATACATTTGCTTTAAATCTAAACAATGAAAAATTGGAGTGGTTAACAAAAGTTGCAAAGCAACACAAAGATTGGGTTAAAATAGTTAATTCATTTGGCGAGTATTTCTTTGCTGAAGACATTGTACAGGAAACGTACATAATGTTGTACAAATGGAGTAGCGAAGAAAAACTATTTAAAGACGAACAAATAAATAAAGGTTATATGTATTTCGCCTTAAAAAATACTTTTCTTCAACATATAAACAAAAAAAATAAAATCTCATTTATACCTTTAGATGACGTTTACAATTTAGCAGAAGAAAACAATACTGAAGAAAACGAAGCGTACAACGATTTGTTAAACAATATAGATTTAGAGTGTAGTAAATGGCATTGGTACGATAAACAACTATTTGAGTTATACAAAAACACGAATAAAAGTTTACGACAAATAAGCGCAGAAACAAACATAAGCGTTACAAGTATCTTTAACACAATAAAGACTTGTAAGAAAAGAATAAAAAATACAATAGGGGAAGACTACGAAGATTTTAAAAACAATGATTACGAACTAATAAACAAAAAAAAATGAAAAACGAAAGTAAAGGACTAGGCGATACAATCGCAAAGATTACAAAAGCAACAGGAATTAATAAACTTGTGAAATTTGTAGCAGGTGAGGATTGCGGTTGCGAGGAGAGAAAACAAAAGTTAAACGAACTATTTCCGTACACAAAACCAAAGTGTTTAACTGAAAAAGAATTTAATACGCTTGACACTTATTTTAAAAAAAACACGGACACTTTAACAAGTGAGGAACAAGAACAATTTTTAATAATTAACAATAGAGTATTAAACGAACAAAGAACAATATCTAGTTGTATAAGTTGCTTGAGAGATTTAGTAATAAAATTAAAAACTATCTATAACGAATACAAAGAAGAAAATTTAAATAGCGAAGAAACAATAGTGAAATAATACTGAAGAAAATGCGTTTGACTGAAGCAATAGAATACTTAAATAAAAAAGAAGCAAACAAAGAATGGATAGTAATCAATATTAAACATTTAGAAATTACACAACCTTTAAGAAATTTAAGAAGAAAAACGCAGAAAGAAATTAACAAAGTAATAAGAGAAAAATAAGAAAAAATGGCTAACGAAGAAAATTTAAAACCGTTTAAAAAAGGTGTAGTAACTAACCCAAACGGACGACCGAAAGGAAGCAGAAACAGAAGCACAATAGTTAAAGAATTATTTGAACTAGCAACAAAGCAAAAGAACGCTATAACAGGCGCTGAAGAAACTTTAACGCAAGAACAAGCAATTACTTTAGCAATGTTATTAAAAGCAAGTAAAGGTGATGTAAACGCTTACAAGGCGTTAATGGATAGTTGCTACGGCGCGCCTAAACAAACTACTGATACAAATTTAAATGTTTCCGACTTTGACGTAAAAGACTTATTTAAGATTGATAACATTAAATAAAAAGTTTAATTATCTTGGTAGTCAATCGCGTTACTTCATTGTAACAGGCGGGCGTGGTTCCTCGAAATCATTTAGCGTTACAACGTTCTTGTTGTTGCTTACAAACGAAAGCGAACACGTTATTTTGTTTACACGTTACACGCTTGTTTCGGCTTCAATTTCAATTATACCCGAGTTCATAGAGAAAATTGAATTAATGAAAATGCAAGAACAATTTATAGTAACTAAAGACGAAATAATAAACATAGTAACAGGAAGTAAAATAATATTCAAAGGAATTAAAACAAGTAGTGGTTCACAAACTGCAAACTTAAAATCTTTGCAAGGTGTCACAACTTGGATACTTGACGAAGCAGAAGAACTTACAGACGAAGACACGTTTGATAAAATAGATTTGTCAATAAGACATAAGACAAAACAAAATCGAATTATTTTAATTTTAAATCCTACAACAAAAGAACATTTTATTTATGATAAGTTTTTTGAGAGCAAAGGAATAGAACAAGGCGCAACACTAATTAAAGACGATACTACTTACATACATACAACGTACTTGGATAACATTGAAAATCTATCCGATAGTTTTTTAAATCAAGTTGAGAATATAAGATTAAGACGACCGGAGAAATACAAACACACAATCCTTGGCGGTTGGTTAGACAAAGCAGAAGGAGTTATATTTACTAATTGGAAGATAGGAGAATTTAAAGAAACAGGAACAAGTGTTTACGGACAAGATTATGGTTTTAGTAATGACCCAACAACGTTAGTCAAGACAAACATAGATAAAGCAAACAAAGTTATTTACGTTAAACTATTGTACTATAAACAAGCGTTAACAACAAGTCAAATAGCAAGATTAAATAGCGAGTATGCAAACAAAGATTTAATAGTTGGTGACAATAGCGAACCGCGATTGATAAGCGAATTAAATGCACTTGGAAATAATGTTGTTGCTACAATCAAAGGTGCAGATAGTGTAATTTATGGTATTAGTTTATTACAGGATTACGACTTAATAATAACTGAAGAAAGCATAGACTTAATAAAAGAACTAAACAACTATTCGTGGCTTGAAAAAAAGTCAAAAACACCGATTGACAAACACAACCACGCCATAGACGCATTGCGTTACGCAGTAGCATATCAACTTAACAATCCTACAAAAGGACAATATTTTATTAAATGAACGATTTAGAAATAATGATGCAGGCGGTACAAATTTATATCTATCAAATGAAAGGTGTCAAAGTTAGAATTTATTTAAGAAATATACGCGATATAAATTTACTCAAAGAAGCATACGATTACATTCAAAAAAACGCTCATAACAAAAACACGAATAATTAATTATTACTATATGAAGTTAGAAATAGAAGTGCCGACAACTTTAGAAGAAATTACTTTAGGTCAATATCAAAAGTTCTTAATTACAAAAGACGGAAGCAACGACGAGGAGTTTGTCGCTCAAAAAATGATTGAGATTTTTTGCAACATTCAATTAAAAGAAATTGCAAAAATGAAGTTGACTAGCATAAACGAATTAATTGCACACTTTACAAAAATATTTGATGTTACACCAAAATTTCAACCAACGTTTTTTATTGGCTCGCAGGAGTTCGGCTTTATTACAAGTTTAGAGGACATAACGTTTGGCGAGTATGTAGATTTGGAAAATAATTTACAGGATTGGGACACATACCACAAAGCACTTGCAGTAATGTATAGACCAATAACGTTAAAGTACAAAAACCAATACAAGATTGCAGACTATGAACCAAACGAAGAAATGCAAAACCTTATGAAGTTCGCGCCGGTTACAATTGCTATCGCTTCTTCGGTTTTTTTTTGGAATTTAGGAAGCGACTTATTAAACGCTACGACTTCTTATTTGGAACAACAAATGCTGAAGGATCCGACGATAGCACAGAATTTAGCGAAACATATCAATTCGCAAAACAATGGGGTTGGTATCAATCAATCTATGCAATCGCACAGGGAGATATTACAAGATTTGACGCAGTTACCAACTATAAACTTACTCAATGTCTTACCTATCTTACCTTTGAAAAACAAAAGCAAGAAATCGAACAAAGACAATTAAATAAAATACGCAAATGACCGGTTACTATAACTTATTAGATAAATTAAAAACACACTTTGACGCGGACGCAATCGTTAATACGGTAACACAAGGTGACATTTTCAAAGTAGATTTAGCAAAGCAAACTATATTTCCTTTATTGCATATTATGGTTAACAACTGCACACTATCCGAAAGCACAATTACTTGGAATGTAAGTTTAATCGCAATGGATATTGTAGATATTCCAAAAGAAATAACAACTGATATTTTTACAGGTAACGACAACGAAATAGACGTGTTAAATACACAACACGCAGTATTAAATAGAGCATACGAAATAATGAAACACGGAAGTTTAGCGTTTGACTTATTTATGGTTGAAAGCACCGCAAATTTAGAACCATTTACTGAAAGATTTGAAAACTATATGGCGGGTTGGACTATGACACTTGACATTGTAACACCTAACGAAATGACAAAATGTTAATATGAAACAAAGCGAAGTACAAATAGAACTTGAAAAGTTTAGAGATTTTGTTATTAACGAAGCACGAAGGAATTTAAGTAGTTTACAAAAAAACGATACGAAAGGACTTTACGAAAGTTTAAAGGGAAATGTTAAAGCAATGCCAAATTCGTTTAGTATGGAGTTTGAAATGAACCCATACGGGCAATTTCAAGACAAAGGAGTAAAAGGAAAAGATCCTAGCAAAGTTTCACCAAATGCAAAAATAAGAGGACAACAAGCGCCAAATAGTCCGTTCAAGTTTGGTAGCGGTTCGGCTTCAGGTCAATGGGGATTATTTGTAAGCAATATCGAAAAATGGGCATTAAAAAGAAACATAAGGTTAAGAGATGATAAAGGCAAATACAAAAAAGGTAAGTATAGCGCAATATCGCAAATAATAGCGAGTAACATTTACAATCGCGGAATTAAACCGAGTTTGTTTTTTACAACACCATTTGAAACTGCATTTAAAAGATTACCTGATGAGTTAATAGAAAAATTTGCGCTAGACATTGAAAATTTATTTACATATACAAACACTAAAAAATAATGGCAAATATATTCGCACGTTCACCGTATATCGTTAGAATATCACAAGCGGGACAGATTGGCTCAAAGTTGGAAATTTATTTAAGTAATACTGCAACTTTTTTAGGAGTACCAACATACACGTTAAGTAAATTAATTTCTTCGCCTTTAAATGTTGACACTTTATACGATATTAGTTCTTACATTAGAGAATACATAACTTTTTTAGCGTGTTCAAGCGGTGGAAATTCAGCAATAGCAAACCCAACAAATGAACGAGTTAATGTAAGATTGAAACTTTTTACATACGATGGAACTTTTTACATACAAGTTGGGTTAAATCAAACACACATAGCGTTTGACGGTTATACATATTACGAAAATCTTTACAATTTTGATTTAGGAGACTACGCACTTGATGAAGGAAGTTATTATTACAATCCAACAAGCGACCCCGGTAAGATACGAGTAACAGGCGGCAATAGTTTTACTGCAAAATACACAAATTTAAGCACAGGTTCGTTTACAGGTTTATCTATATCAAATGGAACTTTTGACATTCCACGAGTAAGAACAACACCAAACAATTTACTTGTTGGAAATAAAGTTGAAATTTTAAATGCCGCGTCAGTAGTACAAAAAACTTGGTATTTTTACCCACAAGATGAATGTAAATATACACCTGTAATTATTGACTTTGTAAATAAATACGGAGCGTGGCAACGTGAGTTTTTTTTTAAAGCAAGTAACGATACATTTAACGTTGAAAATACGGAATACAATTTATTGCAGACTTCACAATTTTTAAGTACTCCTTCAACTTTTTATAGTGGTTTAGAAGGACAAAGAAAAACATTTAACACTAACGGAAGTAAAAAAATAAAAGTAAATACAGGTTGGGTTAAAGAAACTTGGAAAGAAGTATTAAAACAAATAATGTTAAGCGAAAGAATATTGATTGATAATAAACCTGCAAAGATAAACACAAAAAGCACGGAGTTATTTAAGAACATAAACACAAAACAAATTAATTATTCTTTAGAGTTCGAGTTTGCTTTTGATGTTATTAATTCAGTAATTTAATGAAAAGAGAAGTAGGAATATTTATTGGAAAACAAACTACCGCGTCACCACCATTTTGTGATTATACTTTTGTTTTAAGGTCAGATGGCCCTACAATTACGGCGCAAATTCAATTAATTGCAACAAATGGAGGGGGCATAACAAACACTTTAAATTATGTACACCAAGGAAATAATTTCAATGAAGTTTCGCAAGTTCTTTCTTTAATGTCAAATACGACATACTTGATATATTGGTATAACCCCGGATTTGATATGTATAACGTCGGTTTACAAGTAATTGACGGAAGCGGAAATTTAGTTTATGAACTGCCGTTTAATACAAGTTGGATTAATAATCAACAATTATATTATTTAGTGCCGAGTTGCGGAATAGTTGGCGATTTGGATTATTTTAAACTAGAGTTATTCAATGACGAAAAAATTACGGTAAATTCGACAATACAAAACATAACGGATATTTCAAAAATTTACACCGACTTTTCACAAGGTTTTACAATTCCTTGTTCACCGTACAATAATAGAATATTTCAGCATTTTTACCAAAACGACGTTGACGCAATTTTTGATTATCAAAATAGACACGAAGCATACATAGAAATTGACACAATTTTATTTAGACGAGGTAAAATTCAGTTAGAAAAAGCAAACTTAAAAAACGGACAAGAAAATAGTTATTCGTTGACATTTTACGGAGCAGGAGTTTCTTTAAAAGATTATTTTAACGAAGATAAATTAAGTCAGTTAGATTATACGGCAGTAAATCACCAATACGATAGTCAACAAGTTTACAACAGGATTACAATAGATAGCGCAGTAAATGATTACAACGTGCGTTATCCATTAATAACTTCAAAACGAGTTTGGCAATTTGGTTCAAGTGTTCCAATTCCACAAGAAGATTGTCCCGATTGGTTTATTTATCCACCTAACGACACAAACAATATAGGTTCTTCAACAGGAGTAATATTAAACACGGAATTATTCCCTGCGGTTCGTGTTGCAAGTATATTTGATTTAATTGAAAGTAAATACGGAATAACATTTAACGGTTTATTTTTGTTAACTGATATGTTTAAAAAAGCGTTTTTATGGTTTAAAAATAAAGACAAGTTAATTTTAAATGGCGCACCTGTTCCAATAGATTTTACAAATGTTACTTATTATGCTATACCACAAACAATCACCACATTTAATACAAGTAATAATACATTTAAAATATATCCTGCGACACCTTCAACCGAGTACACAATTACACACACTTTAAATATTTTTTGTACTGCAATAAGTCCAACCGATCCTGCGGAATTTTTTGTTGATGTTTACAAAAATAATGTTTTTAGTCAAGCATTTACTTTCGATACGTTAATGCCGTACAACTTAAACACAACACCTTTAACCGCTCCTTTTTCGATTAACATTAATAATTCGGATACAGCAACTTTTACTTTTGTGGTAAGGTCAAACACACCAAACACTATAAACTTTGATTTTAGATATACAAGAAAAAGAATTTTTTTTGGTGGTAGTGTTGAAACTATGAAAGCGGTTGCAAATTCTTCACAAACAACTTCGGGTACAACAAATTTATCACAAATGGCGCCCGATATGAAAATAAGCGATTTTTTATTACAGGAATATGTAAAGAATTTAATATGACTATTACCTCAACACAAAAAGACGTATTTACTTTTGACCCGTTAACGGTTTGGTATGGTAAAGGTAAAATTAGAGATATAACGAAATATACAGACATAACAAGCATTGAAATTGAAAGAATGAAGTTGTATAAGTCTATTGAATTTAAGTATCAAGATAGCGAATGTTTTATGAATAAAGCATTTTTAGAAAACCCTTTGAATATAGACGCACACGGATACGGAAATGCTAAAATAGGTTTTAATTACGACGGCGGAGATTACAAAATTGAAAGTCCGTTTGAAAACTTATTGCAAAATAATTTTGGAAATAATTTACAAGTAGGTTATTGTCTAAATAAAGATTTTTCACCCTATGTTCCAAAACCTGTTTTATTGTATATGAACGAAGTTACAACACTAACTGCAGGCAATAAATACTTTTACAATTTAAATGGTTTTGCACAAGGTTTAAGTGATTACATTCCATTCGGGCAAGACACAAACATTAATAGTTCAGTTGGGGGTTTTTTGCCTGTATCATTAAATTTTGGCGAAGAAATATCTAGTTTTTATTTAGTTAATGCTCCGAACACACTTTACAAACTTTACTATTCGAGTTACCTTGAAAATCTATACAAGAAAAAAAATAGATTAGTAAAAGTTAAAACAATACTTCCTGTTTCTATATTGACAACTTTACAATTAAATGATAGACTTGTAATAAGAGATAAACGTTATTTGATAAATGAAATGCAAAGCGACTTAACGACAGGTGATGTTAATTTTACTTTGATAAGCGACTTTGAAGAAGTTAAACCAATTGCAGTTTTTGACGGATTAGTGACGGTTGAAAATAAATACAGGACGGCAATTTATTTTAGCAATGGAGTTGTAGGAGTTTTAGTAAAAAAAAGCGAAAACGCAAGAGATGTTATTTTGTCAAGTAGTAAATTTACAAGTGAAGGATTTTTAGATATTATCGTTCCACGAAATACAGAAAGAATAATTACAATTTCTTTAACAAGCCAATACGAAGACGAAAGCACGGATACAAGTTTCATAATAATAAATCAACAATGATAAATAAAATAATTGAAATGCTTTTATTAAGCAACTTTTACGGAGAGAGTGAAAACATAGACATTGCAAAAGGCAAGTATAAATTTACGACTTCAATAAAAGACCAATTTAAACAAGCGTTAAGAAAAAAATTAATAGAAAAAAAACTAAAAAATAATGGCTGAAAAAAGAGTAATAGAACTTGAAGTAAAGACAAATGCAGGAGCCGCCGCCGCAGAAATTCAAGCGGTAAGTGTATCGTCGAATGTTGCTACGGCTTCAGTCACAGGTTTAGGAAATGCGAGTGCCGCCACAGGTGCTAAAATGGGTACATTTGGAGCGATTAAAACTGCAATTACAGGACTTATTCCGGGACTTGGAGCCGCAGAAGGTGGAGTAATGAAGTTAGGCGCACAATTTATGAAGTTACTAGCAAATCCTATTGTTTTACTTATTGCAGGTATTGTAACGGCTTTAAAATTTGTTTATGAAGCGTTCCAATCTAACGTTCAAGGAGGAAAAGATATTGCGGCGGTTTGGGCGGGTTTAAACGCAGTAGGAACACAAGTAAAAGACGCAGTAATGGGACTAGTACGCGCGTTTGGTTATGCCGCACAAGCGGCGTACAAGTTTATTACTTTAGATTTTAAAGGAGCCGCACAAGCAATTAAAAACGCAAATGGAGAAGCCGCCGCGTCGTTTAAACAACTTGAAAATGCCGCAAATGGTAAGACTTACAACATTGTAAAAAATTTAGAAAAAGAACAACAAGCAAATAATAAAGCAAGAAAAGAACAAGCGGTTACACAATCGGCGGTTAATAAATTACTCGTTCAATCAAGAGAAATTTTAACAGACGAAACCGCGTCTATGGCTGATAAACGAAAAGCACTAGCACTTGTAACAAAAGAAGAAACAAAAGCCGCCGCAGAACGTGTAAGGATTGCACAGATTGATTTAAACATTTTAAAAGCAAAAGCAAAAGCACTTGGAGGACAAGCGGAAATTAAGATGAAGCAAGAAATTCGCGACGCAACGGTGGCTCTAAACGAAGCGGAAACCGAAGGTGCAATGACGGGTATAAAATTGAACAAACAAAAGAAAATGTTGGCTCGTCAAGAAAATAGCGAAAATAAAGAAGCAATAGAAAGTGGCAAAGAAAAAGCAAAAGAAAATAAACAAAGAGAAACCGACAAAGTAAAAGAGCGTGAAGATGCTTTAAAGAAAATTAAAGATTTAGAAAACGCTTACGCTGATAGTTTGCTAGGCGAAGAAGCAAAAGAGATTGTTGCAGTACAAAGAAAATATGCCGAACTTTACGCTGAAGCAAAAAAACACAAATTAGACATAACGACACTTAAAAAAAATGAAGCCGACGAAAAGTTAAAAATAGAAGATAAATACGACCAACAGGTTTTTGATAAAATCGCGGCGCTTACTGACACCGAGCAACAAAAATTATATGACGCTTATCAAAAAGAAATAATTGCCGCAAAAGGAAACAAAGATTTATTATTGGCTTTAGAAAATGACTACAATAAGAAAAAAGACGTTTTAGACAAAGCAGAAAAAGACAAAAAAGCCGCGGCAGATTTAAAGTTACAAGAAGTTTTATTAAGCGCGGACGAATTTAAATTTTTAAAATTAGATTTAGACTATAAAGCACAACAACTTTTATACGCAAACAATGAAGAAGCGTTAAAGGCACTTCAAATCAAATATTCTGACGATAAAGTTAAATTAGAAACTGAAGTAGCAAATAAACAAAAAGCACTAGACAAAGAAGTAGCGGACAAAAAAGCGGCTACTTTATCAAGTCAACTTGATTTAACGAAAAAAAGTTTTCAAGCGTTTGCCGACGTTGCTACACTATTTGCAGGTAAAAATAAAAAAGCACAAAAAACTGCGTTTAATATACAAAAAGCGGCAAATATTGCTTCGACAACTATTGACACATATACTTCAGCAATGGCGGCGTATAAGTCAGCCGTTGGAATTCCTGTTGTTGGACCCGTTTTAGCGCCAATAGCCGCCGCGGGTGCAGTTGCGGTTGGTTTAATGAACATTAAAAAAATAGCCGCGTCACAATTTGAAAGCGCAACCGCGCCAAGTGGCGATACAGGCGGCGGAGATAAAGGAACAACTGCGCCAACAATGAGCGCGCCACAATTTAACGTTGTCGGTCAAAGCGGAGTTAATCAATTAGCAAGTTTAGGACAACAACCCGTACAAGCGTATGTTGTTTCCGGTCAAGTAACTTCACAACAAGCACTTGATAGGAATAGACTAGAAAACGCAACATTAGGTGGTTAAAAGTCGGTTAAAAATGCAACAAACCAACAAAAATTTAATTTAATAGTTATGAGAATAGTAGAATTAATTATTGACGAAAAAGACGAGGAAAGCGGAATTTCCGCAGTAAGCGTTGTAGAAAGTCCGGCGATTGAAAGCGATTTTTTAGCACTAAAAAAACACGAAATAGAGTTAAAAGAAGTTGACGCAGAAAAGCGTATTTTAATGGGGGCGGCATTAATTCCAAATAAACAAATTTATCGCAAGAACGAAAAAAACGAAGAATACTATATTTACTTTTCGGAAGAAACGGTAAGAAAAGCAAGTGAATTATTTTTTATGAATAGCAATCATAATAACGCAACTTTAGAGCATAAAGATAAAATTACCGGAATGTCAGTCGTTGAAAGTTGGATAGTAGAAGGTCAACACGACAAATCTATGAACTACGATTTTAACTTTCCAAAAGGAACTTGGGTAATTTCAATGAAAGTAAATAATGATGAAATTTGGAACAAAGTTAAATTAGGCGAAGTAAAAGGATTTTCTATTGAAGGTTATTTTGCGGACAAATACGAAATGAGTTTAGTAAATGAAGAACAAATTTTAATGGATAAAATCAAAGAAATTATTTTAAATGGCGAAGCAAACTAACGTTAAAATCCACCTTAAAAAACCAAAAATTAAACGCGCCGGAGTACACGCAAAAACGCGAACTAGTAAATTAAAATCAAGTAAAAATTACGTCAAATCTTATACACGACAGGGCAAATAAACGTAAAAATAACAAAAATACTAAATGCTATTTAAAGCACTTTTAAAGCGATTTAACGAACTTTAGTTTTATATGAAGGTCTAATACGTTTTTTAAGAGAAGTGAAGAATAGAGCGTGGGCGTGACTTACAGAAGCACTAAAAAAAATAATAAAATGGACGATAAAAAGAAAAAAGACGCTGAAAAATCACGAACAAGTCCGAAAGGAGGCAGGCGCGGTTGTCTATGTAAAGACGGAAAATCTTACAATGTAAAGTGTTGCGACGGCACACTAAAAGCACAAGGAATTGGTGCAGTTTAAATTTGAAAATACAACAAAAAATAAACAATTAAATTATATTAATATAACCAAAAAACAAAAAAATGAAAACAAGCGTAATTAACCAAATTAAAAGTTTACTCGGTATGGAAGTAAAACTAGAAACAATTAAATTAATTGACGGAATAACAATTTTTGAAGCGGATACTTTTGAAACTGACAAAGAAGTTTTTATTGTAACTGAAGACGAGCAAAAAATTCCTGTTCCGATTGGAGAATACGAACTAGAAGACGGAAGAATTTTAGTTGTTGAAGTTGAAGGAATTATTTTAGAAGTAAAAGAAGCAACAACTGAAGAAGAAGTAGTAGAAGAAAAAGCGCCGGAAGTAGAAGAAGAAGTAGAAGCAAAAACAACAAAAAAGACAATCGAAAGCATAGTAAAAGAAACTTTCTTTGCAGAAATTGAAAAACTTGAAAAAGAAAATAAAGAGTTAAAAGCACAAATACAAAACTTATCTAAAGTTGACGCAGTTACAACAGAAGTAACCGAACTAGCAGAAGTTAACCCAATTTCTTTTAACCCCGAAAATAAAAACGAAGTAAATCAAATGAAATTTGGAAGTAATAGACCAAAAACATTAATGGATACAATTTTAGAAAAAATTAACAAATAATATTAACAACTTAAAAATTTAAAAAATGGCAAATCCGGTTACAACAGGATCAACTTACGCGGGTACATTCGCAGGTAAGTATTTAAGCGCCTCTTTATTAAGCGCACCAACATTAGACAATGGTGGAATTACAATTTTACCAAATGTCGCATACAAACAAGTTTTACAAAATTTATCTACGGGTCCAATTGTCGCAAATGCGGCCTGCGATTTTCAAACAGGAGCAGGAACCGTAACACTTACTGAAAAAGTATTAAAAACAAAAGAACTGCAAGTTAATATCCAATTGTGCAAGGGCGACTTAATGCAAACTTGGCAAGCGGCCGAAATGGGTTATTCTTCTTACGGAACTATGCCTAAATCATTTGACGATTTCTTAATCGCTCACGTTTCGGCAAAAGTTGCCGCGGCAACTGAAACAAACATTTGGACAGGTTCCGATGGAGCGGGTACATTTGATAGTATCAAAACTTTAGCACTAAACGACGGAACCGTAATTGATGTAACGGGAGTAGTGGGTGCAAATATGAACGCTTCAGTAGTTATCGCTGAAATGGGGAAAGTTGTTGACGCAATCCCGGCAGCACTTTACGGAAAAGAAGGATTAAAACTTTACGTTTCACAAAAAATTGCAAAATTGTATGTACGCGCATTGGGTGGTTTTGGTGCTTCAGGTTTAGGAGCAAATGGAACAAACGCACAAGGAACGCAATGGTACACAAACGGTTCTCTTTCGTTTGACGGAATTCCTATTTTTATGGCTAACGGTTTAGGAAACGACAATATGATAGCAACTACGACTGATAACCTTTATTTCGGTTGCGGACTTTTAAACGATAAAAATATCGTTCAAACAATTGATATGTCACCAATAGACGGAAGTTTAAACTATCGTGTTATTATGCGTTACAATGCAGGTGTTCAAATCGGAGTTGGTGCTGATTTAGTTCTTTACGGAGTATAAATTAAAATAAAAAGCGGAGTGTAAAAATTCCGCTTTACAATATTAACATTTAAAAAAAAATTTTATGGCCTGCGAGTTATTATCCCACGGATTACTTGACGATTGCCAATCGAATGTTGGAGGAATTAAAGCGATTTATTTTATCAATTCGGGCAATCTATTAACACAACCTCTTGCGAATTTCGGACAAACACCCGATACAAGCGACCAATTAAACACAATTACACTAGCACCTTTAAATACAAGTTTGTATAAATACGAATTAAAAGGCGCAAATTCTTTTGAGCAAACAATTACTAGTTCAAGAGAAAACGGAACTACATTTGTTGAACAAACTTTAACTTTTACAACAAAAGGGTTGACTGCAACACAAACTAGACAAATGAAACTTTTGGCTTTTGGACGACCACAAGTTATTATTCACACGAATAGTAATAAATTTCTTCTTGCGGGTTACGAAAACGGAATGGATGTAACAACAGGAACTATTTCAAACGGAACTGCGTTTGGCGATTTAGTTGGCTACACTATGACTTTGCAAGGAATGGAGCCAATACCTGCGAACCATATTAACGTAAATTCTCCTTATGGAGCAACTGAAATTAAACTAGTAACAGGAAACACTTCACAAATTATTACTACTTAATACTTAAAAAAATTATTTTTAAAGCCGTTCTTCATAGTTCGGCTTTTTTTTTGTCAAAAAAGAACAAAAACACGAATTTTTAATTATTAATGTATGATAGTTTTAACGCCTTCAGTTACACCGCAAACGTTTAGTTTTATTCCAAGAAATAATACATTTAATATTATGGAAATAACAGACGAACAAACGAACATAACAACACAAGTCGCGATAACGTCAAGCACGATAGGTAACTATATTAACACGATTACCGCAACGTTTGGCTTAATAGAAGGACATTTTTACAATTTAGTTTTGAGAGTAGGTACAAGCATAATTTTTAAAGATAGAATTTTTTGCACCGCACAATCATTAGTTACATTCTCGGTTAACAATAACCAATATGTAAGTAATTCAACAACAAACGAATTTATAGTTTATGAGTAATATACACGTTTTAAATTTAAGCGGTTACACAACGCCAATAATTCAAGAAGCAAATCGCGAAAATTGGGTAGAATACGGCGACGATAATAATTTTTTTCAATATTTAATTGACCGTTATACAAGTTCAACGACAAATTCAGCAATAATAAACAACATAGCGCGTTTAATTTACGGAAAAGGTTTAAGCGCCTTGGACGCTTCAAAAAAGCCGAACGAGTACGCGCATTTAATGGCTTTAATTCATAAAGACGATATAAGAAAAATCGTTTTAGATAGGAAACTATTTGGACAATTTGCTATACAAGTTCATTATGACAAAAAACACACAAAAATATTAAAAGCGTATCATATACCCGTTAATTTATTAAGAGCGGAAAAATGCGACAAAGACGGCAAAATAAACGGTTATTATTATTCGGACGATTGGGTAAATTACAAGAAGTTTGAGCCGATACGTTTTGCAAGTTTTGGAACGTCAAAAGACAACGTAGAAATTTTATTTTCCAAACCTTATTCCGTTGGAATGAAATATTACTCTTATGTTGATTATCAAGGTTGTTTACCGTATTGTTTACTCGAAGAACAAATAGGCGAATATTTAATAAACGAGGTTTTAAACGGTTTTTCGGGAACTAAAATTGTTAATTTTTCAAATGGTGTTCCGACTGATGAGCAACAACAAATAATATCAAATAAAGTTTTAGACAAATTAACAGGTTCTAACGGTCAAAAAGTAATTGTAGCGTTTAATAACAATGCAGAAAGCAAAACAACTATTGACGATATACCACTCAATGACGCGCCAAACCATTATGAATTTTTGAGCGAAGAATGTTTAAAAAAAATTATGCTAGGACACAATGTTACAAGTCCTTTGTTATTTGGCGTTGCTTCAACAAACGGCTTTAGTTCAAATGCAGACGAATTAAAAAATTCTAGTATTTTGTTTGACAATATGGTAATTAAACCGTTCCAAGAAGAAATAATAGAGGCAATTGATAGCATTTTAGCGTTTAACGACATAAGTTTAAAGTTGTTTTTTAGAACGTTGCAACCTTTAGAGTTTACAGATTTAGAAAACGCACAAAGTCAAGAACAAGTTGCTGAAGAAACAGGAACTGAATTAAGCAAACACAAAAACGCTTTAGTTGATTTAGGCGAAGAACCACAAGAAAATTGGGTTTTAATAGATGAAAAAGAGGTTAACTACGACACAGACGAAGAAGAAAACGAGTTATTGAGTAAAGAGCCAAAACAAAGTTTTTTATCTAAAGTTGTTAATTTGTTTTCTTACACAGGTGACGCACGACCAAATATAACTAGCGAACAAGATAAGATAATTAAACAAATGAAATTTATTGTTCGTTACAAATATGTTGGCGCAATAGATTTAAAAACAAGAGATTTTTGCGGTCAAATGATAATGGCGAATAAAGTTTACAGAAAAGAAGATATTTTAGCAATGAAAAACCAATCTGTTAACCCCGGTTGGGGACCGCAGGGAGCGGCAACATACGATATTTGGCTCTACAAAGGCGGAGGCAATTGTTACCACCGTTGGAATAAACAAGTTTATGTTGTTCCTTTAGGAAAAGGAATTAATATAAACGAAGCAAAGCAAATAGGACAATTAAAAGCGGCGATAAGTGGCTACATAGTTGTAAACCCCGAACTAGTTGCAAAACGTCCGGTAGATATGGAAAATTACGGATTTTTACCAAGCAATCCACAACCTTCAAGAGCAATAACAAGATAATGGAAGCACTTTTAATAACACGGCAAGACGTCGTAAAATACACTTCATTAAATGCAAATACTGACGTTGATAAATATATTCAATTTGTCAAGATTGCGCAGGATACAGATTTACAAAATTTCACGGGTACGCAGTTACTAAACAAGATAAAAGCGGACATAATAGCAAACACTTTAGCAGGTAATTATTTAACGCTTACAACCGTCTATTTAAAGCCAATGTTAATTCATTTAGCAATGAAGTATTATTTGCCGTTTGCCGCTTATACAATTAGCAATAAAGGAATATACAAACATAATTCCGAAAATAGTACAAACGTAGATAAAAACGAAGTTGATTTTTTAGTAGAAAAAGAAACACAAATAGCGCAACACTACACAGAACGATTTATTAACTACATAAGTAATAATAGTAGTTTATTTCCGGAATACAACACAAATTCAAATGGAGATATGAACCCGGACACACAAAATAATTACACAGGTTGGTTTATATGAAAAAGAATTACAAACCCAAAGAAGTCAACATAGTTAAATTAAAGACTTACTTAAAAAAAATAGAAAATGGCAAATAGCAATGGTTGGGGTGACGGAGCCGCAAACAACAACATTGGTTGGGGGAAAGGTGCAAACAACACAATAAATTGGGGAAAATCGCACTCGTTATCTAACGCAGGTTTAACAAACATAGTTGGTTCAACGCAATCTGTTGGAACTGCACCGTTTGTAATTACTAACCCAACACTTTCGTCAACTTATATGTGTGCAAGTTATGAAAACTCGGTTACTATTAATAATATGGTTTGGGGTGGTTCACCAATTCCAATAATTACTTATAAATGGCTTCAAGTTCACCCTTACGGAACTGATTTTAACGATATTGATATAGGGCAATATACTAATACTTTATATCTTGATTTTGCTTATGCGGAAAGTCAAATATATTGTATAATTACGGCAACAAATAGTGCGGGAGTAAGCGAAGTTTATACACCGCAAGTTTATGCTTATGATTGTTCTTAACTAAAAATAAAAAAAATGAAAAGTAATTATTTAGCAAGTTTATATTTTATTGCGGGTTTTTTAACTTCGTTTTTTATGATGTTTGAAGGACAAGAATACTACATTGTTTTTGGTGGTGTAACATTATTTTTTTATTTAACTTTCAGTTTAACTGAAGCACTCGAAGATTTAGGATTATGAAACTACAATTATTTTTATTACTTTATTCAATTAAAAATTCAGCATTGAAACTTTTAACTATTTGCTTTTCTTTTTTCTTACCTATTAGCGGAATACTTGGTTTATTATTCGCGTTGATATTATCGGACACCGCGACGGGTATATGGAAAGCAAAACATTTAAAGCAGGAAATAACGTCGCGTAAACTTTCAGCAATAATTTCTAAAATTTTACTTTACGAATTGTGCGTTATTCTATTTTTCTTAATAGATTATTTTATTTTAAACGACATAGTTTTAACCGTTTTTTCTGTTCCGTTAATGCTCACAAAGGTTTTAGCATTGATTTTAGCAAGTATAGAAATCCAATCAATTGCAGAAAATTGGCGCATTGTAAAAGGAATAAATTTATGGCAAAGCGCGAAACTTCTTTTTACTCGCGCGATAGATATTAAGAACGATATAAACAAACTAAAATGAATTTAAGCAAACACGTTACACTAGCAGAATTTCAAAATTCAGTTTCAGCAACTAAACACGGAATAAAGAACGAAATGAACGCTTCGCAAATTGAAAGCGCAAAACTTTTGTGTGAAAATGTTTTTGAACCGTTAAGAATTTACTTAAACACACCGATTAAAATTAGTTCCGGTTTTCGTGGAACGCAATTAAATAGTTTCATAAAAGGAGCAAGTAAAACAAGTCAGCATTGCAAAGGCGAGGCAATGGATATTAAAATTGGCGCAAAAGGTTTTAATTTTATCAAAGATAAATTAGAGTTTGACCAATTAATTTGGGAGTTTGGAAATGATGACCAACCGCAATGGATTCACGTCAGTTTTAAAAAGTCAAATAATCGTAAACAAGTATTAAAAGCAACAAAAAAAAATGGCAAAACTATTTATTCTAATTACTAGCATTTTTCTTTATTCGTGTTCCGCTCAATATCATTTAAACAAAGCAATTAAAAAAGGTTATGTTTGCGAGGATATTGCGGACACTTTAACAATAACAAAACTTGATAGCATTTTAGTTACAAAATTCGACACAACCTATTACGAAACGTTTTTAAAGACTTTCGATACTATTGTGCAATGGAAGACGCAGTACGTTCCAAAAACGCGTTTAGACAAAAGAATAGAGTATAAAATTAAAGTTAAAACAATCTATAAAGATAGAATTGTAGAAAAAGCAAAAGCAAGAGCAGAAGGACAAAAAGCAAAATCCGAAGTTAAATTAAATAGACCAAAAGGAAATTTAAATCTTTTATTTATTGGAGTTGCAATTGGTATTTTACTTTCGTGGTTATGGAAGTACGCGAAACAATCATTAATCTAAATTTTTATGGGAAATAATCTTAACAGATTTCGACTTAAAAAAGACGAAATCGAAATACTTATGCAGTATCGCGGAATAAAAAGCGCAACTGATGAAGCAGGAGTAGATGAAAAAGACGTAAAACACGGATGGCTAAAAACTAAAGAAGCAAGTTTATTTTTTAAAAACCCAAACTTTAAACAAGAAGAACTAAACGCAATCCAACAAATAAAAGACGAATGTATAAAAGAAGTCAAAGCATACGCGCCTAAATATCGAAGCATTGAAACAATAAAAAGCAACGATACGCATTTACTAGTTATTGACATTGCGGACTTGCATATAGGAAAATTATCAACTGCGTTTGAAACAGGCGAGGATTACAATTGTCAAATAGCCGTTAAACGCGCAAAAGACGGCTTACAAGGCATTTTAGACAAAGCGAAAGGGTTTAACATAGACAAAGTTTTATTTGTTGCAGGAAACGATATTTTACACACCGATAACACAAAAAGAACAACGACAAACGGAACCCCACTTGATACGGACGGACAATGGTACGACAATTTTTTAATGGCTAAAAATCTATACATTGAATTATTAGAAAAGTTAATTAGTTTTGCTGACGTTGAAGTAGTTTACAATCCGTCAAATCACGATTTAACACACGGCTTTTTTTTAATGCAGTTAATAGAGGCGCATTTTGCTAAATCTACAATCAAATTTAACGTTGATTTGCTACATAGAAAAGCGTTTAAGTACGGAAACAATCTAATCGGAACAACACACGGCGACGGCGCAAAAATCGAACATTTGCCGTTATTACTAGCAACGGAATTTCCAATACTTTGGAGCGAAACTAAACACAGATATATTTATTCGCACCATATTCACCATAAAACAAGCAAGGATTTTATTGGTTGCACGTTTGAAACTTTGCGTTCTCCTTCAAGGTAGCGATAGTTGGCACAAAAAAATGGGTTTTTGCGGAGTACCTAAAGCGGTTGAAGGTTACATACACCACAAAGAGTTTGGACAAATTGCTAGATTAACACATATTTTTTAATTACATTTGTCGTTCATAGTTAGTTTAAAGGCGGTTATTTAACGATAGCCGTCTTTTTTTTGTCGCAAATTATGTAAATATTTGTGACGATAAACGATAAAATTTCGATTTTGTCTAGTTTATTAAGCAAAAAACTTGACATTTTTACGACTATAACCTTAATAATAGCAAAAGTTTTAAGATTTTAACCTTTGTTTTATTGCTCTATTAAGTGAAAATTACCTTTATTCAGCGTATAACATTAAAAAATAAAAAGTTTTTCAGTCTATACACTTAAAAAAGTATTAAATACGCGATTGCTTTCGCTTATTATGTTACATTATTAAGCAAATTTTACCCTTATTAAGTGTTTTCTTATTTAGAATGAATATTGATAACGTTTTTTTTAATTTTAAAAAGTCAATAAACACAAGGGTTTTAAAAAATAATTAAAAATAATTTAAAAATAATTGTTAAAAAACTTGCGAGTTATTAAACTAGTCTGTATATTTGCATATATTATTTAACTAACTACTTAAAACTAAACAAAATGAAAAAAGAAATTAAAACTATGGAATTGTATGTTTCACCAATGAGAGAAAGAAACATAGACAAATTAGGAGAGTTTAGCAATCAATGTATTTGTTGCGGTAAAGAAGTAAAAGAACAACACAAAGTTGTTTATATGGGTACCGATTGGTTGGCTTACAATACTACTGAAGTTACAATAATTAATGGTTTACCATATATTACAGGAACTGATGTTGAAATACAGGGAGAGTTTCCAATTGGAAATGATTGCGCAAAAAAAATGATAGGATTTACATTTTAATAAAAAACGAGGGGTGCGGCTCGGGTAACGCACATTAATTTAAAAACTATGAAAACAAGAAACGAAATTTTAGACTTCTTATTTAAAGAACAAGACCAAGAAAATTTAACTGCAAATCAATTACATTTAATTATTCAAACTTTGACTACATTTTTAGACGATAAGCAATTACAAGAAATAGAAAATTTATTTAATCTTTTTAAAAAATAGAAACTATGGGAAATATGAGTTATTGCCGATTTCAAAACACACTATCCGATTTAAAAGATTGTTTTGATAATTTACCAAACGGAGACCTTTCAAGGGATGAAGCAAACGCATTTGTAGATTTAGTATTACTTGCAAAAGAAATTACAGCACAATACGAAGATTACGACGAAGATGAGTTAAAAGATTTAGCAATTGAAAATTAAAAAAACAAAGAATAAAAACAATTTAAAAAACAACACTATGAAAAATCTAATTAATTACTTTACGCCAACGACTGAAGAACACAAATCTTTTTTAAAGCACTTTTTAAGCACCCTAACGGCTTTTATCGTGTTGAGTATTATGTTTTATTGTTTGATGTATTTAAAAGCGATTTAAGACATACTTTATTAACAAGTAAAAATACAACAAACATTAAATTGTTAATAACTTTACAAAAATAAATGTTAAAAAGTATTGTAGTTATTAAAAGAGTTTGTAGATTTGCATATAATTATTAATTAAACAATTTAAAACTAACAAAATGAAAAACACAAAAAAAGTAACAAAAGGAATGACAGAACTACACGCAGTAATGATGAAATGTATCGCAAAATTAGTTACCAATCAAGGTTACAAACTTGAAGATGCTGAAAAAATGGTTATGGCGACACTCCACGAGTCCGATGCTTATTTGAAAAAAGGTTTATTTTCCGAAACAGCCCAAGCAATGAAAATGATTTATTTAACAAATAATTAATAACAAACAAAAACTAAAAACTATGAAACAGATAAAAAAACAAAACGAATGGTATTTATACAAAGCGTTAGTATCTTCTAGGTATGGAGTTAAATGGAAAATTTCTATTTCTAACTATTGGAAAGAAAAGAAAAATTGGGCAGGATATAAACCAAATGATTTTCAATATAAAATAGTAGATGGAAAAATAGTTGATGTAAGGAACGATATTTT
>Ga0181359_1000045_pt1 | contig 23946 bp, 18 predicted proteins | sample Fa13VDMM15SD_FD_141229 | JGI IMG/M metagenome (GOLD analysis project Ga0181359, IMG submission 141229) | Freshwater viral communities from Lake Michigan, USA - Fa13.VD.MM15.S.D | ecosystem: Environmental > Aquatic > Freshwater > Lake | place: USA: Michigan | collected 2013-09-24 | reverse complement strand
TGGAGAAAGGTCAGTACCTTCAAGCAAGGAAGTTTTCAGGGATTGTTCAAAAGCTGCAACGTCACCTTTGCTTTCGCGGATAAGGCGATGGACGCTCTTGTTCGGGCCGCCGATAGTTTCGAGGGTACGGATAACTCGGGCGATGTTGGAGATTGTGAAAGGACGTCCGAGGGCTTCTTCAATCAACGGCTCCAATCCCTCGAGCTCTTCGGGTGTGTAGTCATTAGACAGGGTCGCGCGAACGTCGTTGGTATCTTTGACAAACTGAGGATACTCAGCCAAAAGATCTTTGAGGCTTTGCGCGGCTGAAGGCTTCACCGGAGCTTGCGTTCCTTCGGGCGGTTGAAGACCACCCTTTTCCTGGGTTCTCTGAATCAGCAAACGCCTGAGTCTATTTGCGTATTCCTTTAAAGCATCCTTCTCTTTGGGATTTTTTACTCGCTCGGCATACTTGACGAGAGCTTTTGCGGTGGCATCGGCCAACGCAACTTCAGCTTTCTCTTCGCCGTCGACCTCAACAGGCGATTCGGAATCGAGTTCTTTCTCAAGCTTCTTAGCGCGACGCTTGGCCTCTCCACGAGTCTTGGGTGGGGTTGCCACCGGGGGAATTGCTCCTCTGGGGCGTGTAACCTTGCGGGGCTGTAATCCAGACCACTCCGCTTCCAGCTCTGCTTGCTTTTGGTCGGCAGTCAAACGAAGCTCTTCGAGCTTGGCTTTCTGTTCGTCGCGGAAGGCAGTTGCGGCGACTACGTAAGCGGCATCATAATGATGATTGAATACGCGAAGCACTTCCTCGCGGTTCTTGGCTTGAGAAAAGAATGGGCTGAGAAGAACAATGGTGCGGAGCTTTTCCTTCTGAACGATTTCGGGGGATTTATCAAATCCAACTCGGATAACTTTGAGGAGCATCTGGCTGAGTTTGTTCGCCATTTCCGGATCAAGACCAAGGCTGTCACCCTCGCCATCAGCGGATGTGGGGAGCGAAGCAAGATTAGTTATATCTCCGAAAATGTCGTTTAGATCGTTGGCCGATTCTGCGTTGATGTACTCTGCGATCTGTGAATCCAAGTCAGCGATGCGAATTTTCTCGGCGGCAGTTTGTTTTCGAATGGCCTCGATCTGGCTAAGAACGTCTTGAGTCTCTGGCGTAGAAGCAAAAGCATTCGCGGCAATTTCGTCGGCTTCAGCAAGGGCATCAAACGTATCCTGGATGTCCTCTTTATACGGAGTGATCCTTGCCTTCGTGGCTTCTTCTAGCTGACCCTGCAACATCTTACCGAATACTTGAGGGCTTTCCGCCGCAATGTCTGGGCCCATCTTCCACAAAGCAACGGCTCTCCCCGGATCGGTTCCGTAAGTTACGGAGAGTTTCTGAACGACTTCGTTGAGCGTCTCTTGAGCGTAGACATTTCCATCTGCCGCGATCCGGGTGTAGTGAGGAACTAGTAAGAATCCAACGGCGGCTCGGCCAGGAAGATCAAGCGGAATTTTATCCGACAAGAAGTTTCTTGTGGCGGCAAGAACACCAACACCCTTTGGCCCGTAAATATAAGCTTCACCAACCGCCCTCTGCTCGTCATTAGAAACTTGCCTATAGGTGAAGCTTTCCAACAACCGATCACGGATCGCTTGGCTAGGAATAAAGTTTACAATCGAGGCGAGGAGATTTACTCCTCCCGCTCTTACCCGATACTTCTCATCTGCTTCCGTATCCCCGGCATCCGGGTATCCCGCAAAGTCTGGGACTCTGGTAGCAAACTTAGTGAAGGTAGGATCTTCGTCCGCAAGCACATTAATAAGTCTGCGGGCATCTATTTCAGAACCCTTCTTGTAAGTAACCCCTTTGTACGTAATGCTTCGGTTTGCGATCGTCCTGAAAACAACCATTGAGGTAGCATGTTTGGGGGATGCTCCGGTTGTATTGGCGGGGGTCAACGTGCCAATGGCAACGGTGTAAGCACCGCGAAGTTGTGGAGGAGTTTTGGGATCAGGCTGGGTTGGATCGGCGTCTTCGGGAAGAGGTTCCCCAATCGGAACAATCGCGGTTGATGGGACTGCGTCATCCCCTCTGGTCGATGCAAATCCCTCGGCCAATTCCATGACCTTTGCTTTCAGCTCATCGAGATAAATAATAATGTCATTCTCGCCCTGGGCTTCAGCTCCACCCTCTGTGAGCAGGGTGATTTCAAAAGGAGTTAGTGTCTTGCTGATCTCAGCGATCTTAACGGCGGCATACAATTCTCCGGCCCCAATAAATGTTCCATACATATCTGCTTGCGTCGGACGACCGAGGAATTCATTGGTTTCTCCCTCGAGAACATTATCCAGCTTGCGAACAATCTTAAGATCGTTGTAATCAAAAATATTGCTAGGCCGGTTAAGGTTCGGGGCTTCTCCACCATCTGGGAAAGATGAGTATTTGGAGTTAGTTTGATATTTTGCAATCTGATCGATCAATGCCTGCTTATTCTCTAGTTCGCCCTTCTTTGTTTCAGAAGGATTAACGCGAACCCCTGCTTCCCCAAGCATTCTGTCTACAGTGCGGAAATCCATGGCGCCGATCTCTTCCGAGAGCTCCATGTGGGACATCTTGAGGAAAGGGCCAAAGCTCTTAGGGATCTGTGTTTTCTTAATCTTTTTGGGGGCTTCAATCTTCTTGCTCTCCTTGAGACGCTTGTCATCAATCATCTTGCGAAGTTCTTTTTGCCTTTTGAGTAAATCCTTTCGCTCTTGGCTTTCCTCATCAAGCGCCCCCGCTTCCATGTCGCCAAGTAATTCCAGGTTACGCTCAAACTCTGCTTCCATATCGCTGGATGGGGATTCTTGGGAGGTAGTAGGTTTAGAAGCCTTGATTCTAGTGGAGATCAGTTCATTTACTTTGATCTCGTCAAATTTGCGAAGCACCTCTTCGGCATCCTTTGTGTAGGAAGCGGGTAGCATGGCGCTCTTTGGCCACAAGCTGAAGACCGATCCGGCTTGATCCATCCATGATGCAATTTGATTCTTTGGAGTGATATCCAAAGCTTTAAGTATTTTGCTGAGTTTCTTATCCAGATTATCCCGCATTGTTGGGGTAATCCCGAGAGCCTGTTCTGTAATAGTTCCACGATAAGAAAGCTGTAAGAGCATTCGAGTCAACTCGGCACCAAGTCGAACATTATCAGATTGGAAGGCCGCTTTAATCAGCTTCTTTTCTTTGGTAGAAAGATTGTTTAGGACGCTATAAATATCAGCCACGTCACCATCCAGATTTGATCCAACAATTCGATTCCCAATGTATTCATAACGCAGCCGTTTATCCCCGGGGATTCTACGAGATATCGTGACATGATCCCGCTCTTCAGCGATGATATGTTTCAGACTCTCTTCGTATTGTTTGGCGCTGAGTTTCTCTTTGTAGTTTCGGGCGATCCATGTGGGATCGATAATGATCTCGTCATACACATTCGTAGCGCCAATGTCGTGGTACGGGGCTCGATTCGTAATGGCAAACTTGAAGGGGTACTCCAGCTTCTCTTTGTTATTTGTTACAAAAGTGAACACGCCCTTGTCGTAAGCCTTACCGAATACGCGCTTGAAGTCTTTCTCCACCTCGTCGAGTACGGCTTTCTGCTCGGGGGTAATGTTGCTTGGTATATAGACATCTTCCGGAGCGTCGGACTTTGCTTTAGCCTTCGGATCGATTACTGGCTCAAGCGCAACTGTTTTGATCGGGAACAATGGTTCTGCTGGGCGAGCCTGAGCTTTTCTGATCTTCTCAGTCTTTTGCTTGGCAGTCTGTGGAACTTTACGTGTCGGCTTGACGGCGGGAGCTTTGGCCTGCGCCACTACCTCTTCAACGGCTTTAACAGCTCCGAAATCAACAAACGCTTCCTGCGTCTTTAAGCTGGAGAGCAAGCTGTTCTCGGCATACCGATCGGCTCCGTGATTAGTCAAGAGGAACTGAACATCTAATTCGCTGGCCGTGTTCAAACGATACCCACGCATCACAGTTTGTAAAAAGTCGCTGGCCTTCAGGGGCAGAGACAAGAAAATGAAAGTACGAGGTTTGTTGCCAACCTTGTCATCCAACTCGCCACCGGTTCCAGCGCTCTCACGAGTTGCAATAACAACATCAGCCGCACCCTGTTGGAAGTTAGAAGCGGCGATAGCTTTAGCATTGATGTCACTACCAAAAATCTTTGCAATTTTGATTCCGGGTTTATCGGCAAGAAGTGCGGCTTCAATCATGGAGGCTGTAGCCTCTGCATAAGATCCAGTAAACGCCTTGGTCTTTTTTACGTAGTCAACCCAGATAACGGGCTTGCGCCCTTTCTTAATTTCTTTAAGAGCGGCTTTGGCGGCATCTGCCACTTTGAATCTTTCAAGAACAAACTTTTGAGAACCAATAAGAGCCTCGCCCTTGTCTGCATCGTCGATAGTTGTATTCCCATAAGTCCCGGAGACAACCTTTAATTCTTCCCTCAACTCGTCCGTCATCTTGATCGGGGTTGCCCGGAAGTTCACATGCTTGAGCAAGAAAGCATCGGAAGCGTAGCTACCGCGTTGCGCCCATGTATTGATAATTGTTCCGAGACGACGCTTTGCTTCAACTTCGTCGACACCAATCTGGTCATCAATAGTCTTTAGCGTATCCCATTTCTTTTTATTATAGGCATCAACCTGTTTTTTCTTTAGATCTGCAATTTGCTCTTCGCTGAAAGTAACTTTGGTCTTCGAAGCAATGGGTCTATATTCCTCGGCTCTTCCACCACGAACTTTCTTGAGTTCATAACCATTACGCGCAAGAAACTCATCCAGGTTAACTTCTTCCTTACCTTCAAACAATTCACGGGCGTAGGCTCCAAGTTGCAAGACGGAATCAAGAGGAGTTCCAGTGAGTTTGACAACTCGTCCAGTCTTGATACGAGAGTTGATACGATCGGCAATTGGTCCCCATGTGGCACCCTCTTCAAGATTCCTTACACGCTGGAATTCGTCCCAGATAATAGTCGTGTTCTCATCGGCAAGCTTTTCAATTTCCTTAAGATTCTTTGTGTCATATGTGGTAACGATAACGTTATTAAAGTTTGCATTAATAAACGGGCGATAGACTCCACCGCGAAGTTCAAGTGGAATGCCCATCTTAGAGGCGTCATACTGCGTGACGTGGCGGATGTTTCCGGTCTTCCAATCCGGACGCAATACGTCGGCGGGAGATACCCAAATAACTTTGTTCTTGGGGGCTTTGGGGGTAGGGAGATAAAGTTTTCCGACGGCTAGTCCGATTCGGGTCTTTCCTCTTCCTGGTCCCACAGCCAATACCTTGGACTGCTCTGGCGTATTTTCCAAAGCCCACTGAGTGTGGACGACGTGATCTTTCTGATCATCTGTCAACAACTTTTCCGTAATCTCATTCCCTAGTCTTTGCAGAACCTTTTGCGCCCGCTTCGAACCATAATCAAAACCGGCCTGTTGGGCGGTTATGAACTTCTCTTTGACTAGCTCTCGTATTGGCTTGCCAGGAATCGGTTCATCTGTTCCTTGCGCGAGCTCTCCGCCATTAGGTTTAACTTTTCCTGTAAGCTTGGTAGGGTCGCTCTCGCTTGGTTTGAGGTCGGCTCCTGCGGTAATTCTCCCAACGCGTTTGCTTGTGGCTTTGTCAAGAGCAAGCTTCGCAAGTTGGCGTTTGCCAGCCTCGGTTCGAAGCTCTGCGACGGGGATTGACTTTCTTCGTTCTGATTTTCCAATGTTTGCACGGTTTACTACTCCTCTTATTTGTTGATCCAGGGAGAGGAGATTGGCCCGGTACTTATAAGCACCGTCAATTATAGCCTGTGTGTCCTTACCCTGAAGCGCGTTTATGTACTCTGCTTTTGCTTCATCTATTTTCTTTATATAAAAATCAAAAGATTCCTTGTCCATGACAGGATCTTTTTTACCGGCCGGTGTAATGGCACTGTTAAGATTGAGAAGAAGCTGATCGAGCAAAATCTGGAGAGGATCGCCGTACTTCTCATCCCCCGACAAACCAAGCTTAATTGCTTCGAGGCGATCTAGAACTGCGGACAGCGTGTCGAAATCGGCTTTGTTGCGGGTATTCTGAAGTTTTTCGACCATCCCGCCAACCTTGGAATATTCCTCTGGAAGGAACAGCCCGGCCTGACTCATTTTCGAGAACTTGGCAAATACAGGTTTAATCTCGGCGGGTGTTAATGCTGATTTCGATTCTTTGGCAACCTCTTCGGCTGCCGGCACTTGTTCAGCTTGAGCGTACTGAGCGTTAACAATATCGAGCTTGTTCTGAACCATTTCACCGAAAGCCGACATCATTCTGGTCAATTCGGATTTAAACTTCTGTGGTGTAAGTTTCAATGACTTTGCATCCTGTCCGAGCATTCCATTAGCCGGGCCCTCCGGATTAGTCTTGATATACTCAAACAAATCTTTCTCGGCCTTTGTCTTTAAAGTCTTTTCAAAATCGGTCATGGCTGACGTGACGGCCAGCAATCCGATGTTCTGGGTCACTTCCGGAACATCTTCTTGGACCTTCTGCAATTCTGCAATCTTTTCGGCGGGGGATTGGTCGGACTCAAGAACTCCGGCAACGGCTTGAACCGGATTTCCGGGAAGATCAATAGAAGTTTCTGCAACAGACCCGGCTTTGTAACGCGCCCGAGACATAGCCTTCTTACGAAGATCCTTTAGGTGAGAGAAGAAAATGTCATCAAGGGCAACTTCCGGTCCACTCCTGCCCTCACGCAAGAATAAAAGGAACTTATCTTCCGAGGCCGCAATTGCTTTCTCGAATCCATCCGACTTCTCAACAATCTCCCACGCCTTATTTCCACGAGAGTTCCTAGCGAGTTGGTTAAATCTTGTCTGAGCAGCTTTAAGGGCGCCCATAACCGGAACATTGTTCTCGTCAATAGCTCCGATGCCCTTCAAGAAGTCAAGTTCCGTGGAGCTTAATTCACCGCCAATTCCAAAAACAAGCGGCAGAGCATTGGGGTCTTCTTCGAGGAATTTGTTTTGCTTGTCTTTGACGGACTTCCAACGCTTGTTTACATCGCTTCCCTCAATGGCAATAGGAAGATTGAAGAACTCTTCTTTCTCAAGAGTTTTGGGTAGAGCTTTGCGGGCCTGTCTTTTTGGCAGTCCCTCATCAGAAATTTCAGTTTCAACCTCAGAATCTATTTCCCCCAGCTTTCTTTGAGCCCCTTTTTTGGCAATTTCATCTTGAAGCAGGATAAGGCCGGCTTGTTTGGACTTCGCAGCGGCTAAGGCTAGCTCTGCTTCAGGTAGTTGAACAGTAGGAACCTGAAGTACATTTCGCTCTCCATCGGCAATTTCTTTAATGACGCGTTTCTCGGAGGCTTGGGCCGCAGCCATAGCGGCTGGATTAAACAATTTTTCTTGCTCAAGATTTTTTTGTGTTCGTTCTGTATCTTCAGAAACTCCAATCTTCGCTTGGATTTCTTTCAATCCCTTTTTAGTTAAGCCCTTGTTTCCGTAAATTTGATCTCGGATTTGTTCTTTGGCATCTAGTGAGAAATCGCTATCTTCAAGATCGGCCTCCAACGCCTCACGCTGAGAATCAAGCGGATCGTACTTTGCAAACTCACCGAAACCTTGACCCATGTCATCGCGCACACCGGTCAGAACATAAACACTTTTGTTCTTCGATTCTCTACCGGAGATGCGTCCGGCCTCCTCCAAATAATCCAGCGCCTTTTTGTTTTCTGGGTTTAGGGGAATATTTACCTCTTCGAGTCCTTGAGCCTTTCCAAGTTCGAGGCCGGGAATCAATGCTCCCTGAACAAAATCTTCTACCTGAGTTCTAAACTCTGGGGTTTCAACTTCTGCGACAACGGCTGGTTGAGTTCCGGTAATCTCGCCGAGCGGCTCGGATGGAAGGATGGGTGCGGTTGCTTGCTTGCTTCTTTCGACTTGAGCCTTAAGACCGGCTGCTAACGCAGGACCGGCCGCTTTGTCGACTTCCTCTTGGGCAACCTTTGCCGTTTGGGGAAGCATGGTCTTATCAGTCGAGGCTTCAATGTTTACGGCATCGAAAAGGGCTTTGGCTTCTTCGGTATCCAGGCTATTGCGGAACACTCGGAGTTGATTGTCCCGCTGACGGAAAGTATATCGGCTGTCATTCCTAGTGTTTTTAATGCTTTCGCGAAACATTTCTGCAAGATCTTTCTTGCCGGACTCCATCACCTCATCTATTTGCGCTTGGGAAGCACGACGACCTCCGATGGCTGACACACCCAACATGCCGAGCGAAACGCCCAAGGACGAGGCCACATCTTCACCGAATCCTTCCTGCGGATTCTGCCCGGCCATGATACGATCAATCTGATTGGAAATCGTTTCACCAATGGTAGAGCCGGCAACGAAAGCCGCATTCTTGTAAACTGGTGCAAGTTTAGGTACAGAACCGGAAAGAGCCGTAGCCGCTAGCTTCGACCCCATAGCTTTCGTAACAAAGGCCGCTTCCACCGTTTCACCGGCGCGCTCAGAAAGACCAAGGCTGGCGATCTTCTCAAACGAGTTTAAAAGGTTTTGTTCCCAGCTCAGAGGTCTTACTTCTTCTGCCGCTTCGCCACCTCCGTAAATCGAATAAGTCCCAATGCGAGACAGACGATTGGGAACCATGAACATCTTGCCACCAACATTCATTGGGGTTCCGAGTACTCTTGTTGTTCCCGCGCCGATCCCTCCGAATCCTGCCACGCTTCCCGCCAAAGTTCCCGTCAAAGAGGGGAGGTAATAATCCTCCATGACCGTGTTGTTAATCTGTTGGATCAATGCGCTTCGGCGTCCGACTTGATCGGGATCTTTATCGTCTTCAATAAAGATATTCTCGGTCGTTACTAATGGTAGGGCATCTACACCTTTCGCAAAGAAGACGCGCAAGGAAGACTCTGTAACCGGCTTGTCTTTATCGCTCTTGAGTTCTTTTAAGTATTTCTCGGCTTCAGCCAGATTCATTCCGGTGTTGTATTGGGTGACGAAACCCTCGCGTCCCTCTGACTTCACGATCATCTCTGGCTTTTGCCCGACCGGAGCGATGGACTCCCCGGCGTCTAGCTTTTGGGAATATAAATCCCCAAGCTCCAAAGCCTCGGATGCTTTGACTGGGTCTTTGATTCCACCAATTAGATTAGTGGAGGCAGCGGACAAGGCGGCTGCATCGGCTTCTTCTTTATTGCGACCTACAATAAGGTTAAAATAATTTGTAAGAACAGATCCCGTTCCACTTAAAAATGCTTTGGTAGCTCCGAGGACATCTCCTTCATCTACTGCTTTGGTTAGATCCTTGGCCGCTGTCATCGGACCTGGTTCGGACAGAAAATAATCGAAAGCTTTTCCGTAACGGTTCTTCAAGTCTCCGGAGCGAACTGTGTTGAGAATCGAGCCAAGAGCGCTTACTCCAACTGGATCGTCCCGTAATTTAACAAGATTTTCCGCAAAGGGTTGATACCCAGAAGGCTCTTGGTTTAGAGCCAAAGCTTGATTCAGTAAGTCATTACTTGAAAACTCTTGAGCAGGAGCTGTTTCGAGAGTCTGAGCCGGCTCTGGCTCGGCCATAATAGAGTTAGCCTGGTTAAATAAATCGGAGGATGAAAAGGAATCAACTGGTGCTTGGGTGGGTGTAATAGGCTCTTCTGGGGCCGTGTCTAAGGGAATTAATTCGTCCGCCATAACCCTGTCTATTTAAGCGGAACGCGAGTGGGAGGTCAATGTTATTCCGCAACTTCTCCGGTTGGCTCTTCGGTGCCAAGAGGAGGCGTCAGGAGATCACCTACTATGCCAGCGGGAGGAGGATTGAAAGTTCCGACAATCCTCTGACCCATACGGCTTTGAATCCTATTTCTGAGGGTATTTAAGTTAATGTTGGTGGGCTTACCATTCTCGACGTATGTGGTATTTCCAGCCTTGATTTGGCGATTAACCTCATTCAAGAGGGCATAGTTTTTGCGGTAATCGGTGGTATCGGCCTTCGGTTGTTCAACCGGAGTCATTGCTGAAGCCGGGGATTTTTCCGGGGTAAATTCTTGGTTGGTCCGGGCCGGGGGTGAGAATGCCCACGTATTGCTCAGCTCCATCTTCCTGTTTGCAACGGGTGCAGTTGGTTCAACTTGAGGAACAACTGGCTTTCCGCCCTTTTTATTTTCTCCGCTAAGTGCGGGGGCAAAAGCGGCTAATGCGGCCAACGGATCTTCTTGTTGTCTAACCACTCCTACTTGCTGAAGCTTGCTTTTGTAAGCGATTATTTCTTTTTCAACTCGAGGAGAGATCAAGTTATTCCTATCTAAAACGCCGGCTGAGTAGGATGGAGTTAAATCCGGGGCGGGCCATTTAGGTCGGACTGTTCCGTCTGCATCTGTAATTGTAAATTCGGGATTTGAGAGCTGTGCCTCTTCAAGACTTTGCAACGCATTTGCGTCTCTAGCCAAAGAAGCCGTACTTAAAATCTTATTCCTATCGAGGAAAAGACGTCGTTTTTGAGTTGCAAAAGTTTCGGTATTTCTTTCTGTTTCCGGTGTTCTGGCAAGCATGTCATCAAATTGATTTTGAAGGGCGGGGGATATTTCCGCTAATTTTCCATCTTTGCCATCCACATAAAACTCATTCAGTTGCTGGGTTGCAGCATTTTCTTCAACAACTTTTCTTGTGTCATCTATCCCAGTCAAAAGGGTACTTATTCCCTCCCTAACTCCCACGTCGGGTAGCGACATAAAGGGCAGGCTTTTCTGCCTTATTGTGGCTATAGCTTGGTCTCTTTCGTCAGGAGACATAAGGCTCAATCGGCTTTGCAACTGACTGCCCTCTTCAAGAACTTTGTTCAGTTCTGGGATTGAATTTTGAACACGCTGGGATTGGGCAGCCTTCTGCATTGCCTCTGTAACTGCGGATGCCTGAGTCATCAGCTGACTAAAGTTGGCTAGATTGCCAGAATTTATTATTTGTTTGTTGTACCAATCTATAATTTCTTTTTGATCATTATTCGCCGCATATCTTGCAAATTCAGCGAGACTCGTACCGGCAATCTGATCCTGGACGTATTTATTAGCCTCTTTATCGGCTTCTCTCTTTTCTTTCTGTTTGTCGAATTCAAACTTTCTCTCGTCTAGATCTAGCCTCATTGCATCTTTGTTCAAGGTGTAATTCGAGCGGGCTTGTTCCAGTGCCGCGTTGTTCTGTAATTGGTTAAGCTTTGCGTAGTCAGAAGCCGCCGATTGCTGTAAAGAAGCCATTTTAATATCGGCATCACGGGCCGAATTTTCGCGTTGAGCCGCAAGCTGTGCGTAGCCTAATCCAATTTGAGCTGCGGCTTGTTGTTCTTGTTGGAACAACTGCTGCTTTTTAAGATAGTTTTCGCGGACATCACCAATGATGCCACGAACCTGACTTACATAATCTGGAGCGTTAGGTGAAAGAGCCATATTATACAAATCTTCCGCTATAACTGTCTAATATTTTTCCTCCAGAAACTCTAAATCTTCCCGGGGATCTAGAATTAAGTTCTTCTGCCCGGTTGCTGAGAGCGGCCGCCGCCTCTGCGTCTGGCGTCAGAGGTTTAGTGGAGGAGTAGGTTCCAGGTTTATACCCGACATACTGTCCTTTAGTCACATCAAACTGGCCGGGCAGACCTTGAGTCTGGTACTTGTTGAACAAGTTCTGATTCCTAATTTGCTGATTTACCGAAGCTTGGTTGGCCGCCGTATCGAATACACTGCCAACAGCAATCGGAGCCATAGCCTGCATCGCTTGTTGCGCCAACATGGAAGACTTACTCAACAGATCCGCTCCTTGCTGCTGAACTTGCAATGAGCCCAATCCTAAATCACGGGCCAATATATTCCGTCCAATTCCAGACCTACCACCGAGACCGGAGCTGAACCCAAGGGCCGCGGCTCCACGTCCAATCTCCCCAACCATATCACGAGAAAGTTGGCCCGTGGCCATCGTAGCTCCGGCTTGCGATAGTGCTCGTGTTCCGGCTTCAGTCTGCGGTGCAAATTGTTTATACTGCGCGGCAAAGGGTGCGTTAGCCTCCATGGCTCTTTTACCCATCTCTTCATAGTTTAGATTAAGTTCCTCCAATGTTGGAGCTGGGCCTAAATAAAACTCTATAGGTGGGGGTGCGAGTTGTGGCATCACCATTCCTCCTCCTCCTCCTCCTCCTCCCCCTCCGCTGGATCTACTAGGGGTGGAAAATCCGCTAACTTTTTCTCCTGATTCATTTACGTACCCTCCGCCCTCAAGCTTCCTGTAGGTGTGTCCACCGGTTCCTTGAATCGTCGGGCCATAAGCTGATTGGGCGGGTTTATTGCCAATCCCAAATTGGCTCCCAGTATTTACACCTGGAACTCCGCTCTCAAGACTACCTATATTAGAGGTGGACGCTGACTTAAAAAGTCCGGCTGTACTGCTTGGTGCTTTTGAAGCTGAAAATTTTGCCGCCATAAATTATGCCATCGCGGGGACTTCTCCCATCGCGAATGCCTCCATTTGAACCTGGGGTCTGCCAATGTTAGCTCCTTCGACCTCTTTGAGTTCTTCACGCAAGAGTTCGACAGCCTTCTCCTCATACTTCATGGCTTCGTCCAGGTTATTGTTTTCTTCTTTTTCGATGGCTATCGCCATCATCTTTAAAGCTCCAAGGTTGGTCACGATCAAATCGTCATCATCGGTGATAACGGGAATAAATTTGCGCTTTGCAAGTACGGTCACAGTAACACCTTCTTCTCTTTCATGACCAGGAATTGCATATCGTCGATACTGGGGCAACGTCTCGTCGGGCGCAAGTATGGCGATACAGTATTCAGCGCCCGTGGTGGGGTCGACTGCATAGACACGGACCCAACCTTTCGTTGCGGTTTTGTTTATTGCATCGATGGATCGGAAAGCATTAACTGTGGTGCGGGGGAGTTCTGTTGTTGTCAGGGATGGCGTAAAAGTCGCTTGCCAAGGATAATCACTGTTACCGGAAGAAATTGCGACCTGAGTGCTAGATGCATTTAAAACGCGCCAAACGGATGCATTATTCGAGATGATCCAACCCTCAAGATTTATATACTTGGGCTTTGAGTTTTCGGTTCCGAACCAAGCGAATACGGAATTCCCGTCGGTATTAGAACCTGTAAATCCGGAAACCAAAACGCTAGAATTCCCCGACCCAGCACTCAAGTTCAAACGCTCGCCGTCGATGTAGACTCCATTCTCAATTGTCTGGACTCGGTTGTTATAGGTATCCGATCCCCGAAACAAAATGGTTGAAGTGGCATCTTCTGCGAGATCGGTGTAAACTCGGATGTATCTTTGCGCATCTAATGGGCGGAAAGAGGGAACGAAACCGCGATCTTGTAGTTGTCTCCAAGCCCCGGCGGGGGACATTCCCGGGCCATTAGCCATAAACTCATACCACTGGTTATAAACTTGGGCGGCCGCGCCGTCGTAGTTATATCCCAAAATAGTTTCAAACTCGCGGGGCAAGGTGATACATCCACCGTAAACGCAAACAGAATAACGTCCGTAAGTTCCAGCGTACAATCCCTTATTAAGCAAACGTTCCTGAGCTTCGTTGGTACGAGCGAGCAACTGAGGATCAGTCGCACACATCCCGTTCTGGGTAACGCGGGCCAGTTGTTCTTTAACCGATCCGTAAGTACGACGGATCATTCGTAGTACCCCACGTAAACTTTATACTGTGCGTTGGCGGGAGGAACGGGAGTTGTGGGGGTTAATTTACTAATCCCATTAACCACGTAAGCGGTATTGCCGACCCCCCAAGGCGATTCAATGGTAGCGTTTGTGTCTGTTAAAATAATATCCCCAAAAGCGAATGGGGTAAATTCTTCCCAAGACCCCGCGTTATAGAGTTTTATTGACTGTGGTGCACCGGAAATTCCAGCCTGAGTTTGAAACCAAACTTTATCATTGTCTTCCGACTGAGGGGTAGACGCCGAAACAACAACAGAGGTCAGCGTTGAGTTTGAGGTAACCGACAAATAAGACTGCAACAATTGCAACAAACCTTGGACATTGCCTGGGTATCCCGTGTTGGCTGGTAGGGTTGCCGCGGTTATCGAATATACAGCCATAGCTTATTTAGATTAACGGCTTATACTTTTGTGTCAACTCTTAGAAGTCCAAAACCCAACATATCTCTTGTATTTTAAGCCATCGGGAGGAGTTGGGGAGACGGGAGGTGCGTAAGTGGGTAAACCGGTATCCCCAAAAGCGTAAGTAAATCCGGCCTCACCCCATGGAGACACAATTAAAGAGGTGGTGGCTACGAGAACCATGTCCCCCTGATTTAATTGAGCAAACTCTTTCCACTCACCGTTTAAGTACAATCTAACTGCCGTTGGAAGTCCTTGATCCGTGATGTTGAACCATAACTCACTAAGCGCGTCGGCGGGCAAAGCTTCGTCCGAGATTCGATATTCCGCGGCAGACCCGGCTATCTCAACTCTGGAATACTCGGCGACCAAATTGATTAAGGCTTGGACCGTTGGCGGATAACAAGTATTATCGGGTAATGTGGTTACGGTAATTGGATTTTCAGCCATAAATAAAATTATCTAACAATAGATTTAAGTCAACAGAATTACTGTTTAGATAAAACCTCACTCTTCGATAAAAATTTTTACCGTTTTTGGTTCTCCGTCTTCGCATATCGTAAAGTCCTTAAAAGTTTTGCCGCACTCGGCGAATGCCCCAAACAGACCCTTCACCTGATTGCATGGTGGTACTTTATCTAACTTTCTACCTAGTCCCGCTAAGGCTGCGTCATCTGGAGGAGGAGGCGCTGGGGCTGGTGGCACTGGGTTTGGGGTTGGATTTTCGGGGTTACTTCCGGGAGGAGGTTCTGGATTGGGGGGTGTAACTGTCGGTGCATCTACAACCGGACCAAACTGCTGAACTGCTACTACAGTATTAAACCCAGGCAACACCAAAACAGAAACTGTTCCTCCGCCAAATCCGGGGAGTCCGGTCGGTAGAGGATTCCCTACAAACTCAATTCTTTCCGCCATACATTAACACTCCCCAAGATCACTGATATCTTTTCTGGAGGCGTGAAGTCTGAACAAAGCTAGCTTTGCGTGCCCAACCCAAGACATTTTTGGTTGAAACAAATAGCCGAAGCGAGCCTTTCTTCCAACACCCGTCACGCAGGAATCCGAAGGTTTTACCGTTCGCACGTTATAATATCCAAGAGCTAATTCCAACGGAGCGCATCCGATAAAGGAATCTGTTTCCGTTTCATAGCTAATCGTTCCCGTTTGGACGGGAAGGAATGTTGGGTAGTAATCGGGGGCAAACTCAAAGTTCCATGATACATCGCCGTAAATCTCTGAAAAGCTCAAATCAGCTCGGAAGAGTTCCTTAATTTCAAACGGTGATTGAAAGGACATTCTGCGGAACTCTACAGAAGAAGATATAGGAAGATTTAAGGTCCCCGCACCATCTGGCACGGTATCAAAATAATCATCTGTGGTGATCTCATACAAAGCGTTATTGCCGTCAGATCCGCAAACAATAGCGAAGCATCTTTTGTCCCCATCGAAAACACCTTGTACTAATTTGGATACTTGTAGCCCGGTCCACTCTCCGTCGTACACGGGCGGGAAATTTCCTTGATATACCCCCGGGTTGAAGTCCTGACTAACCAATTTTGTAAAGACAATGTTAAATGCGGTTGGGTCTCCGGCAACTTTTTGAATCTTAGGGGCGCAACCATATAGCGCTCGGTAATCAAAATAGACGGCTGGGGCAAAACGAATCCAACGTTGGGTGTCATAGTTTATAACGCGATCGGCCTCAATGCTATCTATTAAGGTGACGTTTGCGCTTTTTGTAAACTGAACAGTTTGAACAAAAGATCTAATTCCATCCAAGGATCGAAAATAAACATCGTTGTTTGTTACTACCATTGAGTCTGGAGTTTCTGCCCCACCGCCAATAAAAATTCTTCTTTGCATTCCTGGGGTTTGTTGCCAGAGGGATCGATCAAAAATATTCGATCGAATCGCACCCACTTGCTCTCTTGTAAAGACAATTAAATCTCCCTGACCGGTGGAGGTGTCAGACCCCGGCAGAAAAGCCAATCCGGTAATATCGGAATCAAAAGCAAAGCTACCGCCACCAGATAAATATTGAATCTCGGAGAATCGAACTTCGGCTCCGGCGTAACTTCCAGCCAAATCACCAGCAAATAATTGATTACCTCTGGCAACCCACAGCCGTCCGTTTCCGAAGGCCATGACTGTTCCCACGGGGATGGATACATTCGTTTGTAGTGGTCCGGGGGGAAAGAACTTTACGGTGGCCAAAGCTGTAAGCGTACAATTCTTATTCAATGTAACTTCTGTGGCCGTATCAACAGATACAATTACTGTGTTAGGCGGGACTCCTCTTGCGGCTTGCACTAACATTCCGGGGAATAATCCAGCGGTTGAAGAGACGTTGATTCTTGGGTTGTTAGCGCCCATGGTTACTTGTAATTCTACGTAAGAACTGATTTCTTCTAAGATTCTTTCCGAACGATAAGAGGATGACCCGGTGTAAACAATCGGAGAACTAACCCCATCTTGAACTACTAAAAAATTATTAGCAGCCGCAAAAGAAGCTTGTCTAGAAACATAGTTATTCGTCTCGGCGGCGGGAGTGACATCAAGAACTGGGGCGGACGGGTCAACCGGTTGGACGCTGAATAGTCTTCCTTCAATTAGTGTTACCAGTTCATCCACGGATGGGCTCTTAAAATAGGAAGCTCCCTGGATTACTCCGTTGGGTAGAGCTTTTACAAATTTAAAGCCGGGGCGAGATCTGGGGTAACCGCCCCGTATACTTACATTTTCTCCCCAAGAGAATTGATTCGGGGGTAACAGAGCCGGGTCTACGCTTGAATTGGCTCCGCCAATGAAGGATTCAATTCCCTCCACTAGCCGATTTGGATCCTTGATCATGCCGCTTGAGCGCCGATTACTAATACGTCGACCGTATACGTTTGAGGCGCCACGGCCGTAGAACTTCCATTGGAAATAACAACAGTAACCGTGTCGGCGGCGCTAACATAACCAAAGAGAGTCAAGAGATTGGGGGTCGTTGTCGGCACTCCATCCCAAGTAACCAGGACAAAATTGGTTAAAGCTGCTCCGGTAATGGTTATGGTGAAGCTGGCGGTGGTGTTTGCGGCAAGAGTCTGTGTGGAGGAGTCGCCACCAAATAAAAATTTTGTAAGTTTTGCGGAAGCGCCTCCAGTGCTAACCCCATAATCAGTAGCTCTTATTGAGCCCACAACATCGAGATCGCACGTTGGGGTTGTTTTATTAATGCCAATATGATTATTTGTTGTATCAACTTTGAGGACATTCGTATCCACTGAGAGGTCCCCGGTGATTGATGCGGTTGTGCTTACATCGAGTGAATTAAGTGTGGATAGTCCTGTGACACCGAGTGTAGTTCCCACACTAGCAGAATTAAGAGTAGAAACTCCGCTAACCGCTAAGGCCCCGACAACATCAAGAGCAACTGTTGGAGTTGTTTTATTAATACCCACAAAATTTCCAGCCGCATCAACTTTAAGAACGTTTGTATCTACTGAGAGGTCCCCGGCGACAGCCAGAGTAGAGCTTAAAATAGTTGCCCCTGTAACAGTGGTTGCTCCAACTACATCCAAGGCAACTGTTGGAGTTGTTTTATTAATACCCACAAAATTTCCAGCCGCATCAACTTTGAGGACATTCGTATCCACTGAAAGGTTGCCGGCGACAGCTAAAGTAGAGCCTAAAATAGTTGCCCCCGTAATGGTGGTTGCTCCGACTACATCCAGCTCAACTGTTGGAGTGGTTTTAAAAATACCAACCCCGTTAAATGGAGTAGAAGTACTTAAAACAGTAATAGGTCTAGTACTATTTGTCCCATAAACCTGAAAAGATGGATTTGCCGCGACCCCTCCCGGGTTGACTAAAAGGGAGTTCATTTCGGCGGCTCCGTTCACATCTAATAATTTACTCGGGCTATTTGTGCCTATGCCGACAGAATCGGCGCTAGCGTCTACAAAGAAAGTATCGGAAGCATTTTTAGACTTAACCACAAAATCTCCGTCGGCCCCAGATCCAGACTGTAGAGAATTAAAAACTACGCCCCTCGTGAACTCAGCATCTGCGGGGGACGACACATCCCCAACCTTAAATGTTCCGTCTACATGAAGTGTTGCCAACGGGGCGTTGGTGGAAATGCCGACTCTTCCGGTTGTCCCGGCGTTGGCATCGCAAAACAGTAAATGAGTATCTCCGAAGCCTTCAATTCGAACATCTGCATTGTTCCCACTTTCGTTAATCGTAACGGGTCCGTCTAAACTAGATACTCCGCCAGTAGTTACTGTTAAAGAAGCTAAAGGAGCTGAGTAAACAGCGGAGGCGGAGGGAGATACTTTTCGTCCACTAGATGCTGTTGCGCCAACAGCAACTCCATCCACGCTAATCAGGTTGGCTGTTACCGAAGAAAATGGGTCTCCGCCCAGTACTGTTATTGTATAGAATCCAGCCTCAGAAATGTAAACAGTTTGACCGACGGCAATCCATTGATTTTGAACAACGGAAAAAGTGACGGGAGATCCAACAGAAGGCTGAACAAAACTAGCGCTCGTCGTGGTAAAAGCATTAAGTCCATTAGTACCGTTCGTACCGTTAATACCAGCAAGACCCTGAGGTCCTGGGGCTCCGGCTTCTCCAACAACAAGTGTATTGCAATCGCAGCTCATTTAGTTCTCCTTATACAGTTTTGATGATAGCTACTTTAAAGTTGTAAGCAGCCCCCGGGGTAATTGTTCCGGATGTCGGATTGTGAGCCCTAACAGTTACCGTATTGGCGGCTGACACAAAAGCTTCAAAAATAAGTTTCCCGTTAGTAGCTCCACGACCAGCCGTATCCAAACAGGTGACAAAAACAACATCGGTGGTGGCTGCGCCCGTAAGTGTGATTGTCAAATCCCCAAACGCTCCCGTGGTAATAGCACTAAAAGAAAGTGACGTTGAAGTGCTGATCAACGCGATTGGCAACTTTCCAGTAATATTGGGGAGGGTGACTGTTCTAGCGGCGGTAGCTGATCCATTGAGTGTAGTTCTAGTCGCAACAACCCCAAGTTCTATACTTCCAGTACCGATAGTGTTAATTGCCCCACCACTCGGTCCCGTTGTTATACTCCCCCCACCTGGAAGAAGTAAAGGATTTGTGAGAATTGCTTCTTCTGCTTCGGCAACAAGACTAGCCGGCGGAGGAGTGGTATTAGCCCCGGCTGTTCCGCAATCGCAATCTCGGGCGTAGTTGTCGGGATTAGGAAAACTCATCGCAGTGATTATGCCTGTCTATAATTATGAGTCAAGCAATCCCTACTTGAGAACTTTCCAATTATCCCGCCATTTACAGTTTGGCTCAAGATAGATTGATTTTGTGCGGGGAAGCTTTTCCCTTGGTATGACAAACATGGCATCCAAAGTTGTATGCAGAAATATAAAGGAGTCGCAATCTCCCTTGGTGTATAGCCTCTTCTCCATATGTCCAAATCCAGGGCCGCGAATAGCAAAAAACTTTAACTTTCTTCTTCGGCAGTCTTCACTTCCACCTGTGGTTTTAACTTGAACTCGCATCATGTTCCCCTTCCAATCCGTAATCAAATCGTATCCATCGTCATAGATGGGTAGGCTTACCAGAAAGCCCTGCTCCATCAACTTGGTGGAAACCTTTTGTACACCTATTGCTCCTAGTCTAATATTGTTACTCATAACCAGCTCCTTGCGAGTATTGTACCAAGGGGTCGACGCTTGCGATAGACCCCATCCCCATCTCTACTACCATCGTCGTTTGTATTGCCCTCGATTGTAACCGCCATTTTACCTTCAATTCGCTCTACAAGACCCGTATGAGCCACTCTTTTGAGGTGATGAAAGTACACTCCAAAGGCATCTGCCGACCCCGGCAAACGACCTTTACCGCGATTCCAGGTGGGTTTAACGACAAAGGCTGGACTCCAGGCGGAGCGGGGGAAGGGATTGTGCTGTTTGCCAAAAGCCTCATCCCCCACAAAAACCACCCAAGCCGCGCACCAGGGCGCCCCAGTCCCTTCTAATCCAACGGAGGTTAGGATCTTGTCCACCACGGGCCCGGAGTTTCCCCGTTCTTCTTTCCACCCGATCGTATCTCGGGCAACTTCCATAAGTCTTTCCACTCTTGCTCCTCGCGTCGGTACGATTCCCTGAGCAATTCCCTCTCCGGAACCCAGCAAAGATAAAGATGCCAAAGCCAGCGCATAGATTATCCGCATAACAAGGCGAAAGCCAGGACGAGTCCGAGGAACACGACGATCAAAAGGGTCGCCCGAGTCTGCCCGCCTAACTCCCGCCAATCGTCTTCCAAGGTATTGTTATCTATGTAGTCATCAAGAAATTTAAACTCTAAATTAATTATTAGCCAAGCTAATGATACGGCAAAGAAAAGCTTAACTGCCGAAAAGAGCACTACGTGTAAGGCGCCAAGATCCACAACACCCGCACCGGGGGAAATATTCTGAAGGATGGGACCTAAAGCAAGAAATAGAACCACGCTACAAGCCAAGGCCCCAAGACCTTGTGCGTTGTCTTTTAGCCACTTTTTCACTTAAAAAAGTTTAAGAATAGGAAACAGATTGCGCAAGGCCAAAAATGCGGGCAAAAGAAGCATACCGCCGATACCAATCAAACGCCATTTCCATAATAGACCGACCGATTGGCTGTACTTAGCCTCAAGATACTCAAGTCTCTCAGCCATCTCAGAGCGTTCTTTAAAGTTTTTATCGATCTGAGACTGAAGTTTTAGAATTTGATCTTTGGTGTTGTCGAGTTCATCTGCTACCGGTTTACAGGATGGGATAGAACGAGCTATGGACTGCGCCTTCAATACGGAAGCAGTCGTAGCCTGAAGAGTCAACGAGCCAGACGAACTATACTTCGTGGAGGCGCAGGAAGACAGAGCAAGGCAGAAGGTTAATAGAAGGATAAATTGCATAATAAAAGTTTACCGCTAAGGGCTCAAAATTGCTCCGTATGTAGCTTTTATATTAGCGAGTGTGTACGAGGTGGCGCCGAGGGCGGCATACGCAACAAAAGAATTAAAGGAATAAGAATTAGGCGATGTGTCAACTGTAGTAATCGTGGCGTTGGGCAACTGTGATGTTACCCGGAGGGAGGATCCTTCTCTTTTAATCGTTATAGATATAGGGAAGAAGGTGTCATTAGGAAAGGTTGACGATGCGGTGCCGGATTGAAGTTGCGTATAAACACTGCCAGTTGTGCCTATGAGAGTATTACTACTATCGGGAATTCTTCGGTAGATTCCACCATACGCAGTAGTTCTACCAAACTGAAAGGCGTACCCAGTGGCGGGGTTATAAATGACGGAGGCTGTTCCTTGGTTTAAATAGGTTGGTTGGCCGGCAACATAGTCATTATTGACTGCTGGATACGTAAACCCACCAGTTATATACGGTGGAATGTTAAAAACTCCGAATCGAAGTATGTTAGCAGAGGAGGAAGCTGACGCTTTATAGTCAAATGCTACCCTTAACGATTGCCCGCTTTGAAGAACTCGATCTGGGGCCGGAATTCGGGTCCATCCATTTACGTCCTCAAGGCCGGCGACGCTACCCCCCGCAGAATCAACTCGCATAATTGGTGGGTACCCGCCGCTCCCCCCGCCAGCTCCCGACCCTGTTTTTTCAAATACTCCGTGCCCGTACACTCCGCCATAAATTTTTTCTCCAATTGCGTAGGCTCTTCCAGTATACTGTGGGTATTGATTTTTTCCGGCTTCGAATGAAACAATAAGTTGCCCGGTTGTAGCACTTAAATTTTGCGTTAATTCCCCAGTTCCGCTTACCACAGAAGCTGAGCCGGGAACGGAAAAGAATTGACGCGTTGTAAACGAATAATCTCCGCTACCCTCGTTAATAAAATTATCTTGGTACAGGGTTAGGGGCGATTTGCTCCCCGCTCCGTTGGCAAGGTTGATGCCTAAACCTAATTTAGGCATACGAATTAACCGGCTTTATAAGCAATAACTTTTCCAGAAGTAAGATCGTAGCTGGTGAACGGTCCGTAAATAATCGTGCCAGCAGTAAGAGTAATCCCGGAGGCGCCGGCAAGGTTGCCGACGGTTGAATTCAATGCCGTAAGACTGGCAAAAATCGTATCAGTAATAATCTGAATAGCCGCAAAATTGCCGTTGACAGCGGTGGTGTCGTCAGTAAAGACAAACCCACGCTGGCCGAGAGATACGAGCCCGGCATCTGTAGGAGTAACGCTGGTAGCTATGTTTTCGTCAAAAAAAGTTGGCATAAGGTTCTCCTATATTAATTCGGGAGCACGGCGAAACCAGCCCACAAATCGCCGGTTAGAGTTGTGTTTCCGACATCAGCCACGATGACTGCCAATTGAGGGACAGTGCCGGCCAATATTCCGGATTTACCTTGAGTTAACTGCTGCCCCGCCGAGAAAACAGTCGAGCTCGTTGTGTTACTGTCGGTGTCTACAGATAAAATATTTGACACATGATTGGCCGATACACCCACAGTTCCGGCGCCAACAGTAATTCCGCCTATAAATAATCTTAACTGAAAAGGAGTTGTTTGTGTTCCACCAATACTTTTAATCCGTATTCCAAACTCTGTAATAAAAGAAAACTCAGGAAGAGCGACAATGGTAGCTCCGTACTCATCTACTGGGGTTGGAAAAGTTGTATATAGAGGAGCTGCGGCTCCAGTTAAATTAATATCTTTCCAAAACATCATTCGGCGAGTATCTGTTCCCGCTCCAATATCTGATGGCTTTAAGTTATTTAAAATCTGAGTGCTGAAGATGGAATTGACTTGAGCGGCCAAAACGCGGTCAACGGTTGCTACGGCAGAGGCAAAGAAAGGGTTGCGAATTGAATCCATAAAGTACTCCTATTGTGTGTGTTTATTTTTGTTTGTCAACTATGTTTGCCAAAAATCTTTGACCAAAAGAATTCAGCAAAGGTGGAAATCATGAATGTCATAACTGCTACGACTCCATAACCCATGTGTATATGCTTCTCAACCTTGCCGATTCGCCGGTCGTGTTTATCTCGGTCTTCGAGCAAAGAATCAAGCTTTTCGTCCATGCGGGCGGTACGCTCAAGAAGGGTAATTAGATGGTCATTTTCCATGACTAAATATCCTATCAAGAGTGGGGTATAGTCGTGATTTCATCTTATTGGCAGTATAGCTCTCAACGCCCAACAAAGGCAAGAATAGCTCGAAACACATCTCGAAGGATTCCCGCTCAAAACAGGCTTTTGGCCTGGCAGGCTTCTTGCCGGCGTCAAGATCCTGGAGATCGTTCCAGGCTTGCTTGACAACCGCCAAGATGAGCTTATCCACGGCTTTACGCCATTTCGTTCGACGACATTCCTTGTTCAACGGCTTGAACCATCCCCATATCTTTTTCGGGCATTTCGGTTTCAGTTTCCTCTTCTTCGACTTCTTTGCCGGGAGAAACTGCTACACCTTCAACTGCCGAGAGATACATGGTCGGTCCTTTAAAATAGCCGCTGGCCATGAAGTCGAATGCATCGCCTTCAGCAACACCTTCCGGAGGTGTAAAGCCTTTGGGTACGGGAAATGAGATATTTTTCATAAGAGTTGTTTTTCTTGAAAGAGTATGATCCCCCGGGGGATAGAACCCCGGGGGACCAATTGTTTTAGTTGGTTGCGTTCAGATTACGCAACAAGGTTAAAATAGTATTAACCTTTGCGGTAACAGAAGCCAAGCCATTTTTAACTGCGGTCAGGTCTGCTTGCGCGTAAGTAGCGCCAGCAGTGATTGCAGCAATGGTGTTGGAGGCCGTACCACCTGTTGAGTCAGTGATTGCGGTCAAGCTCGTTGTGAT